>JACCDO011803131.1_pt1 | contig 20437 bp, 19 predicted proteins | sample 7446101 | NCBI WGS metagenome assembly JACCDO01 (sample SAMN15323440, study PRJNA562643) | freshwater metagenome | isolation source: river surface water | place: USA:Blue River Watershed | collected 2017-08-16
CTATCTTCTTGGTACTGCACCAATCTCACTACGCCTTATTGCCTGGTTTGTACCAAACTACTGCAGGAAGAACTTCATCGGCTATACCCTTAATGGACACGAGTTCCTGGTCTATGTCAGCTATAAATCTCAATTAAAGGCTTATAGTAAACAGTTCTTTGACCCTAACTGTCGCCGGGAGCGCATAGTATTCCAAATTAATGGTTATGAACCGTTCCGTACAACTGTTGGTAAACTCAACTTCTTTCGTTGGGCATTCGAGACACGTATCTTAGACTACATTACCGAGCATTACGATGCTATCCAGGCTGACCGTAGTGAGACAACCCGTAATAGTAAACGTAATAACTCCACCCAAAGCTCCGATGCCTCTACTGCAACGACAGTTAGCATGACCGACAGTGTGAGAACAGCCAGCAGCTTTGGTAGCAATCGTACACAGAAACGTCAGCGCTCAAAGCAGATTCCAAGTGCTATCCAACATCTCCAGCGACACAACGTAGAGGTATCCATTAATTTTGATTAAACAATCTTCTCTTTACAGTCTCGCTTCTTGCCTTCAGCATCCATTCTGGTTGCACAAACACCCCAACTATTAATTGTACGTGGATAGAGCTTACTCATATCATCTAACTGTGGCATCAGCTGATCTCGAGCACGCAAACGTGTTTCGGTGTCTGCCTTAGTCATATCCGCCGGCACAAGTGCAGATGTAAACTGCCGCTCGAGCATCCGCTTGCTCTCGAGCATGCCTCGATCCCCCGGTACCTCAAAAACTGCCCCCTTCAACTCTCTGCTAACATTCCTTGGGTCAGATACAACATCATACTTTTGAAAGTATGGGTTACCGGCTAACTGTTGCGCCTGTGGAACAAATGGTTGACTCTGTAAGAAACTACGCTGATCAGTTCTAGAGGTCTGCGGCGCCATATCATAAAAGGTGCGCTGGGCATTTGGATCACGCCGATTCTGTATGCCATAAGGGCTATCGGTCTGCCAATGCTCGTATTGCCGTGCGTTGAATATATCCTTTGGGTCCATTTCACGCCGTGACCGTAGTGTCATTTGCGGTAATGGTACAACAGGTGCTCTTGCAATTGGTATTGGTATCATCCTATATCTTGAGCCTAAAATACAGTCTTTCTTTAGTACCAGTCATGAAGCTCTTTGCAGCAGCAGTAGAATATTCTTCACAATTAAGAATTGATGGAGAGCAACTCATATATGTTCGTCTAAAAGTAATTTGTGACGCCAATGGGCAAGATTTATGGGAAGAGGATTTTGAAGATGTCAAAGCCGAGTTGGCTGAGAACGATATTCATGTAATTGCTATTATTCCTATTGGCGGTGATGTTGTAGCACGAATCGACACAACTAAGACCAATATGTCTGATTTTGTAGAGTGGACCCCCAATGTTAAAACCGATGCCCTGTGTGTTCGTACCTTTTATACAATATTAAATAAGGATAAAAAGGATATGTTTGGTACTGATAGTGCCTGGAACACTATTTTTATGGGAAATAGGGCTCTCTCAGAATGGTTCGGTGTGTTAGAGGCTAAAGTCTAAAGTAGATGATTAATTAAATGAGTGCACGAACCCAAAAGCGCACCTTCGGCGGTGGAGATGATATAAATAAATCTGGAAATGATGCACTTGATAAGATTTTAGATGGCGGTATGACTGATGCTTACAAACGTCCATGGCATCGTCTCGAGCGTGGTCTTCGTCTAAATCGTTTGCGTGCTTTTGTCACTGATGAGCAGCAGCGCTGTTCTTTTAGTGAGGCAGAAGGTACACAGTTAATGACCCTTCTACAAAAAACACTAGATAAAAAGCTACTTAATAGTAAGACCACAGTTATTTATGACCAGGATGAGGAGAAAATTAAGGAGATTAAGGGTCTCGTCTCACATCGTGGTGCAGACGGTATTCTTAAATATCAGTTTATTGAAAAGCGTGCAGTAGTTGGAACTCGGCGCAAACGTACTACAGAGGAAAATTGACAAAGTTAAATTCTGATTACATGCTAATAATAGTGTTACTATGACAACCCGATTATTAGAATGGCTTATATATGTGTCCGAATTGGAGAGAGAGAATGCCAGTCTTGATGACCTTGCATTAATGGTTGATGAAGCAAGTGCCGAGGCTGACGATATATTATTTACTGAGCCTCTTATTAAGAGTTATACCATGGCAGATGAATTGACTCCAATTAATCCTTTAATCAAAAAGGCAGAAGCCCTGTTAACAGTAAGACAGGTAGAGCAGCGTACCGAGCAATGGTATAATGAGATGAAGATTCTTCTTACGGCCAGTGAGCTTGGTACACTCTTCAAAACACCTCGTGCACGTGGCCAACTTGTATTAAGTAAGGCCTCTAATGACCCGCCTGCCGCACGTGCAGCACCCATACCTGTAGACAGTAGTTTAATGAGTCCATTTGACTGGGGCATTCGTTTTGAGAATGTTATTAAACAGTTATATGAATGGAAGAATGTTGGTGCAAAGGTACATGAGGTGGGACGCCTATATCATCCAACACTCGAGAGGTGTGCAGCAAGTCCTGATGGTGTTGTCCTTGGAACTGGGACGAAGGCTGGGCGACTTATAGAGATTAAGTGTCCAGTTACTCGAGAGATTGGTGCAGCAATTCCCCAAGAGTATTTCGCACAGATGCAACAACAGTTAGAGGTTTGTGACCTTGAGGAATGCGACTACGTGGAGGCTAAGTTACGAGCCGCTTATAGCTCACCTGTGCCATCCTCATTTGAAGGGCCTGCACTTGCCTCTGGTGTTATTTTAAGGGTAGAGCATACTGATGATGAGGGACGAACCACATCACAATATATTTATGGTGATGTGAACGGTGGAGACCCTGATGTACCTGAAGGATGGCATCTTATTGAAAGAGTACCATGGGATTTGATGGGATGGCATCTTGTAACTGTTAAAAGAGATCATGATTGGTGGGCAGTCGCTCTCGAGAAGATTCAAGAGTTTTGGGGAGATGTTGAATTGGCAAAAGCAGGCAACTTTGAGCTGCCTGGCGTTGCTCGAGCAGCCACTAGAGTACGTGCTCGAGAAGAGCCTGATGCCGATGTACCAATGTTTGTTAAGAGACCTAAGAAAGATTAATTAACAGGTGCCATAACAGTCTCAGGTGCACCATAAAACCCTAATATAAACTCTTGCCGGGGCGCAGTCCACGTATCAGGGTAAGTAACCATATTATTATTCGTAGTTTTTCTATAGTTTCCTACAAGTGAAGTCTGTGCATTGTAGTCCAGCTCCCAGGCACGCTGGGCGTTCATTACCTCGTGCTTGGCACCAAGAGGCAATGGCGTTAAAGCGTCGCCTAATAGTGTGTACGGTGTACGAGGTGCATCTAATGCAGGTGAATCGCCACCACCAATAGGTAGGCCGCCGTAGCTCTTAAAATTCTCAATACCGTATGATGGCTTAGGCAGTGATGCTGATGGTGCTAGTAAAACTTTGGGCTTCTCTAGAACACCACTCTTGGCCAATAATAGCGCAAGAATTAGTACAATTAATATAGCTTCAATATACATTCCCTAATTGTATTAAAGGCAAAAAATGAGCCAGCCGGCTTAGACATTTTTGACATTATTAGGGTAAGGAAATGGTCTATAATCAAAAATATACTGCACAGTTTATGAACAATGGTATTGCACCCGAAAATGTTGAGGAGATTCGTCGTGAGAACATCTGCTCTTTCATGGTTACACCAACAAAAGATGATACCTGGTACAAAACCTTTATTGGACCACATGGATATGACCTTGGGTCACGTTACTTTGAGGTAACATATCCCCGATGTGATAAGAAAAGCTGGATTTCAGCCATTGACCAGGAGGCCTTCAATGCTATCTGGAAGGGTGCAGACCATCCTCGGATTGTTGCTGAGGAGATCTGGGATGCCGAGAGTCACTGGGCACTTCTTAATGGTCAATTACAGCGTGACCTAGTGTTCTTTGACCAACTTGATTCTGATACACAGGATATGTATCTCTATCTTGCCCATCTCTTCCATATTATTAATACTTTGAACGAGGTTTCTCAGAAAACCAATATTAAGTGTGAGATTAATTATATTGAGATTAGTGAAGGGATTCTTAACATGCTTGCGGCGACTAATTATATTAGTACCTGGCCTGAATTTAAACTGCGCCCGAACATAAACTATCTTCCCACAGTTGATTAGATGGATCTCTATACAAAACCACTACACGGAGAGCCAGCTCGTATCTGGTCAGAGTCGGGTTTGGAAGATGAACCACAAAATGAGTTTAAGATTGCCTTATTTTTGAATATGTGGGCGGTTAATAATGCAGTTATTAATGAAAAGCAAGATGGTCACCACATTCAGTGGGTCAGCCCCTCTGGATATATCACTAATTGTCGTTTTGATACATTTCAACGCTGGTTTTTATTAGCATGTCCTAAAATAGCACCACCATCCACTATTGGTCTTCCGGATAATGTACTGAATATATAGAATGCCACGACTAAATATTACATATATTGTCAGAGGATTTGTTGATCCAGATGGCAATAATAATGATGAAATGGGCGAAGAGATGATAGAAAGAAGTCGTATTCCATTTGATAATCGTAATGAATTACAACAACTGTTACTTAATGATTATGAACGCAAGATTGTACCTTTATACAGGCCGATTCTAACACCTGATTGGGCGGATGACCTAGCAGATTTTGATTTCGTCTTCTATAATGGTGATGAGGATGCATATGCAGATATTTTTATAGATAACTGGCGTTTACTGCATCAAATTGATTTAAGACCACCGGTAAATTGGAATATCAACAACTTTCCGAATAACATTAATAACACCACGGTTATCTCAACCAGCCCAATTTCAGTACGATCATCACGACCCTCTTCTGCAATTTCAGTTGCATCCAACACCGGTTTTAAAGGTGGTAAAAAAAGTTATAAAAGGGGTCGCAGAGCAGGTTATTCAAATAAACATATTAGAAAGAGTAATAAAAGTCGTAGAAGAGGCCCGGCTAAAAAATAATATATAATTAGAATGCCAAATTTATATATTACCTTTATTGTAAGGGGGTTAGTTAGAATACCTAATGAATCAATTACTAATGGTATTAGAGTAATAGAAAGAGAAACTACTTTACGAGATGATAATTATGTTTATCCAACGGGCTCTGACCGTAGCGAAATTATAGAGAAGGTGATTGAGAGTTTTGAATTCCATATTATTAATTTGATTAGACCTGATACAATGCCACCTGATTGGTCACCTACATTAACTCCTTTAGAAAAAGAACACCTTTTAGTTGATGCAGGAGTTTTTGCAGAAGATATTCTTATTGAAACTGATGCTGATATGGATGCATATGCAACAGTTATTATTGATAACAGTACCCTTGAAGATCCTATTGACTTAACAAGACGTGAACCTGAAGTTACTATCAATAATAATCCGATAGTAAACTATTCTAATAATATTAGCACTTTATCGGAAGAGTCTCAAGCTGAAGCACCTCCTAACCCATATCTCCCTAATAATAAGAATAATAGTAATTATTTGATGACTAGGAAAGGAATCTCTAATAATAATTACGGGATCCTGCCAGCAAAATCAAAAAGAGTTCGTCGTAAATCATATGGTGGAAAAAGAAATAAGAGGCGCACAATTAAAAAAATGCGTAAAAGCCTAAAAAATAGACGTCGTTAAATATTAATGCGGTCACACCTACATGTCACTTATTTTGAGCGTATTATCGCTGAAAATAATCGCACAATTGATACACGACTTCTTAGAGAATGCTATATTTACTCGGGTGATAAATATATAACTGAAGAGAACGCCCAGTTCCGTATTCTTCGTGCTATTGAGCATCTATCACGGCCAGACGACTTCAATTTTGATGAGCGTTTTTTTACTCATCAGCCAGAGATTCAGCCACTAACTGTTCTTGCAGCAGACGCTAATGACCAGATTACTGAGGCTAGGACAGTTGTTTATTTAATAACCCACAGGCCAGTAAATCTGAATGCAGCAACCTAAGAGTTTATTGCCAAGCCAAATTAGTAAATACAATGTCCGGTAATACAATGTATGTCGTTAAACGTAACGGAACTAAGGAAAAGATAATGTTTGATAAGGTACAACAGCGGCTAAACAAAGTCAGCAAAGGCCTTGATGTCAATACAACGCTTATTGCTCAGCGTGTATTGAGTCGTATCTATAACGGTGTTAAAACAAGTGAACTAGATGAACTGGCGGCACAGTTGGCGATTGGTCTCTCAACAACACACTATGATTATGGGACCCTCGCAGCCCGTATCGCTGTTACAAATCATCAGAAGAATACGGAGGCCTCAATGCTCGCCGTTGTCAGGGCATTGGCAACACAGAAGCATCCTAAGACAGGCGAGCCAATCTCCTATGTGTCAGCTGAGCTTCTAAAGACAGTTGAAGAGAATCATGAGGCAATTGATGCACGTATTCAGCATGACCGTGACCTCCTCTTTGACTATTTTGGATTCAAAACTCTCGAGAGGGCCTACCTTCTCAAAGACGCAACTGGTAAGATTCTGGAGCGCCCTCAGCATTTGTGGATGCGTGTTGGTCTTGCCCTATGGCCCGATTCACTCGAGAGGGCGTTCGAGACTTATGATCTCCTATCCACTAAATGTCTCACTCACGCAACGCCAACTCTCTTCAATGCAGGAACGCCTAATCAACAACTCAGCTCCTGTTTCCTGGTCGCAATGAAAGATGATAGTATTAAGGGTATCTTTGATACACTGGAGGATTGTGCACTTATCAGTAAATATGCTGGTGGAATTGGACTTCATTGCTCTAATATTCGTGCAAAGGGCTCTGTAATCAAAGGGACAAATGGTACCTCTAATGGTCTGATGCCTATGCTCCGTGTATTTAATTCAACAGCCCGCTACGTTGACCAGGGTGGTGGACGACGCAGTGGTTCATTTGCTATTTACCTTGAGCCTTGGCACGCTGATCTAGAGGACTTCCTTCGTTTGAAACTCCCTACAGGCTCAGAGGAGGAGCGTGCCCGTGATCTCTTCTACGCTTTATGGATTCCTGATCTCTTTATGGAGCGTGTAGAGGCTGGAGGCGATTGGACCTTGTTCTGTCCTGCCGAGGCCCCTGGTCTCGCTGATGTCTGGGGTGATGAGTTCAAGGCACTTTATGAGCGCTACGAAGCCGAGGGACGTGGCAGGAAAACCGTTAAGGCACAGGAGATCTGGGCACAGATTATTCAGGCACAGATTGAGACAGGTACGCCTTATCTTGTTTATAAAGATGCAGCAAATAGAAAGAGTAATCAACAGAATCTAGGTACTATTAAGAGTAGTAACCTCTGCTCGGAGATTATTGAATATTCTTCACCAGAGGAGACCGCAGTCTGTAACCTCGCCTCTATTGGTCTCCCTGCCTTTGTCCATCATACACGAGGGTCTAGTATTGGCAAGTTTGATTATGAGAAACTTCGTCAGGTTGTAAAGGTGGCAATTCGTAATCTTGACCGTGTGATCGATATTAACTTCTACCCAACGCCCGAAACACGGCGCTCTAATATGCGTCACCGACCTGTAGGGCTTGGTGTACAGGGCTTGGCCGATGTTCTGGCTATGATGCGCCAACCATGGGAGTCTGAAAAGGCGGCTGATACAAATCAACGAATCTTTGAACACATTTATTATGCAGCAGTTGAGACTTCGGCAGAGATGGCCCAGGAACTCGGTCCTTATGAGACTTTTATGGGTTCGCCTGCCCAGCAAGGCCGACTCCAGCCAGATTTGTGGGGCGTTACGCCGCTAACGGAGACTGATGGTTCATTGGACTGGGCAGCTCTAAGGGTAAAGGCGGCACAAGGGCTGAGGAATTCTCTACTTGTCGCACCGATGCCGACTGCTAGTACGAGTCAGATTCTGGGATACAATGAGTGCTTTGAGCCGTTTACAAGTAATATCTATACACGCCGAACACTTGCAGGGGAGTTTATTGTGATTAATAAGTATTTGATGCGTGATTTGCAGAAGATTGATTGCTGGAATGAACTTGTGAAGCAGCAGATTATTGCACAGAACGGTTCTGTACAAGGTATAGAGGAGATTCCTCCAGTGATTCAGGCACTATATAAGACATCATGGGAGATTAAGCAACGCACTTTGATTGATATGGCTGCAGCTCGTGGTGCTTTCATCTGCCAGTCACAGAGCTTGAATCTATTTGTCTCAGATCCGACATTTGCCAAGCTCACTTCAATGCATTTCCATGGGTGGAAGCGTGGCCTGAAAACGGGTATCTATTATCTCCGCACACGAGCTCCAATTATGGCACAGAAGTTCACGGTGGACCCTGAACTACAGGCGATGGTGATTGCCGCAAAGGCTCAGAAAGAGAAGGAGGAGTTGGAGGGGTGCACTACGTGCTCAGCCTAGAAATTACAAAAAAAGATATATGGTAGATGACGACAGCAACGTTTGATAATATCAAAGAGACACTATTAAAGGTTGTTAGTGAAAAAAATGGCACAGATAATATCTATAACTTCCTACATGTTTTTAGTCAAATAGCTCTAAATATAATGCACAATGATTTTTCATTAGAATCTATTAAAAAGATAACACTCCCGGATGGAAACCTAGCATTTGATAATAGTGGTGCAGATGATGTATTTGCGATACTTAAAGAAAATGGTGAGACATTGAAAAACACACTTTCATTAATAAAGCATGATATGGAGCATGTAAGCAGGATACAAAAGGGTGGTGCTCCAGAAATTGACAGAGAGCGTATTTTACAGGCTTTACAGACTGTTAGGGAAAAAACGGATTTAGATTATTTTAGCGTAGATGGTCTTTATTACAAAGTAACCAATTTTTTGGATATGTTAGACGAGCAGAATCGGGTGTTATCAAAGGAGATGGGAATATCCAAGTTTTTAGATAGTGCACCTATTGATCCAACTTTGGCTATCCCCACGCCAGCAGGAGGTGCACCCATTATTCTTGGAAAAGCACCAATAAGAATGTTCCCTCCACTTATTAATGGTATTATTGAAATTTTACGTGTATTAATTGCTACAAATACTTTGCCACTTCCAGGGTTTGTTGATACAATACTCGGTTTTGCTCAAGGTACACTTGATGTTGCTAGAGGACGCTGGAAATACGGTGTTCTATCGGTACTTGGTACAATGAGCCGTGAGATGTATTTTGTTACTCTTGTTCTTAAATTAATTCGTGATGTATGGACATTAATTGAACCTCGTTTATCTCATCAGCTGCGTATGCAGATTTTTATGAGTGGTAAGTCTATGATTATTGGATTTTATTTACGAATGTTCTCGATTTTTGCACCCGACTTAATTCGTAAGCAGTTTGATGTAATGTTAAAACCTGTTAACGACCTTTATGAACGACTTAATGCAAAGATGGAGGAGTTCGAAACACAGGCAAATCAGGTCGCAAATCCTGAAGGAATGATTGTTCGTTTCCCACGTATTGCAGTTGACAAAATGATAACATTAGATGATATTCAATCATTGCAGACTATATTATCTATCCCTGAGGTTGCTTGTAGCAATGAGGTTCAAAGTATAGTAAGAAGCAGTCGTGTTTTGCCACCACTAAGATTCTTATTTGAAATGATGAATATTCCTATTTCTGACCAGGCTGTACAAGAGCGCTGTAAAGGTTTATCCGATGAAACAATCAGTGCCACACTTGTTAACATGTTTGAACCTCAGGTATCTGTTGTTCCTGGTGGACCCACTGATTTAGAAACACGTAAAGAAGAGGTGATTTCCGAGGCATCCGACATTGAAGCAGCAAGTCCGATTATCAATCAAATGGAGGAAGAGGTTAAGGAACATGAAGAGAGCCTAGAGCCAAAAGATAATCTAAAAGTACCATCATTGGGTAATATTACATCGTCATTAACAAATGTTGCCAAAGGTGCACTTGCATCAAAAGGTTTGCCAACTTCAACAAACAATCTTAAGGGAATGGCTTTAGGAAAATTAAAAGAACAGGCAGGAATTCCTAAAGACCTCAAAATACCAACATCCATTGAAAATGCTAAGAGTATGGCTAAGGAGTCGGCTATTGGTAAACTGAAAGAGAGTGCAGGAATTCCTAAAGACCTGAAAATACCAACATCAGTTGAAAATGCCAAGAAAATTGCTGCAACAACAGTACAAAAAAAGGTTGATGAATCTGCAAAAAAAGCTATAGGTAGTTTATTGGGAGAAAAATAAAAATAATTAAAATATAATTCCTACTATTAGATATGGCTGGAATTATACCTATTAAAGAACAAGTTGCTATGATAGAGGATGAAACAAATAGTGCATTTTTACCATCATTGCGATTTTTTGAACTAAATGAAGATAATTTATGGGAATATTTTAAAACCCCTGATGAAAGATTAGCTTTAATTAATCAATTAAAACAACGTGCAAGTGCTAATGATTGTGATGCATTTATAAATGAGATTTTTCCTGATTACAACTCTACTACCGATTCCGATCAATATATTCGAAACTGTTTAAATGAGTTGGTGTATACCGATATTCATAATCAGATTATTGAAACAACTCATATTCATATTGCATATGATTTACCAATTGATAATATTCCTAATGTAATTCCAGGTGCAGGTATAGTTGGGTTTATTGCAACCACATTGCCATATAATAGACGTGCTATATTTTTTTATCCAGAACCCGTTAAAGGTGAATACCTTCATGCTGTTGCAAGTTATATTAACTGGACATGTAGTTTTACAACAATACCTGAAATATACAATTTATTAAAATATAAATTACAACTATTTCCAGGTCGTAAATTATCAATTGGGGCATTCTTACTATATAATTTAACACGAGCAATGATACAATATATAAATAGAAATATAAATATTAGGATTAATTTACTTATTTTATATTCTGAAGGAATTCCTTCCGCACGTAGAGCACATAGAAAAGTAGGAAAACGCAGTGCATGTACATTTCTTGAGCAATGGATATCAATTGAAGAAACAGACAAAGATATACTAGGTATATTTATGGGGGAACCTAACCCTAATCATATGATTTATACATACATGCCCCTGAAAGGTATATATCAAATATTTCCAGCAGATATGGAGATGAAGCCTGATTTAGATGTATATAAATTTTTTAGTGGTTCAGCATTAAGAAATCAATCTTATTTTTGTCCTTCAGGAGTTCCTGCATTTGAAGGGGGCCGCCGAAAAACTAGACGGAAGCGCCGTCATTAATCTCTGGAAAATAGTATCCGATACCTCTAAATCAAAATAATTAATATATAGTAGATATGGCGGATATTGTGAGTTCATCTGAGCAAATTGCTCTAGTTGAAGATGAATCTAATAGTTCTTTTTTGCCATCTTTAATGTTTCTGCCATTAACTCATGATACTATTTGGTCAATTGCTAATACACCAGATGAGCGTGTAAAGTTATTTACAGATTTGAAAAGGCGAGCAATTGCTATAAGTTGTGAAGAAGGTGAAGATATAAAAGATTTTGTTGCACCGGCTGGTCTTAATGAAGCTAAACTGAATGCTGCTAAAGACCGCTATGTAGAACATGAGTTACAAAAATTCTATAACCAAAGTTCTCCTGGTAAAAACATGCATTTTTATCTTGCATACGATATGCCAAGTGATGAACTTCCTGGAGCAGGCGTCATTGGAATAATTAGTTATACCTTACTTGATGAGCAGAAAATTATATTTCGTTATCATACGCCTATAGATACAAGAAATCTACATGCGGCTATTGCATATATCAATTGGACATGCAGTTTTACAAGTCAAGCAGAGGTTGCCGACCTATTACAACAAAAACTATTAAAACATCCTGGGAAGAAATTATCAGTTGGCTCCTTTTTATTATATAATTTAACCAGAGAATTTAGGAGATATGCAAGCGCTATAAGTCCAGTTCCAATAGATGTAATAATTCTCTTTTCTATAGCTTTAAGAACAGCACGAAAAGCCCATAGAAAAGTAGGAAAGCGCAGTGCATGTAAATTTTTACTAGAATGGATTTCTATTGTTGATGGACGTTCAACAATATATGATTATTTTGACTATAAATTGAAGCCAAATTATATGATATATACATACCCACCTCTTACTGGTAGTGCAACCATATTTCCAGAAGACCTTGAACCTGTGCCTGATTTGAATGTTTACCAAGGTATCAATCAGGGAACACAATTAAATGATAAGGCTTATAAATGTCCATCAGGTTATAAATCTTTTCCTTATATGAGAGGTAGTAATGGTCACATTATACCAATGAATATTTCGCACAAAAACGAAAAATACCATTACAATTTACCAAAAACTAAGAAATCTAATAATAGCGATTATTATTCTAGTAATTCAAATTCATGGTACAATAATAGATATGGCGGTCGCAGAAAAACTAGACGCCGCCGTTAATCTCTACCTTCATGCCCGCTAATCCATGAATAAACTTCAAATAATCAGGTGGGAATCCCCAGAAACATGATGGTTTAGTATTATCTGGAATCTTACGTGATGAGCAGTTAGTACCATGTGAGAAAGCCACAATCAACTGTTGTGGAGGAATCTCCAAAAACTCTTGCTCACGTCCCTTCAGCCAATCCTCACCTTCTGCAACACCAACCGCATTAAACTTTCTTGCCTCCCAGAACGATTTCTTGAAAGCAAGTGAGGCCTCACTCACCCTAGCACCTAATGGTAGACCCCAAGGTGGCACATTCACCGCAGATGTACCCTTAAGAAGGTCATACATTGCTAACATTGTACATCCTACCGCTGAAGGCCCCTGCATCGACTTAGTCAACCATGCAACACGACGTCTAAGAGAGGTTGGCGGATAATGGTCGTCATCATCCATGAAGACAATAATCTCATTAGAGGCCGCCTCACAGCCAATATTACGCTTCTCACCTATTGTCCGCTTGCCCTTAAGAGGAATATAACGTAATTGTAATCCTTTAGCGTGCTCGCCAAACTGCATAATTTTATCAGATGAAGCTAATGCATCATCATCAGAGTCCTCAACAACAACCCACTCAATCTTATCAATTGGATAATCGGACCATAAAAGATTATGGAAAGCAATATCAATCAACTTTCGGCGATTATATGTTGGCGTAACTATAGTAATATTAGGGCAATCAGCAGGCAAAACCACCGGTGGAAGCTGCTGCTTTAGCTTAGGTGTCTGTTTTAGTTCACTTGCCCATGAGGCCCATTCATGGATTGCGGCCGCAGCAGTTTCACGCTCTGTATTGATTGATACCTTTCTATCAGTAATACTTACATTTTTAATACGGTCTTGTGCCACCTCCCATGTTCCACGTAATAGTCCATTATCACCAAGTGCAGTCTCATAAAAGTAACCATTAGCCGATACCTGTGCATCTTCGCCAGCCCAAACATACATCCCCCCTTCATCCGCATGCTCAGTGATTGCCGGCAACTGTGTGCTAAACTGCAGTGCTCCTGCTGCACGAGCCTCTGCAGCAGCATGACTAAAGGCCTCTGCCTCCGATAAAATAATATGACCAGCGTAAGTTCTCTGCAAACGCCCCAGCTCCTGACCATCAATATTACTCCTAACTGTACAGTTTGCTGGCACAGTACCCAGTTCCTCTGGACTCGAGCAGATTATTAGTACCTTCTGGTCCTCAGGTTGCATAACTCCTAATAGTCTCTTTGCAGCCGCCAACTTCTTCGCTGACCCACCAATTACATAAAGCCACTGTGCTGAAATTCCGAGTCCAACTTTTACCTTGTCTTGTACAGCATTCATTGAGGCAAATGGCATTGTTTTTATCTGGGTTCCAGTCAACTTCCCTACAAGTAGGTCATGTGATGCCCGATCACGCACAACAACCGCATCAAAAGCATGCAAATAACCATTGAAGGCCTCGGGGATATAGTACTCAGGATTAATTAGAAGAATGTTGACTGCAGCCCATGGAACATTTGCGTACACGGGGATTTCTAAATGTATGTTGATATCAGCCATTTTGGGTGGCTCATGGGGGTCTACAGAATGAATCTGGTAACCAGCTCTGCTAAAGCAGTGACGGATAAAATTATAGTCTTTTTCAAGGCCAAAATGATTAGATTTGTTGTAAATCACATTTAGGGTGCGCATCTTTCCACTCATGGTTTGGTCTAAGAGTCTAATATCATGAATGTTTAGGCAATGCTCGGCAGCGAGACAATAAATAGTGTCAGAAATCTTGGAATCGTTGCATGGCGAGACAGAACAGCGGAATTAGAGCGCATGCATGGTAGTAACTGGAACCGTATTGTTCGCAATGAACGAAGGAGATTTAATGAAGTACTTAATATTCCGAGTGTTAAAGACCGTATTCCGGCCTATAAGGAATCATTATTAGAGGCAAGTCAAGATCGACCATGGTTCTCGGCAAACTATAATCGTCTTGGATCACGCCCTGGATCAACAAAAGCCCTCAGTATTATTCCAACATCTAATGGTATTAAGTGGTCTTATGCTGGCACAGGACATTTTAATGAGGTGGAGGATGTGGCAGTAGATTTGTCACAAGAATATCAATCTCTTGAGCGCCTCCCTGTATATACTATTAAGGATATTGGAGAAGGAGCGCAACAATATCAGTTAGTTGCAAAGACCCGTCGTGATGGAGAGCTTTGGAAGAAGGATGATGTTGGGCCTACTGTTGCTGTATTCGCTGGGCGTGTATATTATTTGAAGGCAAAGAAAGGCTTGTGGTACTATAAATGTTGTTCTGCCGATGCTTATACAGGTAACTCTGAACGTGACGAATTTGTATTGGCAGACCACAAATACAATCTACAACTTTATCGAATGCACGGTGGATGTCCAGTTTTGAAGGCAGATAATAATGGTTACTCCATGTTATTTTTGTTAAATCAAAATGCTGAACGTTTACAAAGGGTTGATGAAGATACTATTTGGCAGATTCCATGTGGCTTTGCTGATAGATTTGTTTTAACTGCTCATGGGGAGTATGAATATAGATTCCATGAGAGCCGCCATGAAGTAGATTATCGTCTAATTGTTGAATATGGTGAGCCCTATTATTATGATTATACTACTCATACTCTTCTAACACAGCAAAATGGCGTCGCATATATTCATCGTGCTGTACGTCCATGGGAGCGCTGGATTCGTTTGTCAGCTATTGGTGGAGGAGTTGTTATGCCAGATACACATTTAATGGCGACATTTGGTAAAAAATCAATATTACTTGTTAAAACACCAGATGCAGGTGTCTATTCTCTACAGGTTAGTCAAGATGGTGAGCCAAGTCGTCACGGATTTATTGGACCATCAATCAATCATCTGCGTTTTAATCGCATAAATACACGCTCTAGAGACGGCACACGTTGCTCTGCAGGATATGTATGCGGTAGGGGTCAGGCCAAAGGACTTTTAATGGTGGTATATGGTGCATATGGAATTCCAACATTAATTGGAAATATTGCTGAAAAATGGGGGCCACTACTCGAGAGTGGTTGGGCGATTGGATTTGCTTTTGTTCGTGGAGGAGGAGATGCAGGCTGGGATTGGGCCGAGGCGGGACGCCGCTCTTCTCGAGAACGCTCACTCGAGGACGCTGAGGCATGTTTGCGTGCTTTACAGCGTCGGCTTCGTGTTCCTGCAGCAAAAACTATTATATATGGTCGCTCAGCTGGTGGAATACAAATAGGTGCATTAGCTAACAGACATCCTAATGGTGACCTTTTTGCAGGTGTTTATGGTGAAGTACCGTATTTAGATGTATTACAAACAACTACAAATCCTAGTCTACCCTTAACAGAGTTAGAGTATGATGAATTTGGAGACCCTCGTCATCGTCTAGCCGACCTAATGTTTTGGGTTTCTAATAGTCCAATTACAAATATGCCAGTGGGCGGCCTTCCTCAGCTACTAATTTTATGTAGAACGGGTCTTAATGATACACAGGTTTACGCTTATGAGCCGGTTAAATGGATTTTAGCTGCTAGAGGGAATGATATAGGTAGACCAAAGCTTCTTGGAATTGTTGGTGGGGAAGGGCATTTTTATAGACGTGATGCCGCCGTTCAAGCAAGAGCCGAGGACTGTGCAATATTAGATAATTTTATTTCAAGCGTCTAATAAACATTGGCTTTTGGAGAATTGGATCATCCTCTATCTTCTGTACTTCAGTAGCCCGTTTAATTGGAGGTAATGCCGTGTGTGGGACACCTTCATGTGTTAAACATGCAAATTTAATGAAACGCCGTCTATGCCGTCTATCAAGGCCATTAGCTTCAATACCGGCTCTATGACTTGCTGTTCCGTAACCTTTACAGGATAGCAGGCCATATTTTTGTTCAAGGTCAGGCTCTGTTTCACAGATATTACGCAGCCATTGGTCATGGGCAACTTTTGCAAGAATGGAAGCAGCTGCAATACACATATACTGTGCATCACCCTCAATAATTGTATGAACCTCTGCGCCTTCTGGTGGTCTGGCTAGCCCAAGCACTCCATCAATAAGAATACGTTCAGGGGCGAAGGCCATATTATCTAGTGCACGTTGAAAGGCCTCTACATTTGCCCATTGAACTCCGAACTCATCAATTTCGGCGGCAGTACAACTTCCAATTCCGTAGTCAAGAGCAAGGCGTTTAATGTCTTCATAGATACGTTCACGTTTTTTGGGTGCAATCTTCTTACTGTCACGCAGATCCGGTGCTAGGCGGCGATGTTCGTCGGTCCAGTTCATTTCATCGGGCCAAATAACTGCGGCTGCATACAGGTCACCCCAAAAACATCCACGTCCGGCTTCATCAATACCAACCTCCAGTTTTCCATCCTCTTCATAACGTAATGATAACATAGTTGGCATATTGTGTGTATCAATTCACAAACAACGATATTAAGTGTCAAATTTATTGCGCTTTTCATATCTACTGTTAGATATGGTGCCTGTTGTCACTGGATTACTTATATTAGTCGCAATTGCATTAATTGCAGTTGAGGGCCTTCCTGATACATTGAAACCACAACCAGTACGTCAGCTTACTATGGAGAACTTTGCTACCCCTCCTCCTCCCAAGAAAAAAGCTGTTGGCGGCAAGAATGTATTTTCTACTCCAACTACTACTACTAAAAAGGCAGTGGTAGGGTCAACATCTACTCAGCCTATAGCTCCATCTCCACCTAACCCTGCAGCGCCCCCTCCAAAAGCAATTACAATTCCTCCACCTAAGGCAACAGAATCAGTTCCTGCTAAGGCTGAAGTTACACCTGTAAATGTTACTCCAGAGGCAAGAGAGAGAGTGTCAGAATTAAAAATGTTTTTAATGGCATCAGGTAAACAAAAGGAGATTTTGAGTTTACTACAAAAATATGTGAATTCAACAACTGATTACGGAGCTAAGGATTTTATTGATGAGTTATGGCAAAAAATGATAATTCCGATAGAATCCCAATATAATAAGCATTACGCTAAATCGGCAACATCGTTATCCCAGGTATTTGTAGCCGCAGTTGAAGATATTGCTTCTGAGATTGAAAAAGATAAATCATTTAAAAATGGGAAAGTCAAAGCTACTGCACTTAGAAATAATATTAAAACATGGCGCCCCCCTACTAAGCCTGCTCCGCCTTTAGCCAAGGCAGCACCAATGCCAAATTTAGCATCAAAACCGGCCCCTGCCCCTAAACCAATGCCTAAGGCTCCTCCAAAACCAACTCCTAAGCCTACAGCAAAAGTTGTAGCTAAGCCTGCTCAACCCACAAATGTTGGCATGAACAATATTGAGGGTAATCAATTTAGCTTAGCGACAATTACTTTACCTATAACTACATCAATTAATGGCAATACATTATCTTTATCAACGGCAGCTATGCCAAAAGTCACACAGCCAGTCCCAGCAAATATGGTTGAATCTGGCGCAGCTCCTAAAATAAGCGGAGGAGAGATGGATAGGATTATTACTGGATTAGTGAAAGAGAATTTACGCAGTGAACTAGAAAATATTGGCAAGGCCGATAAAATTGCAGCTACTCGTAAAAGTACACCCGGCTTATCTCAAGGAAAAGAGTTTTCTGGAAAAATGCCTGCAGATTACAAGGGTGCCAAACTAAATCCAAATGCAGCCTCATCTAAGGGTGGTTATAATCATCTTGGTCCATTAAGTAATTACCAAGATAGTTACCATCCTCCACTAATGCCAGATGGAGGTTACTATGATCCTCGTATCTATGTTAGAAAAGATTCGGTGCCATGTTACGGTTGCTCATTAGATTATTAAATATTTAATTAATAGATGATTCGTACTGCTGTAGGAATTGCTCTATTAATATTAATAGCAATTTACGGGTTAATGTATATTAAGCGAGAGTCATTTACAAGTACCATTAACTTTGTAAATGTTATTGATGCATTTGCACAGATGTCAGATGAGGAAAAAACAATGATTTTTACTAAAGGTCGCCAAATAAGTGATTCACTTGATAAATCATTATTAGAGAAGATTCAAAAAACAGAAATTACAAGTAGTGACGCAAAACTAATTGTTGAAACAATCAATAATTCAATCAATAAAGAGTTTGCAGAATTAATAAATAAATATAAATTATCTAGCGTTGATATTATTAGTTTATTCATTTATGCATTAAATGCGGGTGCTAGACAAGATAATTCTATCAATATTACACCAATTGAGTTGAAAAATGCGCAGACGCTCGCCACATTTGTTAAGACCTGGGATCCTAATGCACCTGTAGGTAAGGGTCTTAATGCACCTAGTGTTGCATTTACACCGCCTCCAACCTTTGCGGCAGTTAACGCCTCTTTGCCCCCCTCTAAGGCGGCATTAATGGCATCAACTGCATCTAAGGCGCCTTTAACAGCATCAGCTACATCTGGTTCTTCGGCTTCATTATTCTCGGGTTCTATTCCTACATTAAATGAATCTGTGCGTGGGGCCGTGCGTGATGAATTACTAGCTGCTGGTTTACTAAAAAAACCTTATACGGGGCGAGATGCATATCCTCCAGGAACCAGTTTTGCTTATGACGGAGGGTTACAGCAGAAATGGAAGCAAAATGCTGCATGCAATGCTCGTGACTGGTGCTGCCGTTGCAGGAGACCAAGAAATCACTGCCAGTGTGAGCATTTTTAAATAGAGTTAGAATGTGTATTAATTAACTACATAATTGTAATTCCCGGCGAATAGATTGAATATATATTAGATGAAGAGGGCACATATTATACTGTTAGGTAGTATTGCAATTCTTGTTATTATATTGTTTCTACAAAAACAATATATAAATGAAGGTTTTGCTGATTTACCATCACTTGAATCAGTAGCGCATTTGTTGCCACCTGGTTGGACATTTCCACAATTGCCAACAGCGACTGAAATTGATGCCGCAAAGAAACAGTTGGCTGCCGCTCTATATGTAGATCCCGATCCTGCTAAAGCTATACCTGGAAGATACATTCCTCGTATGCTCAATGATGGTTTAACATTTGATTTTAATTTTACATTAAATGAATTACGAAAACTTAATAATACTGGTGATATTAAAAATATACAAATTACTGCAATATATGGTAATAATCCTGCAATGTATTATTTTATTAAATTGGTTGATGCTTATCTTACTAAGATGATATCAATGCCAGAAAAAACTGGCAATCCTGCATTACGTTTAGCGTCGTGGGTTAAACGTATTGCAAATGAGGCTCCAAAAGCTCTTACCCCAACTAAAACATGTTATGCTAATGTTAATGCACCATTTATGAAGGCAGTTGCATGTGTTAATTTGGTAGCAAGTAGCAAGAACACTCTTTCAAGTATAGTTAATTATACTGATGTAGAACTTGCTTTTAAAACAGCAACTGACTTTTGGAATGAATACCAAATAGATACCCCCCTAGATTTATATAAAAATTATAATGAATTTATCAATGATGTACGTGACACATGGAAACCATATGTTGACCAACAAAAGTTAATGGCAGTGTATGATAAATATGTTGGAACAAATACATCTGCTGCTTTTGGTAAGGTCTTAGAGCAACTAAAAACATATAATGCTGCTAAACCGATAGCGGCTTCTGCACCAGCACCAGTACCAGCACCAGCACCAGCACCAGCTCCTGCTCCTGCTCCAGCTCCAGCTCCAGCTCCAGCTCCTGCCCCAGCTCCTGCCCCAGCTCCTGCTCCAGCCCCAGCTCCTGAGCCAGCTCCTGAGCCAGCTCCTGCTCCTGCCCCAGCACCAGCACCAGCACCAGCACCAGCACCAGCACCAGCACCAGCACCAGCACCAGCACCAGCACCAGCACCTGCTCCAGCACCAGCA
>JACCDO010326526.1_pt1 | contig 20428 bp, 24 predicted proteins | sample 7446101 | NCBI WGS metagenome assembly JACCDO01 (sample SAMN15323440, study PRJNA562643) | freshwater metagenome | isolation source: river surface water | place: USA:Blue River Watershed | collected 2017-08-16
AGTTGTGCAGGCCAGGCTCCAGCAGATCCATCACGATGCGGCCGGTCCAGAGGGAGGGGGCCGAGCTGTTGTAGATCGGGACGCCTGCAGCGGATGTCGCGCCGATGATGCCGCTGGCCCAGGAGAAGATCGACTGGCAGTTGATGTAGCCGCTGGAGAGCGGTGTTGCGCTGGACCCCAGCTGGATCAGCAGATCGCTCGTGCCAGTGGTGGAGACGCCGTAGAGGAGCAGGGTGACGCGACGCGCCCAGGCGGGGATGCCTGAGAAGTCCTTGAAGGCGCCGCTCTGCGTTGCGATTGCAGAGCTGCGGTAGATGACCGACTCGCCCAGATCTGCGCGTCCGAGGCTGCCGTCCTGCACGTCAGCGCCGGTGAGTGTGGCGTCCTGGATGTCTGAACCTGTGAGGCTGGAGTCCTGAATGTCGCTGCCGGTGAGGCTGCTGTCCGACACCATCGCGCCGGGGATGCGTTGGAGGGGCATGATCAGTCGGGTGAGGGGGACGTTCCTGCGTCAAGTTCGAGCAGCTGGCGCAGATCGCTGATGGACAGTCCGGCTGCCGCCAGCTTCTGCTCTGGAGTTGGCTCTGGAGTTGGCTCGGGCGGCTGATCCACCGGCAGCTCTGCAATCTCCTCGGGCGTCAGCGGAATGATGCGCTGCTCACCAGTGATCACGTCAACGACGATGCGATTCATGATCAGCCCTCGTAGAGAATGTTGACGGTGCCAAAATCAAAAACGCCGGCACTAGTCGCAAAACGCAAGCGATCAAGCGTGCCAGAAAGCGCAACGCTGCCGATCGTCTGAACGCCGACGTTGGTTGCGATGAGCAAGTTTGCGATGCCGCTTAGCATCCACTTGTTGCTGCCTACAAGGGTGAGCGTAAACGTGAGATCATGGTAATAGCCGCTATTGGTGGCGGATAGCACGAACGCATCTGACGAGATCCCTGATCCGGTTGAGGCATACCAGTATGTTGAGGAGTAGCCGGTAGCTTGAAAAGATCCCGAGCCGATCCGAACGTAGAGGTTGCCAGAGATTGTAGTTGACACTTGATAGCACATCACGGTGATGCGCTTCACCCATGAAGGAATACTGGTGAAGTCAAAAACGCTGTTGCTGCCAGAAGCGACGACGGCGGTGGCCAGCGTGAATGGCTGAGCCAGCTTTGCTGATGTCACCGCGCCATCGCGCAGCTTCGCCGTCGTCACCGTGTCATCAGCCGGGGCGCCAGCAGACGCCACGCCAAGCGCCAGCACGCGCACCTTTGCGCCCTGGGCTGGCGCCTCCGATAGCGTCAGCGTCAGCCCGTCCATGCTCAGGCTGTACTCGCTCGTCGGCTGCACCACGCCGTCGACCGTCACCAGCGCTGACGCCTTGTTGATCACGCCGGTCGTCAGCGTGTAGGCCGTCTGGTTCAGGCCTGCGGTGAACACCATCTCGGTCTGCACCGCGCCCTGCACATAGCGCGCGTCGCTCTCGGCCTTGGTGTACCGGTTGGCCAGCTCAGTGTTGATCGCTGCGATCGAGTTCGTCACCGTCGCTGCGAAGTTCGGGTCGTCGCCCATCGCAGCAGCCAGCTCGTTCAGCGTGTCGAGCGCGCCTGGTGCACCGTTGATCAGGTTGTTGATCAGCGTGTCCACTTCGGTCTTGGTGTACCGCGCGAACACATCAGCATCGATCGCCTGCAGTGCAGCGCGCAGCCGCGCCACGTCATCGCTCAGCTGGTTGCCAGCATTCGGCAGCTGGTAGTTGCGGTTCGTGGTCCGGTCGTCGATCGGCATGTCAGATCACCACCATTCGGAGTTGGCGAAGCTGCGGCCGTGCGGCTGCAGTGCCGCTCAGCGTCAGCCGGGCCCGGGTCGTGCTGCCGCCGGCCGTGAAGCTGGCGACGGTGTGGATCTGCTCGACCCAGCCATCGCCAACCGGCGAGCTGCTGGTGAGCGCCACCGTCTGCCACGTGCCGTCACCCTTCTCAATCTCGACCAACACGCCAGCGCCGCCAGGGATCAGCGACTCGAACGTCACCGACACCTTCGCGCCAGCAGCGCACGGCACCGCACGGGTGACGTAGGTGCCGCTCTCGCCAAGGTTGCCGAGCACCGCCTGGGTGCCGGCGAACAGATAGGGGCTCTCGGTCGTGGTGCCTCGCAGCACTGCGCTCAGCGTCAGCGGCACATTCAAGTCTTCAGCCAGCTGGATGCGTGCATTGTCTGCGCCGCGGATCTGCGTACCGTCCGGCTTGGTGAAGATGAACTCCACGTCAGTCGCCGAGCTGATGCGCTCTACACCGGCCAGGGTCACCAAATCGGTGGCGTCGCCAGCGGCCGTCAGGATCGTGCCGGTGGCGGGCGTCGCGGGCGAGCCGGCCACGGTGTAGGTGAACTGGGTGGTGCTCGACACGGTGACTGCGAAGGCCCCGTTGTATTCGGTCTGCGTCGCGCCGCTGATCACCACCTTTTGGCCGGTGCTGAAGCCATGCGCCGTCGCTGTGGTCACCGTCGCCGTTGTGCCAGAGCGGGTGATGCTCGACACTGCTGCGGCCCGCAGCTGGCCGAAGTCCACCGTCCGAGTCGTGCTGGTGAAGCTCGCCCCGTACATACGGAACGTTAGGTCCGCCTCCTGCACCGGCGTCCAGGTCGAGGCGTTGGAGCTCTTCAGCAGCGTGCCGATGGTGTACGGCTGGCTGGTGACGAACTGGCCAGCCGCGTTGTCGTACTTGCCCAGCTCCGCCAGCGCCACCGCATGCACAGCGTCATCGGTCAGCAGCACCATCGCGTATTCGACGCCGGCCTGCAGGTAGACCGGCCGGGTCAGGCTGATCTTGTTCCAGCTGCCAACCGTGATCGCGCTGCCCTGCAGCACGCCCTCAGCCAGTGTCACGGCGTTGGGCAGGCCCAGCTCCGTCTCCCGGATCTCCAGGAACACCTTGTTACTGGTGCTGCCCTTGGCGGTGAACTTGAAGTCGACGCCGGTCACATGCCGGCTGGTGTCCAGGCGGAAGGTCTGCGCGAGAGGGTCGAAGTACCTGGTCTCAATCGTCGTCACCTCTCGCTGCGTCTGGGTGAGGATCGTGCCCTCACCGATGAACCGCGCAGCGCCGAAGCTCCCCTGGTTGCCGAGGAACGTCACCCGCTTTACGCCGGTTGGCACGTTGGCGGGGATGGTGAATGAGCCGGTGATCTGGCCGGCGCCGTTGGCGATGAGTGTCATGGCTTAGCTGGCGGTGACCGTGATGCCGTCGAACTGGACCTGAGTGAGAGTCTCGCCCGGGTCGAAGCCGTCCAGCGTGAAGTTGATGGCGATCTGACGCAGAAACTCCGCCGGCCGCTGGCTCTCGCTCAGCAGCTCGGTTCGGGTTGATGTGCTGGTCGTCTGAGAGAACGTGCCAGTCGTCCCCATGAAGAAGCTGAACTGCTGCGTCGTCGGCGACTCCCAGATTGTCTCGATCTCGGTCCAGCGATCGACTGCAGGGGTCAGCGTCACAGCAGCTGGGATCGGATCGAACGACTGATAGGGGTTGATCGGGCTGCTGCCTGTTTGCCTGGTCTGCTCCAGGATGATCACTTCCGAGTAGGGAAGCATCCAGTCCTGCGCGTTGTTGGTCGGCGCATAGTAGACAGCTGACGCGATCGGCAGCTGCAGCGTTCCGTCCACAATGGCTGCAGTCTGCGTGATGCCCTGATCGCGCATGTCGTCGTCGATGAACGGATCGACGAACACGCCCCGCTTGCTGCTCGGCTCACGGCTGCTGATGTCGTTCCGCAGTCGCTCCAGCGCCACCAGGTCGTAGAGGTCGACGATCAGCGTCCGCATCCGCTCCAGCTGATCGAACGGGATTGCGCGGATGCCATCGTTCACCACGACCGGCGTCTCGCCCCACTTCCAGTCGATCGTCGCCAGGCTCAGCAGGTTGGCCGGCACTGCAGGCGGCAGCGGGTTGAAGCGGGTGCTGATCCCTTTCACCCTCGTGAAGGTCCCGTCGCGGCTGATGCACAGCCGGTCGTAGCGGGGCAGCTTCCAGCGGTAGTCGGTCAGCACCAGGCTGCCGTTCACGGCGCCGGTCACCGTGACCACGCCGGTCTGCAGGTTCACGCTGTCCGGCGTCACTGCACCTAGGTACTGGTAGGTGATGGTGTAGGTCGAGCCGGGTGCAGGCTCGATCGCGCCAACACCATTCGGGCTCCAGTCCACCTTGTCGCCGTTCAGGAAGTAGTCGCGGGGGGTCTGGTAGGTCGTGCCGCCCTGGGTGATGCTGATGATGCTCAGCACCGACACGTCAGGCAGCGTGTCCTGGCCGCCGCTGAAGCCGCCACGGGTGATGGTCACCGTCTTCTGCCGGGTGATCACCACCTCCAGCACGGCTTCCACCGGGAAGCGGTTCAGCTGCACCGTCGCCGTGCCGCCGGTCGTGCCGGTGAACACGTCGGGCTCGGCATCCACCAGCTCAAGGTCAGGATCCTCGGCATAGACGAGGCGGCTGGCGGTCGGCTTGTCCACCTTGTAGCCGAAGATGTTGCCGACACCCTCCTTGACCGAGATCGTGTTCGACCCGGCTGAGTAGCCAACAGCAACAACGCTCAGGCCATCGACGATGTAGTTGCCATTGCTCTCCCGGTCGTACCGGGCCAGGGCCTCGATGAAGCTGTTGTCGACCGTCGGCTGCTGGCTCAGCAGCGTGCCATCCACCACGGTCCAGACCGGGTAGAACACGCCGGCCAGGCCCTCGCCGCTGTGCCCCCAGGTAGGGGTGACGCGCAGGCGGCCAGCGCCCGGCTCGTTGTAGTTCCGTGTGCCGACAGCAGGACAGCGCAGCGTGGCGTCCTGCAGTTCGGTGACCACCTCCTCGAGGAGGAACACGCCGATCCGCACGATGCCAGTGGTCGCGATCGTGAAGCTGCGTTGCGGCACATCACGCACCGCACCCTTGAGGTAGATCTTGCTGGCCGGGCATGTCGTCGCGCCGGTCGTGGTGTCGATCACGGGCGGCGTGCCCTCGATCACCGCGCCATCCTTGAACACGGCGTCGGCGATCCGCTTCAGGCGATCCGCCAGGGTGGACTGGACCTCGTTGATCTCAGCGCCCTGCACGCCCTTGCCGGCGCGGATCAGGATCTCGTCGTAACGCAGCGTCGCGTCGAAGCGGTTGTAGTAACCGTCCAGTGGAGTCGGGAGAGTGATCGGCATCAGAAGGTCACCACGAACTCGAACAGCTCACGCTTGGTCGTCGCACGAATGATCGGCGTCAGGCGCTCCAGCACCAGCATGGTGCCAGGTTGCGCCACATCTGCAGGTAGCAGATAGACCTGGCCAGCAGGGACGCCGGCCGCGGCCACCGTGTCGAGGAAGATCGCCGCCTCGCGAATGGTGCTGGTCGGCGCATCACCGAACTCGAAGTGGAACCTGAAGTACAGGTTGTTGGTCGGCGTCGCGCTGATGTTGAAGCGCCCCTCGGGCACGCTGATCGCGCCGGTCGGTGCTGGTGCGCAGTAGTCGATCTGGTCAGCCTTGCGCCTGGCGATCTCCGCCAGCAGGGCGGTCGCGTTGATCGGCGGCGCCGGGGGCGTGTTGCCCCATGCGGCGTCGCCACTGCCCCATGCCATGTGGGCGGTGCGGGCCTTGATCGCCGTCGCAATGGCGATCCTCCCACTGGTCGTCAGGACTGCCATGCTCGGGCCATGCTCCTTGCCATGCTACGCGGTCTGAATGGTGACGCTGCAGGAGGCCACCACGTTCACGTCGCCCCATGTGGTGGGCTGCCAGGTGAAGGCTCCCCATACCTGACCCAGGTAGGTCGCGCTCAATCCCTGCTGGGCGGTGACCATCGCCGGGTGGTTCAGCGTGTGCCAACCCTCGTCCCACTGGTTGATGTCGTAGCGGAAGCGATCGCTCATCTCCGCGTAGACCGCCACCACATCGGTGGTGCAGATCGAGACGCTGGCGCCAGCGCTGGCGCTCACACCCGTCACCTCGCCGTAGCTGATCTGTGGCCAGTCCGGTTGCGGCCGCACGCCGGAGTGGTCGTCATAGATGCTGCCGTCGTCCCACGAACACTCGTCGTAGACCGCACGGCGGAAGTCGTAGATCGCGTAGATCCGCTGCAGCCTGGAGCGCACCGGGCTGGAGATCGTGGCCACGCCAACGATGCGGTCGATGATCGCGTCGCCTGTGGTGGCCTCGCTCAGGCCCAGCATGTATTCGGCCCATCGATCGGTGCCGCCCTCTGGCTCCTCGATCTGGCCGACCACGCCGACCCACTGCAGCGCAATGCGCACCGCCTCGGGGGTGCCACGGATCCGCTGCCACAGAACGCCATCAGCGACTGCCTGTCGCTGGTCGGTGATGTAGGGCAGGATCTCGCCCAGGCCGTACTCGTAGATCAGCCAGGGGATCACCGAGTCGGGGATGTCGATCCGCTTCGCGGTGCGGATCACAGGCACCGGTCGCTCAGCGCGTTGCAGGCTGGAGGTGCTGCGGCTGAAATCGCGCTCCAGCTGCGTGCTGTTCGGCGGTAGCAGATCGAAGAGGCTCATCGGTCACGCCCCGCCATGGTGAGGGTGATCGCGCCGAGAGCTGGGGCTGTGCTCGGCCCACAGATGACATCCGCCGCCGGTGCGGTCAAGACCACACGCTGCACGCCGGCCGGGTGCAGCTGGGCAATCAGCCAGCTGCGGGTCACGTCCCAGCCAAGACTGGAGGCGGCGGTGAATGCTGCCTGGAGGTTCGCCTGCAGCTGGTTGAACACGTCGATCGGCGTGTCGGGGTAGAGGTAGACCTGAGCGGTTACCGGGACGGTGGTGATGGTCGCGCCGATCACGCTCACCGTGTCGGTAATCACTCGCACGTCGTCGGCCTGCACCACGCTGTTGACGGCAGTGAGCAGCGCCGAGCTGGGTGCGCCATTGCCCAGCTTGGAGAGCACCGCGATCTGCACCTGCCCGGAAGCCGGGGAGCTCACTGCAGCGTCGCGCACATCAGGGCTGGCGGTCAGCGCCTGGTAGCGATACCAGGCGCCGCCGCCGGCTGTGCTGCTACCCATGATGCGCTCGATCGTGCGCGCGCGCAGGGCCGCGTCGGTTTCATCTGCCAGGCGGGTGACGCCATAGAAGGCGGCGAGGTTGTCGAGGTCAGAGCCGCCGGCATAGCGCAGCAGCGTGGCCTGCAGGGCGTCGTTGATCCGCTGCCGCAGGATCAGCTCTCGGGCCGCCGCGACCTCGAGGATCTTCACGCCCGGGTCCGACTCCAGGATCTCGGTGTAGGACGGGTCGCGCTCCTGCAGGTCCGAGATCATCTCGCCGAGGATCGTCTCGAAGTCGAGCGCCTCAATGATCGTCGGATCAGGAATGGAGCCGAAGTCGATCGTGGTCATCAGATCACCAGCCCCTCGATCTCGATCCGCTCGCCGTTGAGCAGGTAGTACCCGATCAGGCTAAGGGTGATCTGACCGTCGGCCGTCACGTTGTCGATCTTGATCTGCTCCAGCCGTAGGCGCGGCTCCCAGCGATCGAGCGCCTCAGCGCAGGCGGCCACCATGTCGGCCACCAGGGACTGGTTGATGGGGCGGTCCACCAGGCGCGGGAGGCGGCTGCCGTAGTCGCGCCGGTGGACGCGGGTGCCGATGGGCGTGGAGAGGATGTCGGCGATCGACTGCTGCAGATGGTCGAACCCATTGAGCGGAGCGCCGGTTGTGCGGCTCATGCCGGCCATGGTCTGCCTCCTACGGGTTCAGGTCGATTCTCGCGCCGATGATCTTCACGTTGCCGGTGGCGCGGATCTCGATGTCGCCCTTCACGTCCAGCAGCATCTTGTGCGCCTGGCGGTCGTACTCGACCACGGTGCCATCGTCGAAGGTGCGGCGCTGCAGGCCGGCCCGGTCGCCGTTGGCGTTGCCGTTCGAGAACAGGCCAGGGATCGCGACGCCGTTGGCCAGATCGCCCGATGGGGCCAGCAGCATCACCACCTCGCCCACCTCAGGCGGATCCCACACGCGGTCCTTGCCGGCCCGTGGCGTGAACCACGGCACCCAGTCGCTCAGGATCTCGCCGTCCTGCAGCTGCACGCGGATCGCGGGGAACCCGGCGGTCGCGCCCGTGTAGTCGGCCTCGGCCACGGTGCCGTAGCGGGCCACGTTGCTCAGCCGTCTGGCGTGGTCGGTGCCCTCCGCCGAGCCGACCCCGCTGGTCTGCTGGTCAGACCGGTTGACGCCCAGCATCAGCGGTCCTCCAGAAGTAGCGCACCACCAGGGGGATGGCGTCGGCGGCCGGCGCAGCGTCGAGCTGGTTGGTGATCAGCAGCTGCGCGGCAAGCATGTGGATGCCGTGGCGGATCGGATGCGGCGCGGTGTCGGCGACAGCAGCGCCGGTGAACGCCTCGGCCGCCTCACGCGCAAGCGTCAGCGCCTGCTCGAGGCGGTCGCGATCGGGCTGCGCGTCGCCGAGGAACTCGGCCAGGCTGTCGACGCTGAGCGCCTGCGCTGGCTCGCTGGATGGTTTGCTGGTGCGTTTGCGGGCAGCCATCAGAGCTCCTCTCCGTTGCTGGTTATGGTCGCACCCTGCACCGGACAGGCTGCACCGGTGGCGCTGCCGGGGTAGGACGATGGCGTGTAGGGGTCCGGCCCGTCGCGGTAGGGGGCCAGATAGGTGACAGGGATGCGCAGCCGGGTCGCGCCGGTGGTCAGCGCGCCGTCGTACTCAGGATCTTCGCTGTCGGTGGTGTGCGGCTCGATCTCGGCCGACTCGAAGCTGGGGATCTCCCAGCTCTGGATCGCGGCCTCGACCTGCGCAGCCATGGCGTCGAGGTCGTCGTCGAGGTCGTCGAAACTCTGCGCGATGCAGACGATCGTGACGATGCAGCGCCGCTGCTCGTAGCCGTTCAGGCCTGAGATCGAGCGGGCCGTGACCTCCTCCGGGTCGCGGGTGTGCACGATGATCGCCGGCAGCTCGGGCTCCTCCACCGGCATCAGCCGGCTGGAGAACACCCTGGCCCCGGCAGCGGTGCGATAGGCGGGCGTCGCCGGCGGCGTCGCGATGTTCTGCCCCAGCCGGGTGACAAAGGCGGCGCGAAGGGCAGTGCGGCGATGCGTCATGACGACTGTCGGTGGAGCATCAGCAGCCAGCCCGTGTGCCCGTCAGGCTGTGCATCGCGCACACGGTAGGTGGTGTTGCGCGCCACCACGGTGTCGCCCTGCTTCGGATCCCAGGGCATGTCGACCCTGTTCACCAGCAGCACGGGCTGAGTGGAGCGAACCTGAACGCCGGTCTCCGGGTCCAGGCTCACATGACTGGCCTGGTAGACGCCGCGAACCTGGGCCGTGCTCTGCCCGCGGGTGATCGTGACGGGCTCACCCATCACTCCCACGACAGCGGTCAGGGCACGGTTGGCCAGGTCGTTCAGCATCAGCCGAGGCGCACGCGGGCCACAGCGTCAGCGGTGGCCTTGGCGGCCAGGAACACGCCGATCTGAAGGTGGGTGCTCGCCTGAGGCGTCACCTTCTTGGCGCTGTTGTCCCAGTAGGCCAGCGCGCCAACGGTGGCGTCGGTGCCGCTGCCGGTGGCGGCGGTCAGGTCGTAGACGCTCTCGGTGTCGATGTTGATCACATCGCCCGAGGCGCCATCCACGGTGCAGACGCCGAACAGGCCGGCGCCCACCTGCACACCCTCACCGCCCAGACGGGCGTAGGGGAGCGCTACTTCGACGTAGCGCCCGTTCTGCACATGGTTCTTCATCGTTCAGTCCTCAGAGAACAGGGGTCAGGATCAGGCGCCGGTGGAGCGGTAGAAGGCCTGGTGCTGCGGCACGTGGCAGCCGAAGCTGTGACGCAGGTAGGTGGTCACACCGTCAGGATCACGGCCGCTCACCGACTCGATGCTCGGGCCGCCTTCGCCTTCCAGGTAGCCGTAGACCAGCTTGTCCACACCGGGGTAGTCGCCCACGATGTAGAACTGAGCGGTGCTGCTGGCGTCCAGGCGGGGCTCAACGATCTTCTGCAGCGCGCCGCTGAAGATGTTCACGTTGCTGGTCTGGTTCGGGATGATCGTGGTGTTGAACTTGTCGAAAGCAGTCTCCAGCGTGGTCGGCAGCAGGATGTAACGCGGGGTCACATACAGCGGGTTCTTGCCGGTGAAGTCCTTCTGGTTGCGCATCTTCTGACGCGCTTCCGAGATCGAGGCCTCACCGATCACGCCGGTGCCGGTGTTGTTGTGGCTGGCGTGGAACAGCGCCAGGTTGTCGCTGGTGCACTTGGCGTTGCCGGTGATCAGGGCCCACATCTGGTTGGCCTCGAAGGTGGCGACGCCACGGCCCAGCACCTGGATGATCCGGGTGATGTAGCCCAGGTTGTCGTTGATGACCAACCTGCGGCCGACCACCACCTTCTTGCCGTACTCGGTCAGCTTCCAGCTGCCACCCTGCTCCTGCACGGTGCCGGCCTTGTACTCGCCCTGCTCCTTGAGCTCCTCGGGCAGCATCTGACCGCCGACCTCGATCTCCTTCATCTCGCGGAAGTCGGGCAGGTTGCGCTGCTCCGCGAGAGGACGCCAGGTCTGCAGCTCCTCGCCGTAGGCCGCCTTCAGGGTGACGCGCTGGATGCTGGTCAGCAGCAGCGGGAAGTCGGTGGTGGAGTGCATGGCGCGACCGGCCAGCTCCTCCTTGCTCATGCCACGGGTGTTGACGCCCGAGCGCTCGACGCACTCGCGGGCCATGTCCAGCAGGGTGGTGCCCAGGTATTCGCGGGCGCCGCCGTCATCCCAGCTCCTCAGGCCGCTGCGGGCCTCCAGGGCGTTGAGCATCGCCTCGGCGCGCTTCTCGCCGTGGTCGGCGGTGACGTCGATGCGGGCCTGGGTCTGGGGCTGCGACTGCTGGCGCTGATACATGGCGTCGATGATCGCGGCGCGAGCGTCGTTGATGGCGGTGCCGTCAGCGATCAGCTTCTCGGCGAAGTCGCCATCGAGGCCAGCCTTGCGGCAGGCGTCCATGATGTCGGTCGCGCGGCGGCGCTCACCAGCGCGCACAGCTTCCACGTCAACCGCAGGAGCGGCGGCGCGGGTTTCGACCTGGTTCTCGGTGGTCACCGCTGCCTCAGCCCCACGGGCTTCAGCAGGGGCTTCCTGCATACGGGTTTCGTCCATGGGGCTGTCCTTTGAAAGATCAGTCTCGGGGTTCATGTTAGGCGACTCTTCCGAGCGCACCTGGGCTGCGGCATCTGCCGGGATCGGCACGAGCGATAGCTCATACGGCTCCCAGTCGACGGCGCGCTCCACCGGCACCGGGCCGCTGTCGTCACGCTCCGTCTTGTGCTTCCGGTAGCCCACGCTGATGTTGCGCAGGATCCCATCGCGCACGTCCTGGAAGATCGGCTCCACCTCAGCGCGCTTGCTGAAGCGCACCGTGGCGCGGCCTTCATTGCCGCTCAGCCATGCGCGCTCAACAACACCCAGCACGCTGCGCAGGCTGAAGTTCTCGTGTGAATCGAGCAGCGGCGCGCCCTTGTTCAGCCGATCCAGTCGCACTGCATCGGGCGACAAGCTCAGCTCTTCGATGTAGTCGCCGCGCGCCCAGTCGCTGCGCTTCACCTGCGAGCCGGTTGTCCACACCACGTCGACGGTGCGCTCATCCACGTTCACCGTGTCGGGCGCAAACATCGCCCGCGTCTGCAGCAGATCAGTGCTCATCGTTCGTTCACGCATGGGGAAAGTCTATGGGGGAGGCCCTGCCGGGGCGGGTGCGGGCGGTGGCGTCGCATCAGCTGGCGGCTCACCAGTGGGTGGGAGTTCGGTGCCAACCGGTCGGCCTTGCGTCAGGCCTGCAGCGCTTACCTTCCTCGGGTCGGTGTCGAGCACCAGGCCGGCCTTGTCGACCGCAGCGTTCCACTCGCGGTACTGCTCGATCACGTCCTCGGGCTCGAGGCCCTCCTCGCGGATCGCTTCCTGCGGCGGCAGCAGGCCCGAGCGCATCTTGCTGATCGTCGCCTTGGTGTCAGCGGCGGGGTCATAGGGCTGCGGCGGCGGCGGCGTCCAGTCAGCCGTCAGGCCATCAGTCGGGACGCCTGCGATGCTCGCCTGTCGCGCCCACCACTCCCACACCCGGTTGAACACGGTCGGCGCCAGGAGCTGCCATTGATCGCGGACGGTCGCCTTGTTGAAGCTCTGCCAGCCCAGGCGGCCGGCTGAGAAGTTCGTGCCGGCGAAATCACCAGTCAGCAGTTCATACGGCACGTTGCAGCCGATGGCAATCCGCAGCAGGTAGATCCTCATGATCTGGTCGATCTCGCCCACGCTCGGCGGCGAGCTGAACCGCACGTCCTGGCCAGGGCCCAGACGCACCATCGCGCCGGGCTCCAGCCGATCGCTCACGTCCGACTTCTGATCGCCCGCGCCATCGACGTCCACGATCACGCCGGTCATGCACGCGCTCACCTTCTGCTTCAGCAGCTGGGCGTCCATGTAATCGTCCAGGTCGCGCAGCGTCATCACCACCGGCGCCAGGCTGGTGACGCCTCGGGTCTGCTGCGGACGGTCCGACCGGAACAAGTGGATGATCTCGTCGGCCGGCACACGGTTGCTCTCGGGCGTCACCACACGCACCTGGGCCTCGCCCGGGTGGTAGGTGTAGAGCCAGTAGTTGATGCGCTTGCCGTCGGCGTCGTATTCGATGCCGCGCGTGATCCAGCCGCCGTCAGGCGTGCCGGCCATGTGGATGCCGTCGTGATCCTCTGCGATCCAGTCCGGCTCCAGCACATGGAGCTGCAGCGGGATCCGCAGGCCCAGGCGTTGGATCGTCCGCGGCGATGGGATGCGGAAGCGGATCAGCACTTCGCCGCTCTCCTTCCAGCAGCGCACCGCCTTGGCCATCAGACCGTCGAAGCCCAGCAGGCCCTCGTAGTCGCACTGCCGTGGATCCGCCGCCCAGGCGCGGAACTCATCGGTGGCGCGCTGGCCACGGGCGCCGCCGTTGCGCCGGCCCGCCTTCGCCTTGAAGCTCCAGCCATGGCCGATCAGCGCCGTCTCCCACAGCGACACAGCGCGCTGTGCATAGGGGTTGTTGCGCACCAGGTCGCGGGCGCGGTCGCGCATGTCCGCGAACCCCACCGCCGCTGCAGCATCTGCACTGCTGCGCCGCGTGGACCAGTTCTCAACACGCCGGCCACGTGCTGCGGCGTCGTACCGGCGCAGTTGATCCAGCTGCAGACGCGCCGCCTGACGCTTCACCGCCGCGCGCGGCGCGAAGACCGAGATCAGCTGATCGAGTGGGTTCATTCGTAGTCGCGCGCCGTGGTGATGTAGACCTTGCGCATCGGCGACGCGCTGGTGTTCAGCTTCGATGCAATCAGCGCGCGCGCCTTCAGCAGATCACCCATGCTCTGGTAGGTGACCTCCTTGTCGTCGTACCTGACCTTCAGGTAGCCACCGGCGATCGCTTCCTCGATGGCGGTCAGATGCGCCTGCGTGAATGTGCTCATCCGGGCCACCTCCGTGGGTTCATGCTACTCAGTCCCAAAAGCTGCTCCGCCTAGGCTGCGGTTGCTCGCGCGGGCTCTCATCATCGCGCTGCACCGGCGCTGCAACCGGCGCTGGTGCGCTCGGCTCGCCGCCGCGCTCAGCATCCCACCGCTCATCGCTCCAGCGATCAGCGCCGACCAACGCCGCGGCTGCGCGCGCATACACCCTGCAGTCGAGCGCCTCGTTGCGTGGCCGCGTCTTGACCCACTCGAACCGGGGATAGCCGCGTCGGTCGATCGTGTTCTCCAGCCGCTCTGCCGTCAGCTGCTGGAACCACTCCTGCCCGTACTGCGGGAAGTGACACCAGCCATGCGGCAGGCCCTCGGCCGGGTCCTCCGGCGGCCGGCGCCGCAGCCACCCGTAGAGCTCCGACTTCGCCGTCGAGGTGCCCACCGGCCAGATCTTCACCCCACCCCGCAGCGCCTTGCCGTTGCGCAACACCTCCACCCTGGAGGGGGTGCCGATCACGCTCGTCTGACTCTCGACACCCTTGATGGCGATCACACGGTTCTGCGGCTGCGTCCGCACCCAACGCTTCACCTCCTCCGTCCGGTAGCCCGAGTCGATCGCCGTCATCCGAATCGGCAGCCGCTGCCCGTCGCCGCGGCCGAACTCCGACCGCACGAACTTCGACAGCTCGCGCCACACCGCCGGCTGCGCCGTGTCGCCCGCCAGCACCTGGTAGTCCAGGCTCCAGCTCTCCAGGCCCACGCCCCAGCCAACTACCTCCAGCTCCAGGCGGTCCAGCTGCACGTCCACGCCGCACGTCAGGAACACCACCCCGTCGGGCACCGTCCCGATCTCATACCCCTCGCGGCGGTTGTAGAGCGCCTCCCAGTCCGGCGCCTCGCCGTTGTTGTTGTACGGCAGCCCCAGCACCGTGTTCACGAACGGCTGCATCAGCGCTGGGTTGTCCTCCGCCTTCGTAAACTTCACTACCGCGTCTTCCCAGCTGAACCAGCCCAGGGGGGAGTACAGCGCGCTGCAGTGATACCCCTGGTGGTGCGTCCGCTCTGAAAAGGTCGCCTCCCACCAGTCGTCGTCCCACACATCCGGGTCGTACCACCACGCCTTCGCGTCCTCGCTGATCCCTTCGCCGCAGCCCTCGCAGATCAGCACCGGCGGCTGCGTCAGCTTCCCAGGCAGGCCCGGATCCTTCGGGTCCCACCGCATCCGATCCCACTCCAGCGTCTGCCGATGGCCGCAGTGTGGGCACGGCAGCTTCAGGTGGTTCTGGCTGCTCTCCTCCCACTTCCGCCAGATCGCACTCGTCCCCGCCCGCCCCGGCGTCGAGGTCCAGGCGTGCTTCTTCCGGCTGCCAAACGTCCGCGTCCGCGCCTCCACGATCTCCAGCGGGTTGCCCTCCTCGTCCACGTCCAGGGGCCACCGATCGATCTCGTCCCCGCCCAGGTTCTGGATCGGCTGCGATGCCAGGCCGCCTGCCGCGTTGGCCCCGCCGAGGATCAGCTGCCCCCCGGGGAAGTCCTTCATCAGCATCGTGTTGCCCGAGTCCCGCGACTTCGGGTCCGCCACCTTCTCCCGCAGGGTCGGCGTCGCATCGATCATCGGCTGGATCCGCGTGCGGCTGTACCGCTTCGCCAGGTCGATCGTCGGCTGCACGAACATGCTGGGCCCCGGCGCAATGTCCATCACGTAGCCCTTCCAGTTGTTCAGCGCCTCGCTCTTGCCCATCTGCGACCCGAACACCAGCGTCACCTCGCGCACCCTCGTCGTCGCGCTCAAGTCGTCCATCGGGCGCCGCAGGTAGGGCACCCTCGCCGTTTTCCACGGGCCGTGCTCTGCCGATGCCTTCGGGCTCAGCATCCGCCGCTGATCCGCCCACTGGCTCACCGTCAGCAGCGGGTCGGGCTCCATCCCGCGCCGAAACGCAGCGCGGCACTCCTCAATCAGCACTGGCCAGGCCCTCCAGCGTCTTCACCAGATGCCGCTCCAGGATCAGCAGCACCTCTGCGCGCTGCTCCTGCGTCAGCCCGCCGGCGGCTCGCGCGATGTCGCCGATCATCTGCTGCGGCGTTCGCCGGATCGCATCCCGTACCCGCCGGCCTTCCTCGAACCACACCCGCTCGACATCCGCCTTCGGCACCAGCAGGCCCTGGCGTTCCTTCAGATCCAGCTCCAGCAGTCGGGCCTGGTACATCGTCCGCACGGCCGCGGCCTGCGCCTGGCTCGGTACCTTCGGCATCGGCGCATCGCTGCTCGCTGGCGATGCCACCGAGGCAGCCGCGGCAGGCTTGCTCGATGTGCGCCCGCCGCCCTTCTTCTCCCGCTGGAACTGCGGCGCCGTGTTCCGCTGCCACTCCTCGTCAGCGATCGCTGGGTCGATCTTCCATCGCCCGCCTTCGCGCATCGCGCCCTGCACCAGGCGGCCAGCAGCAATCGCCTTGCGCACCGCCCGGCCGCTCACACCGCGCTGCGCGGCGTACTCGTCGGGGGTGATCAGCACAGCGCGACGTAGTAGCCCGCCTCTGCCAGCTTGACGCCCAGCCCAGGCGGCACTGGCTGCACCAGTTCGATCGGCGTATCGGTGCCCGTCATCCCGCGCACCAACGCCACCAGCTGGTCGATCAACAGCACCGCGTGGCCGCGGCCTTCCAGCATCTCGTCAACCGTCACCTCAGGGCCATCAAGCCCGAACTCAATCCGCAGCGGCCAGCTCCTGACATGCCCATCCGGGCCCCACTGACAGCCATACCGGATGCTCGCCACTTCAATCATCGAACCCTGAAACGAATGGTCGAATCGGATGCGCTGACGCATCCTGCCAAGGCATCACCACAGCCGTGCCGGGCGTCACCTTCATCACCGATTGCACCGACTGCGTTTCGCTCGCATCCACCCAGGCCCACACCTCCACGTCAGGCCACGCCCAGGTGCTCGCCAACGGCTTGGTCACTACGCCATGCACCTCGATCCGGCCCGGGCCAGCCTGCGGCAGCGTGTTTAGCCCCAGCCGCTCCGACAGCTCATAGGCCAGCAGCTGCCCGGCAGCATCCGCGCCGTAGATCCCAGCGCGATCACGCCAGCAGCACTGCGCTGCGATCAGATCCACAGCCGCCTCGAAGCCGGCCCAGGTGAGCTGAAGCACCGGCGGGCGGGTCATGCCGGCTTCTCGATCAACCATCCGGCAAAGTCGCCGAACTTGAACCAGAGGTAGCTCTCGCCGCTTAGCTGCCCTTCGTCGATCGGCCGCTGCACGCCGGAAAGGCTCAGCTCCTTCTCGACGATCTCGTCGGGCGTCACTCCGGCCGCTCGCTTGCCGGCGAGCGTCAGCCGGTAAAACACCGTGCTCAGATAGCCACCCGCCGGTTTGAGCTTGTCAAAGACGACGATCGCGCCACCAGGCCTACAGGCGTGCCGAAGCCGGTTCATCAGTTGCACGCGCTTCCGCGGCTCGATGAACATCAGCGTCAGGAACACCACCGCGAGGTCGAAGCCTTCATAGTCGTGATCCTCGGCCTTGGCGCAAACGATCTCGCCTGGGGCCTCGTAACGCTTCACCATCTCGGCCGATGGCTCGATGCCGATCAGGCGGGCCCCGCGGTCTGCCAGCACCGGAGCGATCGCTCGGCCGATGTTCCCGGTCGCCGCCCCGAGGTCGTACACCAGGCCGCCCTCGGGGATGTAGTGCCGCGCAATGTGGGTGATCGCGTTCGTCGCCAGGTCGTACCAGGGCAGCTGCTCGCGCACATGGCGGTCGAAGCCGGCCGCCACGCCCGCGGTCTCGAAGGTCCAGTTGGTGGGGATGTCCATGATCAGTCCTTGGGGAGATAACCGAACGACTTGCGGAGCTCGGTGTTGTAGTAGATCAGTGGATTGGCGACATGCTTCGGGACGGCATCCGCCAAACCACTGCCGCCCTGGAATGTATCTTTCTGTCGAGTGATCACCCACCGCGGCACCAGTGATTGGGCGGCCTGCTTCAGCAACACCTTCCCAGGGGGGGACTGCTTCTTCGAGAGCTGCATTGCGCCTTCCACAAGACCCTGCTCCATGAACGGCAGGCGGCACTCGACACCAGCAGACATGAAAGCCTTGTTGCACCTGACGAAGTTGCCCCGCGCCATCTTGGAGAGCTGAGCGAGGCGAAGGGGTGTGATCTCCTGATCGCTGACCTTCGATGCCTGAATGCAGAAGTTGCCGTAACCGCCAAAGAGCTCGTCAGCGGCTTCGCCTGACAGGCAAGCCCGGAAGCCATCCGCATAGATGCGCTCGGCTAGAGGCAGGCACAGCATGGCGATCTCGATCTGTGCCTTGCTGGCGATCTCGATGGAACGGATCGCCCTGCTGATCCCGCTGGAGCTGATCGCTACCGGTACCTCGATCAACTTGACGCCGAACTCAGCGCAGAGTCTCCTGGCGGATTTCAGGTCGCTCGACTCGTTATCGAAGGTCGCCGTGTAGGCCGTGACATCAGGGGTGATCTCCCGCGCAAGCGCCAGGATCAGGCTGCTGTCGAGGCCGCCGGAGATCAGGCAACACACAGGCGCATCGGCTGCCAGGCGCTTGCGGACGCCAGCACGAAGGTGAGCCAGGACGGCCGAGGCTTCCATCGGTTCCTGAGCCTTCGGCATCTCGTACCAGTGAAGCCATTCGCCCGTGACCAAGTTGAACGCCCAGCCCGGGGGAACCGAGATCGGCTTCAGGCCAGGCGGGAACGCTTTGCGCTCAGATGCCCAGAGGTAGCCCTTCTTCGTCTTCGCCAGATAGACCGGGATCTTGCCAAAGCAGTCACGCACCAGCCAGTGCTCATTGCCCTTGCTGCTCCAGGCAAAGGCGAACATCCCATCGAGCTTGTACAGGCAGGCGAGGCCTTCACGATCCAGCATCGCTGCGAGCACTTCAGTGTCGCCGGTCGTGGCGAACACCTCGCCATCGAGCTGCATTGACTCGCGGAGCTCTCGGTAGTTCCAGAGCTCGCCGTTGAACGTGAGCGTGTTTGCGTTGCGCTGGAAGGGCTGGCTCGAAGCATCGCTCAGGTCAACCAGCGCCAGGCGCACATGGCCGTGAGTTGCTGCGCCATGAACCTTCAGCCCATCACCATCAGGCCCCCGATGCCTGATCCGATCCAGCATCCGCTCGACCGTCTGAGCGGTCTCCTGATAGGCGCCAGCTATGCCGCACATCGCAGGATCCGCTCCTCAACAGTCTTGGCGACTTGCATCATCATCAGCGGCGGCACCGCCCTGCCGATACGCTCCCACTTCTGACTGAAGTCGCCGGTCAGCTCGAAGTCATCAGGGAAACCGCCGATCCGGCGGAGCTCTTGCAGGGTCAGGGTCCGAGGCTCGGACCAGTGATAGAGCTGCTGTGTGCCCTGAGTGATCGTGTTCGCCGGGCGGCCCGGCGACTGCTTGTAATGCGTCCTGAAAGAGTCTTTGCCGCTTAGCTGCTGACAGGCAATGCTGAGATCGTCGCCCGGCTTCGTCGCAAGCCAGTACCGATGCGTGTCGGTTCCGGGCTTCAGCCGCTTCGCCTCTCCGCCCTCCGGGAGCCCCTCTACGGCCTCGCCGACCGTGTAGCGGTAGGGAAGCGGAGCAGGGTGCGCCGGAGCCTGCCCTAGGTCATCCCGCACGCCAACGAAGATTGTTCGCTGCCGCATCTGAGGGACACCAAGCCACTGACCGTCGAGCACCCGACAGCTCACCCTGTAGCCGGGCTCGCGCAGCGCCGCGAGGATCCGCTTGAAGTAGCCCTTCGCCGTACCCTTCACCAGGCCGCTGACGTTCTCCGCGACGAACACCTTCGGCCGGATCCCGTCGATCAGGCGGACGTACTCGAAGAACAGGTCGTCGACCCGCTGCGCTTTGTCGCTGTAGGCCTTGACCTTGCCCCACCCCGCCTCGCGCTTCCCGGCCGTCGAGAAGGCCGAGCACGGTGGCGACCCGTCGAAGAGGTCGAGTTCTCCCCGATCGACGCCTGCCTTCTCCAGCACATCCTGCGCCTTGACCTCACGGATGTCCCGCGTGTCGAGGAAGCTCAGCGGGTGGTTCGCCTTGTAGGTCCGCTGCGCCTCCTCGATGAACTCGTTCGCATAGACGACCCGGTAGCCGGCCATGCGGTAGCCGAGACAGGAGCCGCCGCATCCGCTGAACGTCGAGGCAACGCGGTAGCCGTTCCATGGCAGGGCCTCGATCTCGCGCATCGTCGGGACGCGGTAGGCCGGCTTGCTCATTTCGTCTTCCCGCTCCACTCGTAGCCGCACGAGGGGCAGCGGTGGTCGGTCTCGATGTCGTCATCAACCTCGGCAAACTCCTCCGGCGCTTCGCCGCTGTCGATGCCCTCCGGGTCGAGCATCCCAGCGATCTCGTCGTCGCTCCAGCCAAGCAAGCTCAGATCGAAGTCCGCCAGGTTGAGCGCCATCACCTCCTGCTGCAGCAGGCTCATGTCCCACCCAGCGTTCAGCGCCAGCTTGTTGTCCGCCAGCACGTAGGCGCGGCGCTGCTTGGCGTCGAGGTGGTCGAGCACCACCACCGGAACCTCGGCCAGGCCAAGCTCCTTCGCCGCAGCCAGCCGGCCGTGGCCCGCCAGGATCCCGTCCTTCCCGTCCACCAGGATCGGCGCGGTGAAGCCGAACTCGCGGATCGACGCAGCGATCTGAGCAATTTGTTCCGGGCTGTGAGTCCTGCTGTTGCGGTCATAGGGCTGCAGCCGCTCGACTGGCCACATCTCCAGCCGCTTCGTCATCGCTGGCGCTTCGCTCTTGCCCATGCTCATCCCAGGGATGGAACCACAGTAGGCGCGGAACCGGAACCGGGGCCGCGCTTCCCCCCAGTTCCTTTGCGTTCAGTTTCTGGCTCAAACCGCCCCAAAGCGGCGTTCTCAAGAACGGTTGCTGTTGAGAACCCTAGTGTTTGCAAAGGTTCTGGAACCCCGTTCGGGATCTGGCTCTAGCGAAAAACGGCGGCGCGCGGGCG
>JACCDO011212405.1_pt1 | contig 20428 bp, 17 predicted proteins | sample 7446101 | NCBI WGS metagenome assembly JACCDO01 (sample SAMN15323440, study PRJNA562643) | freshwater metagenome | isolation source: river surface water | place: USA:Blue River Watershed | collected 2017-08-16
ATACCTCTATCAAATAAGATATTGAAATCTGCATGCCTCAATGGTGGTCCTAAACGATTTTTGATAACTTGTGCTCTTACTTTAATGCCCACAATCTTATCACCAACCTTCAATGAACCCATAGATTTCAAACGAAGCCTAACTGATGCGTGGAATGCTAATGCTTTACCACCCGATGTTGTCCACGGGTCACTAAATGCCATTGCGTTCATTTTCTGACGAAGTTGATTAGTGAATACCAAACAAATACTCTGACGACCAATCATATTGGTAATCTTTCTCATTGCTTTGGAAATGATAATCGCTTTATCGGTTGCGTAACCATCTTTATCATAATCCGCTTCCAATTCTTTCTTTGTGGATGCTGCAGCAACTGAATCTACAACGATTGTGACCAAACGTTCTTTATCTCCTGTTCTCACTTTTTCAATGATAGTTTCACATGCTTCAAATATACCTTCAACCGTATCTACTGAAACGTATAGTAATTTTGAAATATCAACACCGATTGCTTCCAAAAACTCCCTATTAACGGCAGTTTCAGTATCAATCAATACGGCTACTCCACCTTTCTTTTGTGTTTCAGCTAGCAGGTGGGCAGAGAGCAGAGATTTTCCACTCTGCTCTAAACCCGTAATTTCTGCTATACGGCCAACAGGCAAACCACCATAAGGTCTGTTTGAGATTGCCACATCTAAAAGTGCATTACCAGTAGATAGCCAATCTTTTACGTTTGTTGGTGCATTACCACCATCATCGTTCAGAAAGTAGGCAATTTTACCATCCTTATTTTGTTTGTTTAACGAGTCTGCAAGAACACTTGCGAGGTCCTCTTCTCTTTTGGCCATTGTAACCTAATTTTTAATTGTTGAATAAATCATCAAATGCAGATGCTACATCATCTTTTACCTTTGATTTTTCTTCCTTTTCCCAAGGAAGGTCATTTGTGGGAACTGTCTGTGGATTTGATTTCGCCAAAGGTGTAACTGGAGCTGATTTTGGTGCTTCCAATTCCTCTACGATATCATCGTCTGCTTCACCACCTGCTGATGGGTTAAGCCAGTTTTCAAGAATTGTTTTCAACTCTGCGTAAGAAAGTTCCTGATACAATTCAGTAATTTCTTTTTGGTTTTCTAACAATTGCTTCACTGTCTCAGCATCATCTGAAAGTTTAGTTTGCGAAGGTCTAACTCTAATTGTAGTAGTTGGATAAGCTGCATTTGATTCTTCAGCCGATTGTACTTCTAATACAATATCTCTACCTGTAATTGGGTCAGTAATATCTCCGTAATCAGGATCTGCGATGTATCCTAAAATATCTTGATAAACTGTCTTACCAAATCCCCAAAACTTAACACCTTCACTTTCTTTACCTCTTACAATAACCGGAACAAAAGTTCTCAACTTTGGTTCCATCTTTTTACCTGCTTTCCAATCATCGGTATCACCCGTTCTTTTGAGTTTTTCTGCAAACTCAACAATAGGGTCAGGTCTACCGAAACTCATCGGAGAAAGATAGGTTTTGTTATTAATATTGTAATGAAAATAAAGTTCAATGAAAGGAATGTCTTTGTTGAACTTGTAAGGAACGATACGGATTACTGATTTTCCGTTAGCCGGTTTGTAAATTGAATCCGACTTTTTTGTGTTGTTTTGAAGAGAATTAAATCTCTTTAATGCCAATGAAATGTCCATTGTTTTTTAGATTTTAAGGTTTAAAAAAATGTTTAAAGTTTAAGGTTTAGTAGCTACTTCCTACATAACTAAATATAACCTTTTTTGCTTTTACTATGTAAATATACTACTTTTTTTCGGATTTTCCAAATCATTTTTGGAGTAGACTTATCTTACGTTCCAGATAGAATTTAGCCTTTTTTAGGTCCTCTAATTCCTTTTGAGGGTCTTTTTTACCTGCTCTGGCAACGTATTTTACAACATTGAAAAGATATGCATCTTTTTCCAATTCCCATGCCTCGCATACCTTTATTACTTCGTATGGATTATCTGCACCACCATAATGCGCTGGTCCGTTTACCATCTCTTTATCAGGAACATAAGTTTCATTTAATGCTGCCATAACTTTTTATTTTATTTATTTCCAAATTTGATACCACTTTTTGGTTTTAGGTTTGGGTAATTCAAATGGTGTGATATTATCATAACAATTTATAGTTCCACCATACCTAGCTGATAGAATGTGTAAGAAGGTTTGATGATACTCATCTGGTAAAGTTTCAAAATTAGCCTGTATTTTGATATCTAATGTGATTGCTTTACCTTCATCTTTAAGAAGTTTCACTTGGTCTTTTAACTCAACTATGTAACTCGATTTAACGGTCAAATGGTTTCCGTTGCCAATGTATAATTCAGTATTATCACTCATAACTTATTTTTCCATTTATTTTCCATGTATTTTATATATTGGTGTTGTTTGTTTCCATTATACAACATCCATACAAAGTAGTAATCAAGCCACCACTCTATCTTTTTTAATAACCTTTTCATTTATTTTATTTTTTAACTTTACCGCCAATGCGCACGTTTCGTATTCTTCAAACTCAATTAGGGTTTTCAAATTATCTTCAATCAAATCTAAAAATTCTCTTTTATCAATTGAAAGTGTTACAACAAGTATTCCCTTTATTGTAATGTTTGCAAAATCAACTTTTGATTTATTATTCTTTAATCCGTAATCTATTCCGTTGATTATAGCCTTAGATATTTCCAATCTATGACTATCAAAAATATCAGAGGGGTTTTCCGTATCTATTTTTATCGGTATAAATTTCTTTCTGGGCATATACCAAATATAGTAAATTTTTATTAAAAAACCAAATTAAAAAGTATCTACCTTAGTGTCTGAATTTAAGTTAATAGTTTTGTAAACTTTGGTTGGTATTTTTTTATACCCCATTGTAGATGTAGTTAATATACAATTTTGAAACTCTTCCCAATCAATCATATAGGAGTTATCTAACTGTCCTCCTGTTTTTGACTTAACTACTTCATTAAGTGCATTAATTGTATATATTGTATTTGATTGTTTCTTTCTATGTACAAGTATTGTTTTCCATTCGGAAGGTATTGCTGCTGAACCCTTTTCCACATTGAATGTTATAAATACTTCATTCTGATTTAATTTACTCTCTAATATAAAGACATTTGGATTAGTAAGCATATAGTTTTTTAGAATAAATTCTAATGCTTTATCCAAATCTTGTTTAAGAGTAAATAAACAAAGTAGTTGTGTATTCATTATTCTTCATCATTTGTATCATCATCGGATGATTGTTTTCTTTTTTCTTTCTTTTCTTTTCTTTGATTCAGTTGTCTAAGTTTATTAGAATTCGCATCGGATGTATCCCCATTAGCTACATTTGATTCTGCACACTTTCTAACAAACTCATCGTTACATAAAATTTCAAATCCAACTGTTCCTTCAAATCCTTTTCCTTTTTGTCTTGCATCTACATATCCAACTGGAATTTGTTTTTTACCACCGGCCGTAAATACCAATATAGCATCACCGTTTTCATCTTCAACAATTGTCAAACCCTTATTCAAATCATCATAATCTTGAACACCGAATACACTCTGTAATGTTTGAGCAGTTACGTGCACCCCATCTATCAACATAAATTCCGTACCATCCATACATACTTTTAATGGGAATGCATCTGCTAGTTTTTGCATTACACCTCCCAATAATTCTTTACTTTTTGGAATAGCCTTTATTAGTGCATTTCCTGCTTCTTTTGCAATACTATAATGTTTATCTAATTCTTTATCAACATCATATCCGGCTGCTTTTGCTACTTCCGCGGCGGCAACACATGCTTTATTTACATATTTAGTTGTTGCCTTTTTAGGATTTATTTTTGCCAAAGCGGCAGATACGCATTCCTGTGTTACTTGTCCATTTTTTTCTGCGCAACTTTTTACAATTTTATGGGCCTCTGTGGCAAATTTTCTATCTGATTTTGATTTATACGCGCTTTCAACTGCGTTTTTTAGCTCTGCTGGTTTCATATCAACTGATGCGTAGTATCCAAGTTTAAGAGCGGATTTATTTTGTTTATTATTAAATTCTCTAATACCATTTACTGCAGCTTTTACATCATCTGGCGCTTTTGAATATGCTTTATCTCTAATTGCTTTAGCTTCATCTGCTACCATTTGTGCACCTTCTTGCCAATTCTTTGCTTTTGTTAATCTTTCTATTGTCTCTCTAGCAGCTTTTCTTTCTTCTTTATTTTTATTTCCATCCTGCGCTTTGCTTACTAACATTTCCAATGATTTTGCTCTACGCCTCTCATTTTCAGAAACAAAATTTAATATAAAGTTTTCAACTTCATTTACAGAACCATTGAAGAACATTATATTTTCATCTTTTTTCAAAGAACATCTTTGAGCCTGTGCTGGTCCATTTGGTTTTCCGTTTTTTAAAGGTTGTACTCTCAATACAACATCCGTTGAAAATCCTTTTTGTGCGTATGATAATCCCATTGCTTCTACATCTTCTCTTTTATCCCAAGCTGCACCTTCAAATTTCCACTGTCCTTTTCCATATATTTCATCCATTGATGCATCAAAAGATTCACCATGTGATAAAGATGCCTCTACCCAATCTTTTGTGGCAATTGCCGATGCCTTACCACCTCCAAATTCTTCAACTGATTTACCTATTTCGGATATAATTGTTTCTGCTAATTTTTTTCTTTCTCCTTTATCTCGTATTGACATAAATGCCATTGCCATTACTTCACCAAATTGTGATTGTATTTGCCCTGCTCCTCCTTGTTTTATCAGTTCCGTTACAGGAGGTTGTTTTCCATCCACCTCTGTATTTATACATCTTTCAATAAACGAAATATATTCTTTTGGAAATCCTGCGCTTATCAACACTTCTTGTGTTTTTTTATCAAATAGAAATGGTTTTTTCCTTACCTGAGTGGAATGTCCTTGCCCATCTGCTCCATCTTCGGAATAGTACTCTTTATCGGAGTATCCTTGTGCCATACCTTTTTTAGAATAATTAGGATCCATAGGTGCCATATCGGCACTTTCTGCGCCAGATTGTTTTACATACTCATCTTCAACTTTTCTCAAAGTTTCATCATCTAATTTTCCTAATATCTGAGGCTCTCTTTTTTCTGGCTTAGATTCTGTTCCACTTCTTTTTTGTGCTTTATCACTACCTTTTGATTTTTCTGCACTACTTACACCAATATCTACTTTTGGTGGTTTACTTGGTTTACTTGGTTTTTCTACTCCTTTCTCTTTGTCTGCTTTTTCTTTTGCAGTTAATGCTCTCAAAGTACCATTATCACTTTTATGAGTGACTTCTCCATCTTTTGTTTTAGAATAGTATCCAGCACCTCTATGCACATATCCTTTGAATTGAGATTCACCTGCTTCATGTAAATACGAAAAATACACTCTTGCTTTGTGCGCAAGTTCAAACGCATTTTGATATCCATTCTCTTTAAGGATATTACTTAATTCGGTTACTTGATAATCTTTTGATAAATCAACGTACCCTTCTGGTACTCTATAACTTAATTCTAAAAGAATTTCATCAAAATTTAATGCCATTTTTACTTATTTTTTATTATTACCAACTACCACCTGCTCCTGCTCCACCAAATGAACCTCCACCGAATCCACCAAATCCACCACTCGTACCACTGCTACTGCTTTTAGAATATCTATCTTTGAATCTTTTGTTCATATCTGCATATGGGTCATCGTTGGAATCCTTTTTAGGTGTATCATCTGAGGTAGATTTTTTCTTTGGTTTACTATCATCGGGTTTAGTTTCTTTATCGGTTCTATCATATGTAACTCTTGCAGAATCCGCTCTCTTCTTATCCCTCTCTGCTCTACGTTGTTTAACTGCTGCAGCATCGGCTTGTTTTTGTGTATATTTTTCACCAGTAGGGTCTACATCAATATGCGATTGTATATCTGCTGCTAAGTGTTTATATTTTTCTGGATTTGATAATGCCTTTCCTATTGTAGTATCTTTGCCAAGTTTTGGATCAAAAATCTTTTTTTTGTTAAGTGGGTGTTTATCATCTAATGGTTTCGGCATATCTGCTTTTGGTTCACTCTTACCAAATAGTTTAGCACCTAATTTTTGTAACAATCCTTTATCTTTTGAAGCTTCACCTGCAGTTGTTTCCTTACCTGCTATTTTAACCTGTGTATCTGGTTTCATTTTGTGTCTTTTCTTATAAGCATCAAATGAAGCCTGATTGGTGAACTCTAATTCATTTAGAATATCTTTACTTATTAAACTCTTTAGTTTTATCATTTTATATCTTTTGCAGTAAATACAATTATATGATATAAATATATACTTTTTAACTTAACGGATTCAACTTACCATAATTTTCACCCTCATATATTCGGACGGGGAATCCACCCCTTTCCATAACCGTCGGTAAGTTTTTTAAAATTATTTCTCTCTCCGTAGGATGGGTATCAATTAAGAACGCATCATAAGTATATAATATCATTTTTGAGTTGTATTCACCCAAAAACTGGAATATCTTTTCCAACTTACCATAATTGATTTCAGTTTCTAAGGCTTGAAGTAAGTAGTTAAATACTTTTTGTTCGGTGGCACCCTCTATTCTACTAAAATGAATTTCTCTTTTCAGTATCGGTGTCGTTAGTTTTCCCGAAATAACAAATTTTTGATATAACTCCTTTATCCAACTATCCACCTTTTGAAAGAACGGAATCCCTCTCGCCGTATCATCCAACCCACCATATAGATAACGGAACGTAATCCCCTTTGCCGTTTCATAATCCACCCCATAAAGGTTTGCAAGGTGTTGGTGTGCCGTTATACCCTTCGGAAATTCGTATCCTATCATCTTTGCAATGAGGCGTATGTGATAAGATTCATAATCCATTTGTAAGAGAGTACCCCCTTCAAATCTACTTACGATACTCTCTCTACTACCATCGGATTTATTGAGAGCAGCCCAATTTACGTTTAAGTGCCTATTTGATGGTCTGCCGGTTATTGTATATGGATTGTATTGTGTGAGGACGAATCCGTTGTAGATGTATTTTGGATTGAAAGCGAAACTATCAATAAATTTTTCATCAACGACCTTCACCCCGGCCCCCTCCAGCCTCCCTAATATTTTGATTGAGTCTGAATAACTACGATACCATTCCTTTTTGATTTCCGGTAGTGGTAGGGTTTGTAGTATCTCATACCATTTCATAATAGGAATACAATCGTTGATATCATTAAAGTCAAACCTAAACCCCCTATAAACCTCTTCTGCGAAATCATTTAATATAAACGGATTTCCATACTCTTCAAAGTAAACCCATTCATAATCCAATCCTATTGAGTTTACATAACGATTTCCAAATACCAATGTATTTTCGTTACATAGTTTTGAAATATCAAACTTTGGAATACCCAATGCATCTATGTGATTGAAGTTTATTATACCATCTTCATCATCAGTTCTAAAATAAAGGAAAGATATATTACTCACCAATGGGTGTGCCCTATTACTACTCCAAATTGGAAATAGTAAATTGATTGGTGTTTTCTTTTCTAAGAATCTTTGTAAGGTATCTTTGCTTTCTATCAAATTCATACCTTACTAATATACGAAAAATATAGGAATTTACAAAGTTATATTCTATATGGTTTGTAGAATTGTGTTGGATTTATTAAATAACTTCTTAATGGTGGTATTGTTTTTTGAAACTTTGCTATCTGATTTAGGTTAAAGTTTCTAACACCTGGATCTATTAGTATTCCTTTTTCATTAAATACGGGTTCCAATTCTCCTTTAATTCTCCATTCCATTTCAACTTTTGCCCAATATCCATTTTCAAATATTTTTGCATATGTACTTTTGTTAATTTCAAATACTGGCGATGTTTTATCATTTGCTTTTTGTATAAAATATCTAGTAATTTTACCATCCAAATAATTTTGTTCAGATGGTGATGGTAGAAATGTTTGTGGTATTTGTAAAGATGTTAGTGAGCTTGATTGTATTAAATTATTATACATATTATAACATTTTATGCTTCATTATATCTAAATCCTGCGTTTATACTTGTCCTCCAACCCGTATCTGGTTGTATGCTTTGTTTTATATTTAGTACTTGAAATGCTCCTCTTTTGTTATATAATTCGGGCACTCCACTAACTTTAAACATTTCTCCACATTTTATTCCGGCTATTCCATCAATTGTAATATCACATTCTAAATATGTCAAAACCGATGCTTTTTTTGGTTTTCCAACTATTTTGGATTGTATAAATGTAAAATCTTCATAAATTAAAGGAAGTATAGTTTTGGTTTTAGGATTTTCAAATTTTATATACTTTCCATCTATTGCTTCTTGTAAATTTTTAGGGTCAGCCGCTACTTCTTTATCTGGTGGTTTACTTTCTTCACCGGATTTTGTTTCATTCACATCTTTAATTTGAAACTTACTATTTTGTTTAGCAATTTCAACTGCAGCATAATCTATTGAATAATATCCTTCATTATTTACATTACCCATACTATCAAACCACCTCTTATCCTCTTCCCAAGAAGCACCCTCACCATCTTTTTGTGCGTTTGGATTATCTTTATTAATAGCATTATGAGCATCTATTTGACTCTCATATAATGCGTTTGCTTGCATCAGATTAGACATTTCTATATTAAATGACATCTCATACATTAGACCAGTTAAAGGTTCGTTTTTAAATCTATAATAGTTATTTTCACTAATAATATCCGTTTTAGGTTGTAATAATTTTTTATCTATAATTGTAAGAGATGATCCAATTTCCGATTCAGATGAACATATTTCTAATTTACATAATCCAAATAGAGCATCATTTAAGGCATCAAACATAGTATTCATAAAATCGGAATATGTGTATGATTCTTTATAAATTTTAACAAATGTTTTTGTTTTTACAAATACGTTTAGTAAATTTCCAACAATTCCTTCACTTTTTAATTCTGGATCATCTTTGTGTGGATTTTTGTATTTAAATGGTTGACCTGCTTTATCAAAATTAAATGATTTTTCGTTGATAGGAAAATCTATTGGTTTATCCCCAAATAATATTTTTTTCGGATTTGTTTTATCTACAAGTAAATTTGGTATTTTTCCAGGAAAAATGAAATCAGAAGTTGTAGAAATTATATCTTTATCCGAAGATACTGGTATAACTGGTTTACCAGAACCATCTACAATTATATCGTAATTTATTTTTTTATCTGCAGATTTTACTATTTCTACATTATTTAATATATCTAAAATTAATTTAAAAGAAACGTATTCATCTTTACTTGCCGAATCTTTATCGTTACTATCTGCGTTTTTTCCGTAATTAAAAAATTCATTTTTATATTCATCACTTAATGCCTTATCAATTAATGTTGTTGTTAATTCTGCTGGTAATAACAATTCTGAACATAATTTTGTCATCCAAGTTTTTGCATCATTTGTTTGAGCTGTTGCTTGACCCGTTGTTCCTACATTTTTACCAGTAGGTGTTGTTTGTTGTTTGATTGGCATCCACATTTGAAGTTCATTACCACCAGATACTGTCAATGAAACATTATAAGTATTATCTTCACTCTTATAAGTAACTACAAAGTTTGATACTCTTGCTACCCAAAAATCATAGTTACCTGCAGTATTTTCTAATATTTTTAAGTAATCTGCTCTAGTTTGCCTATATTCTACCGAATTTGGGCTAAAGTATTTTAAAAGTTTTTTAATATAAGAATCATAATTTTGTGATTTTATAAAAGAAGATGCTGCAATTGTATTACTTAGTTCTGTAAATTTAGTATTATCTATATTTGTTGATGTTTTGCTTACATTATGTCCATACTCTAATACAACTAATAAACTTGGTTTTAAGAAAAATAACTCAAACATTTCCAATTGTTTAAGAGAAAATATTGTAATTTCAATAGTAGCCTGTTTTAGTGTATTATTCTCACCATCGGTATCGATATCCATAGAAGTTATAATGGGTGGAGATGGGCTTAATGATTGTTTTGTGTTTGCTCTTTCACCTTCAATTTTTATAGGGTTACCGTCTAAATCGTATCCAAGTATTGTATCGTTAAGTGGGTATCTTAAATCCGTTGATAATCTATCCGCCAACACACACCCATTATACTTTGCAGCTGAAAGAATTGCTTGAGATGTTTTTGGTCTTTCACTTCCTTTACCTGCCTTTGCTACTTTTGCAGTAGAGCTTAACCATATGAATGGTGTATATTGATTTATATCTTCTTTACTATTTTCTCTTCTCCACAATTCATCTTTTACCCATTGTGAAAATGGCTGAGTTACATATGGAAATCCCATAACTTATAAATTTATTCTTTCTAATTCATTTAATATACCCGGCAAATTTCCAGGTATTCGTATTTGTCTACCTTCTTCTATATATAATGTTCCATCATTTATATTATTGGCAACTGCTATAACCCACCAATACACAACATCTCCATAATATTTATCCGATAATAAATCTATTCTATCGGTTGAACTTGCAATAATATACAAATCTTCATCAGAAAATGGTATCTTTGGATAAATAACACTTCCAAAATATCTTTTTTTTGTTTCCTTTTGAATCAATGTTTCAGCGTAAGTATATCTTGCCATTTATATTTTTTTAAGTGAATTTATAAGGAGAATTATCTCCACCATCTTCTTCATTTGGAGTGTATTCATCTGGTGCATCTTTATTATACTTCTCACCTGTAAAATTGAAATTAATTTGATCATCTTTTATTCTTGTCTGTTCAATTACTTTCATAGAAACCGATACGTTAACAACAACAGGATATGGTGTTTCCTTTACACCATCAAAAGTTTCATCTGTTGTTGCCCATGGTGTAGAATCATCTACTGAAAAACTTAAAGATTCCATAAATCCTAATACTTTTTTATAGTAACCACTAATTGTTAAATAAACTAAATTTGGATTATAAGAAGTTGTTATTGCTGCATCATTCCCATACGCTACTTTTGCTATTCTTTGATCAGGAAACGTAGTTTTTCTTAATTTATCTAAATTTATTTTTATTTGGTCTAGTGATTTTCCACCAACAGTATATAGTTTGAGTTCAAATTTAATACTTCTTTCTACTCCATTGTAACGATATGTATTGAAGGGTGATCCAACATATTTATATGTATTCCAAGTTGGCGCAATATCTTCCGATAAACCAGATACTGTTCCTGGTAATAAAATGTATGCATCCTTTCCTGTCTTTCCGTAAAATTCAAACGCAACATATGGTATGTTTACATTTTTGTTATCCGTATCTAATGCGGCTACATCTACAAATCCCCCAGCTAATAGCTTTTGATTTATAAAATCCCACTTACTAACTCCATCTGCCACCACAGAATTTACTCTTTTTAATACTAATGTTTGTTGTGTATATGATTTTGGATCCTTCGTTGATCTTTTTTTACCAACAATTTGTGGTATTAATGATTTATACTTATCTGCTCCTTGTTTATATTCTGGGTACGCACCACTAAATGTAAGATTACCATCTTTATCGGAATTTTCTCCTCTTTCTAATGGTTTTGTTCTGGTACCAAGATGTTGATGTAGTGTTCCATATTTATCTTTTACATCTGTCCTTTTTGCAAATATCTCCCTTAAAGTTCCATCTCTCAATTCATTTTTTGCCGCAGTTATCAATGTACCTAATGGATTTGTTTTTATACCATTTTTAATCTGATTTACAACTTGATATGGTGCTGGTGCAGGTTTTACATAATATGATCTTGTAGTGCTTATAATACCGGTATTCCTTTCTGCCATTGGTCCTGCCAATCCTATAAGTGGTTTGTTAAACCATTTTGGATTACTATATATAATATCTCCTGGTCTTTTTGCACTTGAAATTGGTATTCCTAATGCAGCTGCTACTACTATACCTGCCAAATCTGCAACTGCATTGGGTGAAGATAAAGCTAATGCTTTTAATCTAGGTGGATTAATTATACCTTGTGATTCAATATAGATTTTACTTTTTTCGTATAATCCTCCGGTCAGGCCTTTTACTCTTTTATTAAATAATTCTCTAATTGATGGCATTTAGTATCCTTTTTAATAAATATCCTAATTATGGATTTTATTTACCATACTTTAATCTTCTACTTTGATTGAACGCCTTTCTATTTGCTTGTCTATCTACTACACTACGAGATATTTGACTTCCATCTAATTTAATAATTGGTGCGGTATCCACTTTTAATGTATTTTTTGCAATTGCACCTAATAGTTCTGAATTATCCTGTAAAGTTTTTAGCATTTCAATTTGAATTGCTTCTATATTTGATGAATATGTATCATTAAGACTTACTAAGTGTTTTGTATTAGTATTTGTACCTTGCTCAATTGTTCTGCTGGTAATTACTTCTTTTGAAAGTGTAGCAGTGTTATTTACTTGTTTCACGTCCGCGGAGTACATTTGAATACCTCTTGAATGTGCCTCCATTTGAATTTGTTTCAATATTACATTTAATTCTCCATTACCAACCCCACTTAATTGCTGTGCTTCCATAAAACTCTTTATAGTTGCAATATCCGTAGAAATGTTAGTTATTGTAGTATTGGTTATTGTATCCATTGTTGTTTTTGCAGTATATCTTTCTTCATTTTTTAGATAAGATTGTGCCTGTAATACATATTGTGTCAGTATATTTGCTTCTATTTGTTTTAAAGTTGCATGCATAGCTAATAACTGACTTGATATTGGTGATAAATCTATTGTTGTATTGCCTGCTGCTCCACCAACTCCGCCTTCTCCTCCTTTTCCACCAACTCCGCCTTGTCCTACACCACCTTGTCCTACTCCGCCTTGTCCTACTCCGCCAACTCCACCTTGTCCTCCTGTCACATTTACTTGTGGGCCGGCCGTTACTGTTGCTGTTCTTTGTCGCGACATAAGTGTTTTAATTCTTGTGGCTTCTGCAAATTCATCATCACTAACTTTATATTTTTTCTTATATTGTTCTAAACTTAGTTTTTGGTTTCCAAATGATAATTCGGTTATTCCTTTTTTTGCAGCCTCTGAAAAAGCTGATAGTGTAGATGCTAAATTTTTCTGTCTTTCATCTTTAAACTCTAGAACACCCATTTTGGCTTTAACATCATCTAATTGATCATAATTTTTACTTTCAACCACATTTCCGAGTTTATCTCTTAATTTTCCATCTTCACCTTTTGTAACAAAATTAGATGATATTATACTCAATAATCGTGTCATTTCAACTGTCTGCAATAACATAGATGTTCTCCAACTGTTTTCATCACTTGCTATTATAGCCATCTGATTTGTGGATTTCATTGTACTTTCTGCAGATGTAATGGCACTTTTTTGTATTGCTAATAGAGAATCAATTTGGCTATTTAATAGTTCAATTCTTAATTTTTCTTTTTCTGCCTGTTCAATCTGAGCTGCTTCTTTTTTTGCATCTTCCGAAAAGTAATTTGAATATAAACTAGTTGTTAAACCAAACAAACCCCCAATCGCTGCACCAACTGCAGTTCCTATACCTGGTATAATACTACCAATCGTTGCACCCATTGCACCATATGCTAACGTTGCACCTGCAGTTTGCGTTGCTCTACCTGTATCATATAATCCTTTATCTGCTTTTTCTTTTCCTCTTCCTTTCATGTATTCACCTGCAATCTCTGCACCCACACCAATCCAACCTGCAGGATTTACACCTTTTGATATAATTTTACTTGCACTTACAAGTGGTGCAATTGCTTTGGTAGTAAGTGCTGCTGTGTATTTTTGTCCCACATATTGTGCACCTTTTTTTAATATACTTTTACCACCAGTTTGAGCCACCGTTTCTGCTCCCTCAGTAGCTATTTTTTCAGCCGCCTTTTTTTGAAAGTATTCTTTTCCCTTATGTACAACTTTGTGTACTCCTTTTTCTCCAACCTCTATCCCTACGTGCATACCTGCTGCCATCCTTGCAGTATCCACTGCTCCTTTAAATGCCTCTCCTTGTGTTTCGGCGTACGCTCCTTTATATGCAAAGTTTTCTGCTTCTTTTGCCTTTTTAAGTTCATCTACAACCAATCCAAGATTTTGTTGCATATTAGTTGCTATGCATGAGCAAACACCACTTAACATATTTGCTTTGTTAGTGTATGCTAATTCACTATTTGCATCTTTTAATAAATCATTGGTTAATCCAACCTGTTGGGCTACATTATTAGTGGCGGTTGATTGTAGATATTCTGCTTTTAATTGCTCTTGTACTGCTGCTCTATCTACTTCCGGCTCTTGTACAATTTCTTCTTGTGACTCTTCGCCTCTATTTGAAAAATAATTATATAGTGCAATTCCACCTGCTACTATTAATCCTCCAACTCCGGCTCTTTTTAAATTTTTACTCATCCCGGCTTTGGCCTTTGGTTTAGGGCCTGTGGATGTAGATGGTTTAGTTGTTGGTTTGGTTGTTTTGTTTGGTTTAAATCTTTTATCGGGTGTACCATCTTTTTTCAATCGTACATCAGATGTAGTTGTACCGGGTGTTCCTCTAAAACTTTTTATGCCACTCAAAATTTTTGGGCCAGCCAAAGCAAAAATACCTGCACCCAATGCAGCGATTGTTCCAGTTATAGCGTTACCCATATAGTCAAACTTCTGAGTTTGCTTTTCTATTGTGGTTTCTAAATCTAGATATGCTTTTGTACTTTTTAATGCGGTTTGTAAATCTTCATCTCTTCTCTTTTTTAAAGCATCCATCATTAAGTTGAACTTTTCAATACCAGGTTGGAATTCTTTTATAAATTCTTCCTGCATTTTTTGTTCCAACTTACCACTAAGTACTGCTGTGTTTGCAGATATTACTGCCTGTTCTGTTGCTAACGCGGATTGTGCCTGCTTAGTTCTATCTAAAAATCCTGCACCTGCTGCTCCTGCGTTTCCTGCTTGTAAATCAGCAGGTGTTTTTATTTCTCCTTTGAATATTTTATCAAGAGTACCTAAATCCATTCCACCCAATGCCTGAGAAAATGCTTCTTGCTCAAACATATTCATGTCTGCAGGATTTAACCCCTGTGCCTTTAACGCCTGCATCATACCTGCATAATCCCCTGTCATTGCCTTCATCCTCACTTCCGATAAGTTTACACTTCTACCTAACATAGAAGATAACTGCATTTCAGATTTGATACTATCTTTGTAGTTCAAAACCATACTTCTACCTGCCGATGCCAATTTATTAAAGTTGACGCCTATTGATTGAGATGCCGCAACCTGTTTTGCCAATGCCTCGCCACTTCTTATTTGATATGAAAGTGCATCTTTTGATGCTTCGGCAACTCCTTCCATTAGATTACCTAAATCCAGATTAGATGCTTCTGCCATAGCTCTCATTCCCTCTACCATATTAACGGCAGTTGCTTCCGATAATTTATCGGTAGACATAAAGTATTTAGTCAAACTAGCAACCCCATCTACTGATTGACCTGTTCTCTTTGCAATCAAAGCCATTTCTGCACCCAATTTAGCAGTTGGAACTTTACCAGTTTCTAATGCAAGTTTTGACATTGCATCTGAAATTTGAGTTGGGTCTATACCTGCTAATTGTAATTTTCCTGCGCTAAATCCGGTCTTTGCTAATTGTTCCCCAAACCTTGCCGTTATTGCGGTTGCTTTGAATTGAGCAGCTCCTTGCTGAAATTGATCAGAAAAGGATATTCCGGCCTTTGCACCTGCATATTTAACTTCTTGTTGTAATTTTGGTAATGTTTCTGTTACAAATCTACCTCTTGATTCAAATTGTTGTAGACCAATTTCTCTTGCTAAAAAATCCGTACCCTGAAAAGTTTTTTCTAACTCTGGTAAATCTAATTTACCTTTACCTTTATATTCAATTTCTTGTACGGGTAAAGTAATTGGATTTTTTTGTAAATTTTTTAGTTCAGGCGTCATTACTCCACTACCAGGAGTTAACGTTTGAGTAGGTAAATCAGTTAAATTTACACCACTTTGAAGAGAATTTTTAATTAAATCTTCTTGCAATTTCAGGCCGGCTATTTCCGTATCAAATTTAATTTTTCTAGAAATTTCAAATTCGGCACCAAAAAATTTATAAGCTGCCGATGCAATAGCAGCACCAAGAGCCATCATTGCTCCTGTAAACGCAACTGTATTTGAAGTATTAGTTTTTATCGCTTCGCCTAATTCTCTTGTTGCAGGTATTCCACCAAAATTACTCATCACATTATCTAGCGCTGTGAATTTTAGTTGTGCTTTTTCTGCATAAGCTGCAAAAGCAGCTGTTTCTCCCTTTACACCTTTTATTACTTCTCTTAATTCTTTAAATTCTTTACCGCTTAAATCAACTCTGGATATTAATTCTTCAACATTATCGGTTACTTGCTTTATTTGGTCAGCGGCCTGTTCCTGTGTTAAATTTCCTTTTTCAACTTCTTTTTGTATATTTGCAATACTAATTTCTTGCTCTTTGTAGGCTTGTACAATTCCTAATATTTGTTCTTTTTTTTCACCATCAAGATTATTATTTTTCATTGCAATTGCAAGAATGGATGCCGATACTCCTTTAATATTGTCTATTCTTTGTGCGTGATCTTCATATAATTTTGATTTTTTGCCTAATGTATTTCCGATTGAAACTAAGGTATTATCTAATTGTTCATTGTTAGCAATTTCTACTTCAATTGCCCTATTCGTTTCCTCTTGTTTTCTTACTAAATTTGTTTTTGCTGTTAAAACTCTCTTTACAGACTCTTCAATTGATTTATATTTTGCTTGCTGTTCGGCTATTCTAGCATTTGATTCTGCAATTAATGTTTTTTGTTCTTTTATACCATCTTCTAATATCTGTTGCTCTTGTTGGCTTAAATTTCCAGATTTCGTTTTGGCCTCTAATTCTTTTTCTAATAATTGTAAATTATTATTTAAAATTTGTTTGTTCTGATTTTCACTTTGAATTATCCCCTGTAGGATATTATACTCCTCATCTCTTTTTTGTGTTACTTGCTCTAAGTTTTTATTTACGACAGCAAGTTTTTTTTCGGTGCTTCCACTTCCTACTTTATATGATACTGCTTTTGCCAATCTATTTAATTAATAGTTATGATATTTTTTAAGTAAATCATCTATTTGAGATGTATCTAATCCAGATTTTGCTAACATTTTTCTAGTTGATAGCAGTAATTTTTCACTTTCTGATTGCCATGCATCATATGCTACTTGTGCTTCTCTACTTTTTGATGATTTGATTCTTTTTTCCAATTCATCCTCTTTTCCTTTTGATTTTTTATCATAAAAGGCAGATAGTAATCTAGCAAAGATGTTTGCTTCTATTAGTTTGGGCATACTATTGTTTGTTTATATTCTATAAATATAAAATAAATTAGTTTATCTCCTTCTTGCTATGGATGATTTGGTGCCAGATTTTCTATTAGCCTTTTCGTATATCTCTTTTTCAGCTTCCTTTACTGTAACTAATTCGTTATAGTAAAATTCTCGCAAATGTGTAGGCATATAATATAAGTCATTCCAATTGAAACCTCCATTGGATGAATATATCATATTAAATATCTTTTTGTGAAGATATAAGGAATAGTTACTCGGTAGGGTAAAAAAAGTCAATCCCTATTGGGACTTTAAGCGCCTCCGTTTCGCCGGTAAAAGGAGATGTATAATCAAATGATAAATCAATATCTGGTACGATTTCATTCATATACTTTCTTAATGCCTTAGAATCTGCTGCTAATAATTGGTTTGCTATAAAGTTACTGATATATCCAGCATCTCTATTTCCATTTACCTCTATAATTAATCTTCTATAACGAGCTTGAATCTCATTACCCTGTTTCATTATTTTTTGTGATGCTTCTACATCTTTTGCAACTGCAATCTCATCACCATGTGTCATTAATTTGAACTTAATTGGAACATTTGCCTTTGGTAATAGAAAATCATATTCATTTTTTCTATTTAATTTAGATTCATCTATTTCTTTTGTGTTCAATTTAGACATATCTACATTAACCTCAACCGGTTCGTTTTCTTGTGGATCATTTACTGTCACTTTATATTCTGGTCCAAACGCCAATATACGAGATGCAATTAGAATTGCGTTTTTATCACCGATAACCAAATCATTTATGTTCACATCTGAATCTACAATAATTGATTCTAGCAGTTTATCTAATACGATTCCCTTTCTAATCAAATTTGTTGAAGTCAAAATATCTTCTTCTTTTGCAGTAAGTAGTTTAATCGTAATTTCTCCCTTTGATAATGGGTTACTTTCTGCATATACTAAACCTTGTGATGGTAAAGTAATGACTTCTGTTGCAAATGGATAACTTTTAGGTGCTGAATGAGTTTGTGTTGGTACTTCTTGCTTAGGCTGTGCTAAACCTCTTGTAACTTGTTGCTCTACGTTTTGTTCCATAGTAATATAACTTTTGTTTGTTTATTATAAGTATATGATTTTCAAAAAAATAAAAAAGGGAAGTATTTCTACTTCCCCTTTTCTTTTTACTTTTATTACGATTAGTATTCCAAAATTGCGTAATCGTATGCTAATGTTAATTCTATACTCACTGGATCTGTTGCGTTTGACCAATCCATCTCACCAAAGTTTGCTGATGTAATGAATGCTCCCTTCAAAGTCCATTGTTCAATCTTGTCACCTACCGGTCCAAGTGCGTAGAACACAGGGTCTTTTTTATAGAATGCAGCGTATCCATCTCTACCTGTCAATGATTCATGAGATTGTCTTACCCACTCCATTACCTGCTGTGCTCCAGAAGGAACAATTGGGTCATAAAGAGTGATATTAATATCATCCCAAGTTGATTTACCTTTGATTTTTCTTTTAACATTGATATGGTCTAATTCAACCACCTCAGATGTAAAAGTTGGTCTAGCCGCTGTTTTTATAAGGTATGATTCGATACCGTCAATCTCCATAATGAATCTATGCGCTAGCTTAGGTTCAAACTGTGTGAAGAATATTTTTTGAAAATCTAATATTTGTGGCATTTTACTTTACTTTTTATTTATTATAAATATATACTTTTTAAATTATCCTTCAAAAGCCGCACCCGTTGGAAGAATGTTGAAATCAAGTACAATGAATTCAGCGGTCTTCGTAGGTTGTAAGTAAATATCACCTTTAAGAATGTTTCTATCGATAACATCCGGAGTATTGTTACTTTCATCCATTACAACTTTGAATGCGTAAAGACCTTGTCTTTGTTGGATAGATTCTAAGTATGGGTTTACAATTTGTAAGAATCTTTGTCTTGTCTCTGCTGAGTTTTGTTCGAACACCAAATATCTTGAAGATGATGCGATGAACTTTCTAACAGTCAATAACAATCTTCTTACGTTGATTCTATCAAGTGCAGATGGTCTATCTTGTAAAGTTTTCTGTCCGAACACCACAATACCTTGCCCAGGGAACTGAACGATTGGGTTTACTTTACCTTCGTATAGGTCATCTTTTTCTGATTGAGTCAATCTGTTTTGAACACTAACTGCTCCTAACAAACCACCTCTATTCAAACCTGCTGGTGCGAACCATTCTGCAGAAACGTTATCAGATGCTGCGAATACGCCAGGAAGTAATACGGATGGTGGAACTTTCAACAACTTATTAGTGTTTATATCAATTGTACTAACCCAAGGGTAGTAAGTTGCTACATAGTTGGAATCAATTGCAGATGCCTGTGCCAAAACTTGTGCTACTGAATCTCCCCACTTAATTGAATCCATGATATAGAAACAATCTGCTCTATTTTCACACAATTCAATTACGCTTGTTACGATTGCAGGATGTAAACTTCTGATTACACCAGGAGTTACTACCATATTGATATCGAATTCATCTGCGTTTGAAAGTGCTGCGATTGCTTTTGCGTATGCTTGTGAACCTGCAGATGTAGAAGTTGATAGGTTGAAACCTTGTGAGTTACCTGCTATGATATCCGCTCCTAATTTAATTTCAGTAGCTGGACTCATACCATCAAAACCTTCTTGGAAACATACTATGAAGTTTCTTTTTGCAACATCTACTGCTAAATCACTTGTCAAATCTAAACCATTGAAGGTATCAAGAGAGAATGCTGCGTTTGCACCAACAGTTGCTCCTACAGGAATTGGTTTGATGTAAATTTTGTTATCATCGTTGCCATCCAAATCTATACCACCGAATGTACTTGCACTTGCAGTTACAAAAGATGCAGTTGGTATCAATTCACTATATACAGCTGATGCAGAAATTGGTAATTGATATGCTGCGTGTGCGAATGGTACTGCCTGAACCGGAATTGCTTCTGGTACAACGTATCCTGCATCACTGCTATTCCATAAACGGA
>JACCDO010478081.1_pt1 | contig 20426 bp, 28 predicted proteins | sample 7446101 | NCBI WGS metagenome assembly JACCDO01 (sample SAMN15323440, study PRJNA562643) | freshwater metagenome | isolation source: river surface water | place: USA:Blue River Watershed | collected 2017-08-16
ATATCGGCATTTAATGAATTAAACGTCTGCCAAGCTTCATCATCAGTCATAGGCTGCACAGCATCGTGGAAATCTCCGGCTTCTGGATCATCCGGTTTAGGTTCATTATCTATTGGGGTATCCGATGTAGCATCATGGTATATCTCTGTATCGGGAACTTCGCCGGAAGCTGCTGCATCAGCTGCTGCTGATTCCGCTGCCTCTCCACTTGCGCTAATAGCTGCTTCCGTAGCCGCATCAGCACCAGCAAATGCTGCTCCCACTGTACCTGCAGTTGCAATACCAACAATCACTTCAGCTGGTACAAGAACACCCCAATATAACCACGGATCGTTTTTTTGTTCATCCCTGACAAATTGTTGAAATGTTGTGTGGTCATGTTTTGATTGGCTTCCGTAAACACCATATCCTTCATATTGCTTTCCTTGATTGGCATTCGCGCCGCCTGCCATACTTAAGCCTCCCTTCTTTGTTACATTTGGATTTGGTTTTGATGGAGGTTTAGTTTTGGCGGGCGCGGGAGTTGATGTCGGAGGATTCGTATTTTGCGATGGTGCTTGGTTTCCGCTAGTAGGAGGAGGTGAAGGTTGTGGTTTAGTATCAATAGCCGGAGGGGGGGATGGTTGTTGGGGTTCAACTCCTTGATTCGTTATAGTCTTTTCATGATTAATTATGACCGAACCAGACGATGCATTAAGATTCTGAGAAATGTAATCATTTGGATTTCTATGAATAACTACATTTGAATATTTCCCCTTGTGGTTCTTTTTGGAGTCGTGATGGGTGAAGTAAGGGTTATAGACTTCCGCATAAAGATGTTTGCCTTTTGATCTCATATGAGCACTAGCATCCGCAGCCATACGACCCCCCAGAGAATGTCCAGTTACTGCTGTTTTGTATCCATGCTTGGAATACTTATCATGTAATCTCTCAGCTGCTCTCATCGAGTCAGCGTGTCGTTTAGTCTTATGTCCTTGTCCAATCAAAATCATTCCATCTTGATAGATGTCATGTTTATTACGCCGAGTACCACTGTATGCAAGAATGGCTTCCTTTGTAGAATGATTGACATAGGTAGTATAATTCTGGTTTGAATTGGAAGCATCAATTGTATATCCTTTCAGGTCACTACCTGAATAGGCAGCATTGGCAAACCTGGCTAATGGCATCTTTGGTGAATATTACTATTTGTTGTCAATAAAAATAGATGCGCTTTTTTCCTGCCTTTATTATCAGCAACTTCGTGCAGTTATCTCATCTGAGAGATCTGGTATCGAATTACGTGGAGCTAAGGATGTCAAGCCAAGAGATGTTGGAGCAAATGAAAGGAGGGAGCCCCCCAAAGAAGATCGAGGACATCTTGGATGGCTTTACCCCTCCGTATCGCACGGTACCAGTTATCTCTTTTGAGAACAAGAAAGAGATTGTATATGCTAAGGTCTCCAATGAAGACTTTTTCAAGGTGCGAAGTATCAGTACTGTCTGGAGGCAAAATCATGGTGGATACGCTATCCATTCCATCAAGGATCCCAAGACGGATAAGGTCAAGACTACTTACATGCATTCATTCATCTCCGGTGGTCGTGCTCATCATATCAATGGAGATCGGCTGGACAATCGTCGAGAGAACCTGTCTCCTTCCAACTACAAGAGAAATAAGAAACCCAAGACTTCCCCAATCAATGACGACGACTTCATCCTCAAGACTCCCCGACTCACTTCATGGACAATTCAGACTTACGAGCATGATGATCCTCTGTTGCCGCTCATCAATGGGTATGCAGTCATCAAATTCGGAAAGAAGACCTACAGTGGAGAGGTCAAGAGTGGAGAACCTTCGGGATATGGAATGATCAGTCAGAACATCAATCCGTATGACATGTGTGGAATTTGGAAGGATGGAAAGTTGATGCATGGTATGATCACGTACTATAAGCCACTTCCACTCACCATGGATAATGACTGTAGACTAGTAACTCCTAGAGAGGTGTGGCGCGTAGAGATCGTGAGTAATGGATATAAGACATGTTCGCCAGAAAATTAGACTCTCTGGTGCGCTTAAGACTGTGATCCCAGAAACCATTCAATAATGCTGCTTTACTGTAATCAAAAGTAATACAATCATCTTTCCACCATCCTTCAGTGTCTCCACTGTGAGCAATTGTCCATGCACATACATTGGAGATGTTTCTTTTATTCAGATAAGCAAGAAATGTTTCTGCCCATAAACGTTCGATGGGAACATCATTCTTCCATCCAACTTCTCCAATAAACCATCTATCTGATGGAATAGAACGTGGCATTGATTTATCCCAATCTTCTTCATTACTCGCCCCTGAAAATATATACTTATGAACCTCTATGAAGATCCGGTTGGCAGGAATACCTTTATACAGAGCTAAATTCATCTTTGAACAGTCTCCTCCCCATTTAGGGCATCCGACGAAATAGATGAACCTTTTTGGGAATAACTTTTCTATATACTGAATTACCTCATTTTGCATTTTAACGAGGTAGGTAATATCTTCTCCTTGATACTCATTAAAGATACCAACACCAATTACGTTAGTTGATGGTGCATACTTTGTGACCATAAACTCCCAAGCCTTGAGGAATTCTTGCCTCGTAATTCCCTCTTCTGGCTGTGGGCCTTGATGAGATGACCATGTTCGATGATAATCTAAAATGACTTGGACGTTCCGTTCTTCACAGTCGGAGATGAAGTTGTCCATGATGTCTAATTTCCCCCACTTGATATAGTCATAACTGAATGGCAACCTGATTGTATTGATCGTCATATTAGCTACAAGGGTATCAAGGTAGTAGGTGTGGGGATTTTGCCAGTCACAGACAAGGCCTGCTCGAGGAGTTTCTAGACCATAAAAGTTCATGCACTTCATAATCTCCCCTGCTACTAAGAGCATTGGAGGAATTAGTAAAGGTCCAAGCACTGATTTCATGTTCTGTGGTGAATATTATACATAGGAAACAATAATAATGGTTCAAATCAAGGTCTCGCATACTGCCAAGGTCTTCCGCTCCATATTCGAAGTATTGAAGGACCTCCTCTGTGATGTCAACATTTACTTCAAGAAAACTGGGTTTCACATTCAGTCAATTGATCCCGAGAAGATGTCTATCATTACACTGGACATTGCTGGATGTAAGCTTCTGGACTACGGTTTCGACTCTGAAGAAGAGATGGTTCCATTTGGAATCCACGCTCCTCTCTTCTATAAGATGCTTCGAAGTGTGGGATCAACCGATGTAATGGAATGGGTCTGCAATGGCGAACACATGATTTTGTCTATTCGTGATATCAACTCGTGGGTTTCTCAGACAGTAACTATACCTAATATTATCATTCCAGTGGACGAGTATAAAGTAATGGGAGGAACGGGAGTAGAGTTTGATATCACGGTAAAGGAGTTTCGGAAGGCCCTCAAGGAAACAAACTATCTCACGAAGAAGGCTAAGATCGAGATTAACAACTCTGGACATATCCTACTGATTGCTGATGGGGAGGGACTTGCGCGCAGCCGATATCATTTGAGATGGTCTCTACCGGATCCCACTCATATTGTACCACTTACAAAGGAGTTTTATCACCGCGGCCTTGAGAAGATTTTAAAGCTAGGAATTGCCACCTCAGCAACTGTAACAATGGCACCAGGGCCTGATCCCATTCAAGTCAAGCTTCACTTTGATTGTGGACAACTAGAGATGTTTGTTGCAGTTATACAGAACGAATAAACTTATAGCCATGTCGTCTACAGACTTCTTTCCATATCATATCTTGGCTGTACAATTTCTCTTGGCATTTAATTGCAGGAAGCGCCTGTGCTACATGATCCCACCCCTCTAGTTCACAGAACTTCTTAATGAGATAAATATACGACAACATATTCACTCTATTTCCTCTTGATACAGTAAAGGTTTCATGTATTGTACGAAACCTTTCAATGAGCTTGTTGGCATGAACATCACTAAACTCAAAGACTGATCTTCCCGATATAAGACGCATGATATAAAAGGTGTTGTTGTATTGATGCTGGAAGCCGTGAGTTCTTAGAACATATCGAACTTGATCAAAAGACGGGCTTGGTAAATTATAAGACTTAAAAAGCCTTTCAAGTTCTTGAATTTCTTCTTGAGTAATGGATCGAATTGGCTCTCCGCGAAGTCGGGTGATCCAGGTCTTGAAATGGTTGATTCGTTTGTAGAAGCTGTTGGTATGGCTTCTGGGAAGTAATGGAGCAGCTTTCTTGCTATTCAACGGAGGACCATGTGAATCGACAAAAGATGCCTTATTGCTGACATTCTCATCAATCACATGTTTGCATCTGTTGCAGATCTGAATACCTCGATTTACATCAATTACAAAGGTAAAGTCCCAGCACTTTTCGCATTGTTGATGTAGGAGTGGTCTTAAATTACTATTATTTGGGAGTTCAGTGTGAATGAACTCGTATGAAAAGTCGGAAATAACCCGGGTTGATGAATAAATGCATGGAACATTGCGCTCATGAAGCATATTAAATCTTTTGAGGCGCGAATAAGAAGGCTTAAGCAGTCTTTCCTTGACGTAATTCCAGATGCCCGAGTCAACCACCAACGAGATACCCGACGGAGTCATGTTTGGCTTGATCCGAGACCTGGATAATGATCAGTATTACGTAGGATATAGAGTGGAAAATAAGCCACAAGGGTATGGGGTTTTGCTAACACCCACACAATTATACCAAGGAATGTGGTTCCAGGGCCAGTTTATTACTGGATATGTATATGATTTGAAGGAACAGAAGTTCAGTTTTTGCTTAGCAAAGCCTAATGAGACGACTGAGTCGGAGGCTGAGTCTTCTGCTTCGGGAGATACAAACCCGGCAGAGTAAAAAAAAGGAGCCGTTCTACAGTTTCTATATCGACAAAATCCCCCTCTATGATGCCGGTCATGTATCCCATTTGTTTCGGAAAGATAATCATACTCGGATTGTCTACATCGAAGATTGGGGATGACCATATGTATCCGCTTTCGAATGTGATCCTCTGTCCATTTACCACTGTTTCCCACTTCATATTGTCGGTATAGGAGTCAACTCGATAAAAATTGGCATTCTCTTGAAGTAAAGAGTGATTACTTGTATATGACTCGTGATATACCGTCACCTGGCTAAACGTATCTTCACCTTGTAAAGAATGATCAAACGGCATGAGAAAACTCCGACTGTCTATTACTTCTGTTGTATGTATCTGAAATGGGCTATTTTCTACTTTAACTCGAACTTCACTACTGAGGGGACGAGTGGTACTCCGTGGTGGAATGGAGAATACCAAATGATCGGGTACTCTGGATGCTTTTTCTGGGTACATGGCAATTACGTGTTCCAGTAGAAGCCTGCTTTCGTTAGAAACGAAATAAGGCGAAATAGATGATCCATAAATGAATCTGGTGCGTCTCATCATTTGCGACTTGGTCTACCGTGGCGGTCTTCGTTCACGCCAAGATAGTAAGAAGGGCCACCCTTGTTGATTTGACGAGTTGATGTACCTGTCCAAGATTGATACGGAAGGCCGTTATAAGTCGGGTGAAGATTGTCCTCCATGTTACTTACCTCTTTATAACTAGCATGGACTTGCTGATAGTCAGGAATGGGTCCAGCTTGTTTATGAAAAGGAATTCCAGCTGGTTCTGCAATCAATGGAACCCTACCACTAACAAAGATCTTTTCCAGGTCGTACCCTGGACCAGTAATCTTAATGTTGGTCCTCTCAGACATTGTCTTTGGTGAATATTACCTTAGAATCCCTATAATAATTTATAAGAATCGCTTTATAGGTTTTACTTTTGTACTCAATGCCTTGAAGCGGTTGCGATTATATGCAACCCTCCCAGTGCGCTTTCGCACCTTGAACGTGTTCTTTGTTTTTCCTGGCATTTCTTTGGTGAATATTACATATGTAATCCAATAAAAATTTAGAAGCTAACAGTCGTAGCAATACCAGGACTGATATTAATAAAGGCATCGTACTCGGCCCAGACATCAATGCGACCAGCAGCCACAGTGGATCCAGTAACACCACCAAACTGCATAAAGATGGCGGTGTTCATACCGTTAGTGTTCATACCACAGACCAGATTCTGGCTTCGCCCACTAACAAGCTCAAGATCAAGACCAGCCGCAAACCGACCATGCTCAGTGACACCGCTACCGCACAGTGAAGAAGAAGCAGCCGTACCCTCATCAAGGATGTAAGACCGCCTCGAAATCTGACTGCTGAAGTTAGCCTGGTTAAGAGCATGCCTGGACTTCATCAACTCAAGGTAAGCCTCGTCGTGACCACCGTTAGCAATCGTAAGAGAAGTAGGATTGAGAGACCTAGCCTGAATACCAGTAGTCTGGGGAAGGATAGAAGAGCCGTACTGGAAGTACCAACTGCTAAGATAGTTTCGCTGTCTTTGTCCCAAAACCTTATAGTACTGAGGATTATTAGTGGCATAAGTGTCAGCCCTAAAGATCCACAGAATATTAGTAAGGGAAGCGACGTTAAGATTGAGATCGACCTTCTTATTGACAACGCTACCACTGCTACCAGCTGCCATGGTATCCACATAGTTCCGATAAGCCTTCGCTGGAATGACCAAAGGCTTTCCACCAGCACTATTCATAAGCATTGCCTCAGCCTGAGGACCCAGCTCCAGGACCTGGCAGCACATGAAAATATTGGAAAGGGTGTAGGATGCGGGCATAGTAGCAGGAGTGGCACCACCAGTACCAGCGGCAATATTAGCACCCATCACAGTGTTAACAGGGTTAAGATACAAAACAATAGTAAACCCATTATGGAGGGGAGCATACTTTGTACTCAGAGTACCAAGGAAACTGAATAGAGGAATAGCAAACTCATAGTAAGCAGTAGCTGTAATATTAGCCTGGGCAAGCTTCTGGCCACTTAGAGAACCAAAGCCAGTCAACTTAGTACCAACAGTAGGAGCAATGGCTCCAATATTATCATCAGCCAAAACACCACCATTACCGGTACCACAAGTCACACCGTAATGAAGACCACACTCAGATGCACTAGTAGAGATATCGAGAAGAGTAGCCAACAGTTGGCCATGACCAGCAGTGCTCTCGAGAAGAGTAGATCCTAGGTAGTCATAAATCTCGATTTTATCAAAGAACCCAAAGGCTCCAGGCGTGTCAAGATAAAGACCATCGGAACTTGCCACGGTAAAGTTAGGAATCTCAAGACGGAATCGCAGGTACGAATCCTTAGTCAAATAGGACCTCTGTAGGCGGGGAATGTTAATTTGAATACTAGCCGAAGAGCCTGACGTATAAGAAGCATTCTGAGACTGCTGCTTAAACATGTACGACCTAGCCTGGGGCATAGTGGGAGGCGCCGAAAGGCGGAGCTCCTTGGGAAGAACCTGAGCAGTAGCCATTGTGTAACTCAAAGTCTTTGGTGAATATTAACCTTAGATATCAATAAAAATTTACATCTTTAGATTGACAGCACAGGTTTATCAGGACCATCAACTGGAGTAATTTCAGCTATAATAGTCAATGCTTCTAGATTGGTGGTAACTGTTGCAGTTCCATTGACTTTGTAGAACTCTACTGTAATCTCTGAAGCATAGTGAGGAATCTGAACAAGACACCGAGGAAATTGCTGAGGAAGACCAGCAAATGTCTTACCAGAGACATCTCCAGGACTGTACCAGGCACCAATGATACCAGATCGAAATGGAATAACCTTTGCAGATGCACTAACGCTCAAAGTAACAGCATCCGCTGTATATGTTCCGGTTGTATATGAGGTAGAAGTATGCGCTCCCGTCCCACCCGCCGTTACATTCACTGGAACACCGGCTGTAGTGGCAATAGTATAAGAGTCTTTATCTATTCTCGTTACAACATAACTAGTAGCAAGAGAAATGCCGGTAGGTAATGTTCCTGTGGTAGTAAACTGAACTGTAGAACCGGTCCTATAATTATGATCCGCGTCTGTAATTACTGTTGGCGATGCAATTGAAAATACTGGAGCTCCAACAATTGCCGTTGTATTTACTGCTCCTGCTGTGCTTTGGTATTGTGCCGTTTGTGAATAAGCATCATAGATATTAAAAGTATTGGCACCTGTCACCGTCACGTAATAGTTTTCTCCTGGAATTATATTTGCCGGAAGAGATCCTGCGGTGCTAAAGCTTATTCGATCTCCGGTCCGTAGCCCATGACTAGTCCAAGTTACAACTCCAGGATTAGCAGCTGTGATTGTTACAGTTGAAGAGGTAGTGGAATAATCTAGAGGTGTATTGATGTGAGTAACGTTAACTGACTGTGGAAATGAAAGATCTACAAGGTAAGTGCTTAATGCATCAAGATGACTACCAGTCGTCACCTGAGGAATAATATTGATACATTTGAGGTAGCAAGACTTTCCTGCAATGTTCTCGGAAGGAGTAAATTGTTTTCGAAAGGTCCATGAGTTAGAGGTGCTGTTGTAGATTGCCGGGCTCGACAATACAACAACACTAGTAGCCATGGACGTAGGGGCTTGGGCCATTCTTTGGTGAATATTACCAAAGAATGTCAATAAAAATTACTTACTTCATCACACTTGGCTGAGTATGAGGAAGAGGTCTTGAAATAGAAGGCATATTTGGAAGACCAAGTTTTTCAGAAGTAGAGGCCTGCCGAGGATCTCCATGGGAATGAGAATTCTTTCCAACTGAAGATCCGACAATACAACTCTTCTGACCAAAACCACCTGGAGTAGTTCCGTACTTCTGTAGGGACATCATACTTGTCTGTCTTTGGTGAATATTAGTATAAACTGGCAATAATATTTTACTACCAAAGATACTTCCATGCAAACCATCCGGAAGAAAATTTAAACTGGTCTTCACCTCTATGTCTTATACGATACCTAGCACGTCTGGCACGATCGAGATGATCATGTTTAGAGTAGATACCCAACGCTTTATCTTTATATTGATCGTATCCGATTGCTCCGAAGGAGATGCGTTTCTCCTTCTTCGTTGTCTTATTGAGAAGTATAGCGTCATACTTCTTACCATTGCTGCGCGATTTTTCAAATCGCAGGAACTTGTAGTTTGATGGATTATCTACTTTCATTATCTACGGTAAGTAAATGGGTTCAAAATTGGACGCCCTGCACTAGAATGATAAAGAACGTCTTCCCAGAGAGGATTAGCGGCCCCTGGCAAAACCCCAAGCCGACGCTGGACTAGGTTAGAAGGAACTTTAAAGGCCTTCTTCTTAGGCTTTGCCTTGTTTTTTTTAACCTTCTTATCACTACCAGGACGAATGTGAGTTTTTGCCGCTGGTGGTAGATCTTTCAGTGTAGGTGCTCGAAGCATCTTTGGTGAATATTATACCTAGAGATCAATAATATTATTAAGCCGCTGTAAGACCAGGAGGAGGAGGAGGGGGACCTAAATCTGGAGGGGGCTGATCATCATCCCAAAAGAAACCACCTGGAGGATTGACAGGAGGAGGGTTTACTGGAACAGATTTGTAAATCCATCTCTTCTCCTTTTTATATTTATCTGTTTCTCCAAATTGAATCTCGCTTATAGTACCTTGAGGCCATAAAGAAGGGTCTTTTGGTGTTGCAATAACACGTCCAACACCTCGAATAACTGTGCCAGGTGCTCTTGACTGTAAAACAAGCACTCCTCTTCTAATCAGGTAGGCTCTGAATGTGAGGTTATCATGTCCTCGATGAAAAGCTCTCCAGTTCTGATACTCGCGTGGAAACTTTGTTGGCAAGCCAGCCATCTTTGGTGAATATTACCTTAGTGTTCAATAATTATCTATATAAATACGGCTCCACCAGATGGAGGAGGTGGAGGAGGGGGACCACCAGGAGGTGATGGAGGATCAAAGTAATCTCCCAACAGATAGTCTATTTCTTCATCAAATGTAAGATCTGCCTCTTCTGCTTTTCTCTTTGCAGTAACTCTGCCTGCCCCCTCTGGTGCATCAAACGGAGCTTCATCTCTTGAACTCCTTGATCTATTTTGTCGTTTCCGAAGATCTTCTAACTGTTCTTGTGTAGGTCTTGGCCCAGTCCCAGTTCGTTGACTTAAATATGCTTCATGCCTTGAGAATTGGTTCATTGCATCAAAAATCTCTTGTTGACTGAGGTATGGCTCTAATGCATTGAACCTTCGTTCATATTGTCTCAGTCTATCCCAATTGTTGATTGGAAGACGAAGACCTTGCATCAGAGTGCGATATGCTCCTTTTGGGTTTTTAGGTGGCATTTTGGTGAATATTAACTAATGCACCAATAATTATTCAGCATAACCTTCCCACTCCTCAACTACTGTCTCAGATTCGCTATCAGTCATAAAATCCCACAGATCATGGAAACCTTCCCACCAAGATACGATGGTGCTTGTATCACTTTCATCAAAAAAATCTTCAACGACTGGAACGATTAAATTGAGAAGATCAAAACTACCTTCTGAACCGCTATCGTCTGCAAATCCATAGTCGCCCTCTAAAACAGGAGGAGATGGTCCTTCAATCGAGGATAAAGGGCTTCCAGGAATCTGAAGTGGAGGAGGAACAATGAATGGAAGAGGCTCAAATTCTTCCTCTTCTTCAAACTTAAATTCTTCGTCGCTTGACATGCTTTGGTGAATATTACTCATAAGAATCTATTATTTTATTCTTCCATAAGTTCAAGCGTAAGATACCACGGAAAGTCTGCATAATTAACAAGTTCTGTGCCATCTTGATCAACCAACTGGACTTGAAAAATTTGAGGTTGATGAGAACAAAGAAATGTAGGTATGCTTCCAATTTGGTCACTGTAGTTGATAATATCTCCGTATCCAACATTGACAGGGATAATAGCCAATATATTGGAAATTGGACAATTATAAATTGAAAGATTTGTTCTTACAGTAATTGACTGTACACCTCTGAAATCAACTGGTTGACTACTACTGGCAAAAGTACCGGTTGTTCCAGATGTGAAACCAAGTAAAGATTGACATGTAGTTCCAGCGCTAATTACAAGGCTCCCAGTAAAGGTATATCCAAGTATGCTATCATCATATACTAATTTACCGGTACCAAGAGTTGCATTGACCAAGTCAGCAAATGAGTAAACGTCATAGTTACCCGCTGGAATAGTCACTGTGGTAGCCCCACTCACCAGACTCTTCGCTGTCGGAACATTCTTCCATACATGAGTTATCTGAAGTGCATTCAAGTTTACTCTCAGTGAGGGGTTCGAGTTCGACGATACGTGGGGTAGTTTCCATATCTTGTTCGCCTCGGTAATCGTGAGCGAAGCTAATTGCGGTACTCTCCCCTGGTCCGTCAGAGTTGCTTGCTTGCTGCTTAAAAAGATCTTGCGAGAAATACTTGTATTGGGTTGGCGGTCGTTGGACGGCACCGTCAATATCGACGGTGGAATAGTCTCCAGGGAATTCATCATACTGGAAGTTGGGATCTTTGGTGAATATTGCTTCTTGCACTCTATTAAAATAATCGTTCAGACCATCCATATCATGCTCGTTCTTATCAATGGGTAGCTTGTTCATGAAAAGGTCCTTCATAAAGTCAAGCTCTGCTTGGCGATCGCTCCATATCTTGGTATCTTGAATTGATAACGCATGATCCCATTTTGCATTAGGGTCTTCTTTTTCAGGTGATATTGACTTGAACGGTACTCCCATTCTCTTCATTTTTATTGACGTATCAGATAATCTACACCAAAGACAAGAACAATGTCCCAGAATGAGGAACCTCAAATCATTGAAACAGACAATGACGTTCATCCTATCCCAAGCCACGAAGATGTGCCTGCTCCAAAGCCCAAGCGAGTGCTTACAGAAGCCCAAAAACTAGCCTTCATGAAGGGTCGAGAAAAGCGAGCAGCCAATATCCAACAACGCAAGCTCGAAAAACAACAAGAACAACAGCATCCTGATGTAATTCCTACTACTCCTCCCCAATCGAAAAAGGCCCCCCCTCCAGATGTTGATTACGATTTACTAGCCGATAAGCTTGCAGAACGTCTTAGCGCCAAACAGAAGCCTTCTACACCTCCTATTACTCCACCACCTAAGAAAAGGGGGTATACTCGTAGAGTAGGCATTGATACTACACCTCCTCCTCCTCCTCCTCCCCCTCCCCCACGAGCTGTTCCAATGCCAGCACTGAAAAGGAATACTACAGATTTTAATTGGATGTAATGTATAATATTCACCAAAGCAATGCCACCTAGAGCGTCTAAAAAGGTTAATTTGGGATCTGTCCCTCATCATCCAAATGAGGTTCATAAGATTCCACTTCCAGAAGGTGTTCCCAATCCACCTATTCTTGGAATGTTTGTTGGAAAGAGAGGACAAGGAAAGTCTACTGCAGCAGTGCGACTTCTTCGTTTCTACACAGCACATAATCCAGAAGTATTTCAAAAGGATCTAACGTTTGTGATCTCACCCACAGCGGAAAGTCAACAACATCTTTGGGATCATATCGGAGTACCAGAAGAAAACATCTACACGTCTTCTACGCCAGCTGAAGTGAAAGATGTTATTAATACAATCACAGCATTATTACGAGCTAAGAAGGAAAAGTATGATGAGGAACAAGAGTACTTGGAAGCCTATAAAGCACTGATGAATGATAAAAACCTGACTCCAAGACAAGAATATCTACTTGAGAAGTACCAATGCGAACCAATAAATGATCCAGAACCATGGCCCCGACCAATGCTACTGCTCGATGATCTTAGTCATCTTAAAGTGTTAGATAAACCCTGGTTTATTTCACTATGTCTACGACATCGTCATATTGCTGGTGGTGTATCCCTTTCCATGCTAATCTTATGTCAGTCTCTTCATGGAGGTCTTAGTCGGGTGGTCCGACAAAACTGCTCTTTAATTTGCTTATTCACAACTCACGACAAAACATGTATCGATGACTTGTACAAGGAATGTAGTCATTTACTTAATAGGAATGAGTTCGATGCCGTGTTTGCACATGCAACGGATGATTTCCATTCTTTTTTAGCAGTAGATTTGAGTCAAAAAGATCCTAACCGCGTATTCTCCCGTAATTTCGAACATTGGTACCAAATTCGAAATTCAAACAGTTTACCGCCGGCGCCAAAACAAGAGGATTTCAAACCTTCCGACAATTCGAATGTTCCGTCCAAGCATTAGAGAAGCCTCTCTTAAAGCTTTTCTATGCTACCTTGGGTCAATGGCGGCTTTTATACTAATGGTCGTCTTACTCTTTCGATACTGTGCAGCATACAACAACAACGACACTGAAATGGACGGATCTTATGGCTTCGTGGCTGACCACTTTACCAAGCTTGATGCGGAGCGCATGTCTCAACTGGTGGTACTCCCACCCTACGAGCCCAAGAGTGATACAACTCTTCAATGGGTCCGTGGATCTATTCGACTTCCTTCCGGAGGCGGAGTTGGAGGGTACCGAGATCTTGTGGTTACTGGCCCTCGGATGAAGGTCGTCTACGGAGGATGCCGCTACAACCGCATGGTGCTCGCTCTTCCTGGTGCAGCTTTTCCTGATGTGTATGCCTTTGAGCGTTGGATTCGTGGCCTCATGTCAACCGTCAAGGCCAACATCTGGGCAAATCCTGGAAAGTATCGCCAGGGAGCAGCCACCGCCGCCCGCTTCCAGTTTGATGAAGGTGTCATCCGTGCCAGCACTGATCCTACCATCTATCCCGATGAGCTGGTCACACGTCTGTCTACTAAGCGCATCACCACTGGGGATGTCGAAGAGGGAGGGCCGACCGACTACATTGACACCGAGTTCATCACCGACACGGAGAATGGAGTCTCCAACATCGAGCCTGTGGACATTGTAGCTGGATCAACCATCATCCCTATCTTCAAGATTTCCTACAATAGGAACATTGAGAAGTTTGGTCTAGTCCTCACTCTCCTGAAGGCTAAGGTGTTTCCCCCTGAGTCTATGCCTTATGGTCGCATTGATAACCAATCTTGGGCCTTTGATGACCCTATGGATGTTGCTCCTTAAAACAAAGATGGCTTTCTTTTCATATTTACAACTGGTGCAAGAGGCAATTTCTCGTCCTCTTTTTGAGTCTCTTCTCTTTGAATGACATCATCATACAATAATGTAAATGTCCATCTCCTCTGCTTCATCTCATTAGTTAATGACTTCATATTACTAGGTATATAGGAATTCTGATGGAAATAACGATGGGTCCATTTGACATCTTTAATGGTTAAGAAATCTTCACGATATACTTCAATGCTAATAGGACCTCCGAACATTTCTAGACATTCCTTTGGAGGAGATGGCATTACTCGAAAGGCCTTATCAAGACAAGGACATGTAACTGGATGCCTCTGAAATGGATCAGAAGGACAGTATCTAGGTCTGAACGCTAGAAGAAAGGCAAAGAGCGGGATATATTCGTAACCTTTCGGTTTGCTGTGACCTTGGCCTGCGGCTTTGTGGATGGCATACGCTTTAACGCAGTTCCACGAGCAAAAAACGCCGTGAAAGAGAAAACGACTCCCACTGCAATCAGTTGTAATGGGAAGAAAACAAGGCACAGTGTCAAAAGAATGACAGCAATGCCAACATGCAAGTGGAGTCTTTGAAGGCCAAATTCCGGACTTGGTTTCTTCTTCGCTGCCATCTTGGAGGAGGCGCCTGAAGCGCCTTTGGAGCTTGGAGTAGATAGCTTTAATTTTTTATTGGCAGTCTGTAGTAATATTCACCAAAGACAGAGACACAGAGATGCCACCCAAGAAAACTCTTAAGACTATGGGTAAGAAGAAGGCTCCAAGTTCACGTCGCCGGAGCCCTTATTACACCCCTAAGACTCCGAGAACAACTGGAATGCGAATTGAAATGGGACACGGTGTGCAGCCTGGATATTCGACTGGACAACCCGGTGGCTTTCAACAGGCTTCCAATCCTTTTCAGACTCCAGTTCCTCATAACGTCTCAGCATATAGTAGATACGCTGTATATACTGGTGGAAATGTATATCAAAATACACCAGCAGCTGGAAGTCCTTTTCGTCCTGTAAACCTTAATGCTCAGTTTGAAGAGACTTTTAATAATACTGCTAATGGTGCCGCATATAATGATTTTAACTCTAGGCCTCCACAAGGAATTCCGGACACTATCTACGAGGATCATCTTGATCATATTGCCCTTAACATGGCAGAATTCATGAATGAAACTGCAGATTATCCTGAAATCATCGGAGGTGATCACGTAGCCATTAATATCCTTGACGTACCGGTTGGGAATCTGAACGGGGAGGGTTCTTCTTACGGCCTTTTACAGACAGAGATGGAGACTGACGACGCTTTCGCTAGGGTGTTAGATAGAGAGTTTGCATTAGAAGCAGATGATCAGTTTATTAATTGGCGACTTATGGATCATTACTGGGAAATTATTGAGAAAGGTGCTAGTGGTATGACTGAGGAAGATAGAGCATGGTTAGATGCAAATGGGGATGAGGTCAGGAGTGAACAGTATGCACTGCAAACATTACTTCAGGCTGAGAGGGAACGGGATCGTGTGGAAGATCGGATGCGCGATCCGTTTGGGGAATCTCAAGCACGGATTCACCAAGGGGAGGGAGGTGCTTCGGCGACATTGATTGAGCAGAGGAGGGCAGATGGGCACTTACGAGATGATCCTGTTGTCAATGCAAGTGTCAATCAGTCAAGTGGATCAAATTCTCAATATACCCCAATCCCGAGTCTTCATACCGATCCCAACTATGTCCATGGACGTGTTGATGTTCCGACTACTAGTAGACAAGGTCACGAGAATGGAAGGGAAAGAATTGGAGCGGCTCTTCAGGGTATGCCAGTTGTTCCGGGGGGACAGGACGGCCACCAAGAGCAAGTTTCGTACAATACTCCAGCCTTAATCAATACCTCAAACTCATCAACGGCAGCTAATCCTATGTATACTGGTGCTTCTGGTGCAGGAGCAACAATTCCGGCAACAGGAGGCTATGTAAATATTACCCCTCCTACCGCTATTCCAACTCTCATGGATCTTGCGCCTGCTGCTGATTTGCCGATTAGGACTGCTGGACCAGCCGCTCTTTCCGTTAAGAGTCCGGCTGCAGGTACATACTGGAATGCTTCCAGGCATGGTGTGGCAGTCTATGCATAATATTATATTCCTTTTATTGTAATATTCACCAAAGATGCCTTTACCTAACTGTCCAGGAGTGGAAATCCTTAGTGTTGGCACACTCGAAACAAGAGATGCTACAGTCAGTGGTACACTTTCTCTTAGACAAGTACAGTTTACAGATGATCTTATTACGAAGATGTATCTGTGGAGTACAACTTATGGAATTGGAATAAGTACTAATCAACTTAACTTCTTCTTTCCTGCAACAGCGGCAACCGTCTTTCAATGCAATGCTGTTGAGAAAGCAAGAATTGACACAAGCGGTCTTGATGTCACTGGAAAAATAACAGTTAATTCAATACCTATTTATCCATTAATAAGCACGATATATGATCTCGGAAGTCCTGCTGTATCTGTTAAGGACTATACCTTTCCAACAGATGCTAGACGCGTTACTATTTCCTGGTCAAACCTTCAAAATTCATCATCAACTTATATGGTAAGATTGATTTTATATGCTGGAGCAACTGCTATTAATGCCACTTGTATGTATCAAAACTACAGCGTTTCAACTTATAGTACTACAGTAATTCAACTCTGGCAAGGAGCTTTAACTACTTGGCCTTCTACCTACTGGTTTAATGGACATGTTCAGCTAACAAGAGTAGGAGCAGTTGGTAGCGTGGTTCAATGGTCTATTTCTGGATTGAATGGGGCATACAACGGATCAACTGCTAACATTTGTATGTCATCAGGTGAATTTTCAACAAGTTTAGCATTTGGAACTGTTCGCATCCAAGGAGGTACGACCTTTGATCTTAGTTCTTATGTAGCACTAAGCTACGAATAATTATTAAGTACATAAGGTAATATTCACCAAAGATGCCAAGAATACAGGGAACGTTATTTCCTCAAGTATATCCATGCATTCAAAATACAAGTCTTATCAGTCGAAAATGGTTACCTGGGATCTATGTTGTTAATTGGACTACTGACACAATTTCCTCGACATATCAATGGTCTTTTACAAATGAACTAATTGATCACATCTTCTTTGAATCCACAAAGACATATTCTCTTGGTATACGTGGAAGTACCTTGCTTGTTTCTTTTCCAAGTGCAGGAACTGTAGACTTTTACATTGGAGGTGACAACGATACCGGTTCTTTAGTTAGTAACGTATCAACAACAGGAGTTCATGTTTCATCAAATTACTTGCTAACATCAAATACTCTTAACATATACCCTATTGAATATATAAACGTTGGCAGTATTGATGGATTTGTGTCAAAGACATTTTCAGTCCCATTAGTTCAAAACCAAGAACCAAGCAGATTTACGCTTTGGATTGGATATGTTGGAACTGATGGTGGCGTTATTCCCTCTATTGCTATGGGATACACTGATAATACATTTATTTCAGGAACCTATTATGGATGTCAAGCAGGGATGGGAACTGCCGCATGGATGGGACCAACTCTAGATTTATGGCATAACTCATGGTCAACATCACATTCTGTAGTAGGACAATGGGAGTTTATAAATATTGGAATTATTCCTGGTAAGGCTCAACCAAATAGAATGTGGCTAATTAAAGGATTAGCTTCTAGATGGGATGCAACATTTGGAGTACAAATATCTTGTACTGTATACACCAACTCCACAAAAGTTGTTGACAGAGTCAAAGTATATACTGATATTTTTGAAAGGTTTAATACAGGAACTAATAAATACGCGTATGTTTCTGCAGAAAGAGACTAAAAAGTATATACAATCCCCTTATTCAATACAGTCATGGTTGCAATGCAAGTAGGATTAATCACCCTGCTCATAACAGTGATTGAAGTATTGCAAACAGTACTACACCCCTTCCAATACACAGGTCCGGTAAACTTGATCGCTTCCATGGGCTTGTCAATGCTCTCCATCCACATCTTGTACGCCACCTCGATGTCTCCGCAGTTCATGGTATCGACGAGCTTGCATGGCACATCACCGCGAGAAGCAATCTGGAGAATCGCCTCCTTGTCAATGATGTTCTCTGAGTAAGAAGGCGAGGTATTGGCCACATAGAAACCATCACGCATCCACTCGATCTTGTACACAGTGTTCTCGACCATCATCTTGACCATCTCATCAGGAAGATCCAGCTGAAAGGGTCCTTGAGGTCCAGTCAGAGACCCCCCTTGAACAAGACGGGAGTAGATGTCCTTGGCATCACTGTTCTTGAGAACCCTCTTGATCTCCTGCTTGAGGCACTGAAGATTGATGGAATAGCGAGCAATATCGCTATGGGTGAACTTGAACTCGCACAGCATCTTGAACACTGTCTTGGCCCTCCATATCATCTCCTCCTTCCCAAAGTCGCACTCCCTTTTGCCCTTGCAGTGGAAGCATGGAAAGCTCCTATCGCATCGCTTCTTGAGGCTCGCACACGGAAGGCAGGGGCACACCAGATGGAAGTCGAGATTGGGACGCGCTGGAAGGCCTACCACATCACAAACCATGGATAACCAAGGCAGCGAAAGTGAGTATCCCAGTAAGCCCAAAAGGTGTTGATTCTCGCCATCTCCTCCTTAATGATGGCTGCTGTAGGACTTTCGCAATACCCAAGTATCTTCCATTTCAACTCAATGGGTAGCTGATATGGAAGTACGATACCTGGGTTCACGAGGTAGTCCACTGGTCCATTCTTGGCATCGATGATCTCCATGTCCTCCAGAGCTGGTTCGCAGTGACGGAGAGGGACATTGATAAACACACCACTGGTTGATCCCATCATGGCAACTACCATAGCAAGACGGCACCGGTTGGACATGTTCTTGTGGCCCACGTTCTTGAGGAACAGGTCGAGCTTGTAGTTGATAGGAGATCGATGATGGTGCTCCAGAAGGATAAGCCGGAAGTGGGTGCAGATGTCTGTAGTGAGACGGCGATGGTTCGGAATGATCATATGGGTGACTGATTCAGAGGGCTGAAAGTTCTCGGCAATGTAGGCCTCGACTCCATCCGCTCCATCCAGCTCCAGTACGCAAACATCAGGCAGCTCGTTATCCAGAACAAGCACCCGACAATGGAAAAGACGACTAACAAAATCCTCAAGGGACTTGTCGAAGTCATCCAGGAAGGTGAGGTCGATGTCAAATTCATTGGCCATCTGCAATAGAAATACCATTGATGTTTTCATTAGTCATCATACATTTCAATCTGTGTATCTCCAGCCTCCAAATAATCTAAAGAGTCTCGTACAATAATAGGCCGCTGTTTCTCAGCATCGTCAAAGTCCCAATCTAACTCTAACTCTGTGTGCACGCTGCTATCATCATCATCAGTAGGAGGCTCAAATCCCTTCAAATACAGAGGCTCATCATATAGGCCTACTAGATCAGCAATCGAAACAATATCACTACAGACTAAATCGTATGCCCTCTGAAACTCGTCCATAGTCTGCGTATCAGCATCTCCATCAGCTAAAGCATCCTCGTATCGATCGCCATCATCTGAAAGACCCTCCGTATCAGTGACCTCCTGGCGAGTGTAGACTACACCGTCCTTCTCAAACATGGTCACAATCACCTTCCCAAAGACCAGAGAGACATGATGTTTAGTACGTACACGGATGATAGCTTGCTCGTCCTCCCCGATCTCCATCATGCGCATCTGCTCAGACATTGGGGAGAGAGCTACTCCGAAGAGTAGGTGGCACAACACAACATCCCACACACCGCTGGTTAGTTGATTAAGGAGTTGTCCATGGCTCCTCGTACTCGCCCACGACTGTATCAGCATCGCAATCACAGTCGCTATCACACTCGCAAATAGCATACTCCGGGGTCCAGTTGTTGGGAACAGTGCCATCACTATCATACTCAAAGAGCTGAAGTGGAAGAACACGGATACCAGGCAACTCAGGCTCGGTGATAACTGTCTCCTCATCACTGAATCGAACCCTCTGGACTAGGATAGGACTCAAGGGCTCAAGGGGGGGAACCTCAGCGAGAAGCTCTTGCATATCAGGATCATCAAACAAATCATCCCCCTGGTATACTTGAGGCTCCTGGGTATGGAAGTGAGAATGCTCAGGAGGCAAGTAGAAGGGGTCACCCTCATACTCGCTATCACTCCATTCAGTCACTCCAACCCTCTGAACCATTCCCTCCAGCTCAGTAATATGCCCATCGAACCTCCCAAAGACTTCCTCAACCATGCGATCAAGCGAAGACATGCCTGTATCAAGTAGCAACGGTCCCCTGTACGTGCCCC
>JACCDO010514979.1_pt1 | contig 20426 bp, 19 predicted proteins | sample 7446101 | NCBI WGS metagenome assembly JACCDO01 (sample SAMN15323440, study PRJNA562643) | freshwater metagenome | isolation source: river surface water | place: USA:Blue River Watershed | collected 2017-08-16
ATATTAGCGCAAAAAGCTCTGATAAGACACCTCCGATTAAACCGATTCATTCAAAGTACAAGAATGACAGTTTACCCTCTTAATTTAAGAAACCTAGGGTAGATATGGCGGGCAAATCCCTCCTGGATGCTTTTGAAGAGCACACCGCTATAGATAAATATCTTCGTACTGGCGTGACAGTTGTTGTGCTTGCGTATGTTCTCTTGTACAGTACTGTATTTGAGGCGACATACTCAAAACGACTTGTGGAATTATATTCACATCCTTGGTTTCGCCTCTTGCTCGTTGGTCTCGTTGGCCTCGGTGCATGGTGGTGCCCCCGCGTAGGTCTCGCACTTGCTTTGGCTGTATTTTTCTATTTCAATGATATGCATATACTTACGAATAAAATCGTACAGTCTAAACCCGCGACCGCATAATTTTACTATAAAATAATTGTACTTTTTCACTTGTATCACAAGCAAAAGAGTAGAATAAATTAGAGAATGAGTGTCCCGGCCCTCGCAGCAGGTGCGCCATTGAGTGCGATTGGTACAATACAAATCGGCGCATTGGACGCGGCCCTTTTATCATTAAACAGCAACCCATACTTTATTGGTCTCATGATGTTGCTGTTAAATCTTGGCGGTCGTTTTATCTCCATGGAAGTCACAAAGAGTCAAGAACAGTTTTTCCAGAATCCTTGGGTTCGCCGCATATTGATTTTTACAGTCTTATTCGTCGGCACCCGAAATGTCCTTGTCGCATTTTGGATGACACTTATTATAGTCTTATGTATCGGTTACTTGTTTAATGAAAACAGCAGTATGTGCTTGTTCCATCTTGGAAATCCAGGGAGCAGTTGTGCGGACGGTCCCACACCGTCTCAAGGACAGGCTCAAATGACACCTTCTACACCCTTCACACCTGAAGAGGCTGAAATCTACCGTCGCCTCAATGAAAAACAGATGCGATTTGCTGCGACCCAGCGCCAGGAGACGACTGGAATTCCCACGCAATTTCCCAAAAGTATAAGTGATATTTACTGGCAGAATATGACACTCATAAAGGGTGTTGAGGGCTTCGGTGGCAATCCTCGCTTCTAATATATGATATAAATAGGAATGGGTCGCTATACAAAGCGCAAGCGACTCAGTGGTGGAAAATATATGGGAGAAGGTTCCTATGGTTGTACATTTACAGATTCTCCGTTAAAATGTACAACAAATGCAACACGGCGAAATAAAAATCAACTTTCAAAATTAATGGACCCCTATCAAAATAATTTAAATAGTAGAACAGGAATTATAACACGAAGCTATCCTTGGCAAGAAGAATATACAAAATCAGAATTGATACGTTCAATAGATCCTGCTGAGAAGTATTTTATAACTGTTAATCATACGTGCGATTGGGATCCATCAAACATTACTAAAAAAAATGAGCTTGATAAATGTACTACAATTAAAGACAAACCAGCTCCAAAGAAATTGCTCTTTTCTTCATTTGGTGGTTTATCATTTGAGAATTTATATCCACTTAAGCCAGAAGACTATGCGCCAGTCTTTAAAAGTTTTATAAATCTTTTTGATGGATTACAGCTTGCACATGATAACCATATTGTTCATCACGATATTAAATCATCAAATATTGTTACAGGGCTTGCACCTGATGGTGTATCATTCCTTACTCGGTATATTGATTTTGGGTTTGTTCATAAATTTCCAATTACAGATCCATATGAGAAAAGCGTATTACAAGAAGAACTTACGGGTACATATGTTTATTGGCCCTTTGATATTCGTTATATAAATACAAAATTAAATATTTTTGCCCATAACCCAGAACACACTGCGTGGTTTGAACAAAAATATAATAATTGGCATAAAGAATATATGAAACAATATCCAGATTTTTTACCTCTATTTTTTGATATACATGGAAACCCTCGCTCAAATTATACAGACTATTTTAAAAAAGCTATAGAACCACGATATAATAAATATCCTGAAAAACAAGAGGAAATAATGATGGCTGCCGATAGATATGCTCTTGGCCTCGTCATGATTGACTTAATGCGATTTTTATATTATGGTATTGAATATCTAAGCCCAACAAGTATAGAATTTACGATTCGCATGGATAGTAAACTTCCTAAAAAAGTGGTATATGCGCGTGCTCTTGAAGTGGATAATATTATAGAACCAATAGCAAATTGGCATCGTGAGGTTTCAGAACATATTGCGGTGCCTATTAAAAATTGTATATATGGATTGTGTAGATATAATCCATTTGAACGTATGACACTCGCCGAAGCAAAGAGAATATATAGCACAATTCTGCCTCATATTGATAGATTATTTGAACCATCACTTGTATATGAAGGTATTCGCGCCGTGAAATCTATACCTGGATTTCAACTCAGAGTGCCATCTCCCAGTGTTCCAGATATACCTATAGTAGCAGCACCCACTGGTAAAACTGTCCCTAGCAATTTAACAGGTCTCGCTCCCGTGCCAAAAAGCCGTCGCAGGAGCAGTCGTAAAAATTAGGGCCTCTACGGTAGATATGGACACATCATGCCAGCCCATACTTTCTTAAGAGGACTTTCTATACTTGTTGCCAACACAACACTTCCAATTATGAATGGTTCATTTAACGCTTCCGAGCAAAATGAATCATTGATTTCTGCGTTTAACGCAACATCTGCCATTCCTGACCTATCAGCAACGGCAGATTCCTATGGTGATGCTGGATTTATAAATTCTATACCAGTTGGCGCAGAAGTACTCTTATGCGCGGCTATGGCATATTTATATATACATTGTTATGTGGGTACTCCACGCCAGATTTGGCGAGAGTGGGTCCAACACAAGAAAAATAAGGCAGCAGAGGATGCTGCCGCAGGGCCTGTAATCGTTGTTGGTTTATTGGATGATGTTTCTTCTGTTGGCTCCCGCCGCTCTGTTCAAAGCATTGACACAAGCGAGATTCTGCCAACAGTTTAGACATTCAAGCTGACGACATTGCCAGTGGGCGCTTGGCGGCGGCGGCCACGGCGTCCACCTGTACGGTCCGTCGCGATACTTCCAATGTCACCTGAAGCCAAACTCTCCATCTCTGCCGCTGCGGCCATGGCGGGATTCTGCATAGCCATACTGGGCGGCATCTGAGAAGGGAAGTTCATAGTTTGACCCTCTTCCGCACGACGAACCTCTTCAAATGTCTTCAAGATATCGTCAACACCACTGGGACCGCTCATTTCACGACGCGCCGTCTGTTGAGGCGGCGGCGCCGCCGCTACGTGCTGCGGAACTTGAGGAGAGTTGAAGAAGGCGCCAGGTCCAGAAGCCATATTCACTGGGACGCCTTGGGGTTGAGGGGGTCCTTGCGGCTGTCCACCTGGGGGTACGCCCATCGCCATACCCATAAAGTTGCCAAATCCTGGCGCGGCCTGTTGCGCAGCAGCCGCAGCAAATTGCTTGGCTAACTCAGGATTCTTCTTAAAGACATCGTCCGCACTTGGCATCTTAGCGCGGAAGAAGCTGTTTGTAACGTGGCACATGAAACCAGAGCCCGCAAGCTGGAAGACCAAGCGCGCCTCTGGCGGCATCTGACCACGCTGCTTGTACTTATCATAGAGCTCCTCAAAGATTTCATCATAGTCCTCAATATTCTCGTGGAGACCCTCGGACCAACCATCCAACTTCAAGTCAAAGGGGTCAAACTTGTTGTTCATCCACTCAAGACCCGTAACAAAGCCCATAAGCATATTGCGCTGGAAACGAATAGAGGTTTCAAGCTGACGGGCATCAACAAGGCGCATGTACTCGGCCTTGATTTCGTCAAGAGTATTGTCCATCGTGAAACGCTTGGCTACAGGGAATCCCTTCGCCTCCAAGCGCTGGAGCTTGTTAATGTACTCGGCCTTCTCCGCAGCCTCCTTCAAAGGGTCACGAGGCGCAGCGGGCGACAAGTTAATGGCAGGACCAGAAGAGGATTGGACGTTTCCATAGGCCCCATCCGATCCAAAGGAATTTGCCGCCTGGTAGCCACCACCGCTTGAACTTGATTCACGTTGAACACTGATAGACGGGGGCGCCGCATTAAAGTCTAAACTGATTGGCTGCATGGTTTCCATTTGCTGGACATCAATTTCTTCCATACCGCCGAGCCCATTTACATTCATCTGCGTACCACCCCCGCCGCCGCTATTCAATTTTACTCCGTAACCATTTGAGGATGAACTACCACCTCCACCAGTATATTTACTGTTGGTAAGCAATTCCATACCCATATCATCGCCGAGGTTATCAACCTCAATTATATTTCCTATATCACCTCCCGTATTGAATGACACTTCGGGAAGTGCTGTGGCCATATCTTCCATCGCTTGAATTGATACTGACATAACGGTCTCCTTCTTCTTCGCACAAAGGGCGGTTTAGGCGCTTTCTTTACGCATGGTCAACGCACATTGCCAGCGCATCCGCCAAATCCGATTTTTTTGCAGCATTTGACCAAACCTGTTTCCAGCGCTCAGTCTCGCCGCTGTGATTCGGGTCCTTCAAAAATGCCTCTGCGCGTGCCTCAGAACCAGCCTTGCGGTCCTTATATCCAGCATCGCCTTTTGCAGCATCCTTCACCTTTTTTCCAGCATGAACCAATTTCAGCGGGGGTGGGGCGGGCTGTAAAAGGTCACGAAGAGTCGCAAAGAGGAGAATCTGTACAGATTTCATTGTAGGATTCTTGAAGGCTGGCTGATTTTCCAGCAAAATCAAAGTACATCCAGACCACATAGGCGCCCATCGCTGTACAAGTTTGCGCAGACTGTCATGAATTTCTATAAGACCAGTATCTGGTGCTTTAGGAACCTTCTTAGTTACAATAGGAAGACAGAAGAGTTTTGCAAGCTCTTCTTCAATGACTGCTTTTTTTGCGTTTAGTTTCGTGAGACCACGTCCCGTCAGAATTTGCCGACACTCGTCCATTGTTGGGATTTTCTTCAAGAGATTCCCTGAAAGATCCCGCAATGCTGGAAGAGTCTGGGGACAGTGACGGCTGCAATAGAGTCTATCTGTTGCCTTATTTGTGTAAGCAGCTTTTAGTTTACATTCGCTACATTTCACACCTTTCGCCTTTGCCCCAACATTGCTTTCATCGGATAAAAGGTTGTAGTTATCCCATCCCAAAATACGATATGTTTCGCCCTCCTTTTCAAGGCAGCACCATGCCAAATTCTTAATGCCAATATCAAAGGCAAGTACACGAGTCATCTGCCACAATGCTTGTAAATTGTTTAGGCACTACATGAATAGGAAGAGCAGGTGTCAAATGTCTGAATCAGCAACACAACCACCTACACAACAAGCCACAGACCAACCTCCAGGAGCAGATGGCTCACAATCCCCTCCTGGACAACTTGTGAAAAAGAAATTCTTGAATGGATGGACTGCAGAACTTGAAGACCTTATGGCAGACTGGGCCGATAAGGCTGCATGCTATCGCTGGATGCATGACAAAACAAGTAAAATATTTCTTGTACGTGACCGTTATTTTAACATACCTGTAATTGTCTTGTCTGGTGCCACTGCTGCCGCAAATTTTGCTCTTGGAAGTATTTTTGAACCGTCAGATGTCACAAATAAGAAATGGGCTCAGCTCGGTCTTGGAGGCGCATCTCTCATCACAGGTATTATACAGACTCTCATGAACTTTTATGGATATGCGAAGAATTCAGAGGCACATCGTGTAGCTTCCATCAGTTGGGGCAAATTCAATCGTCTCTTATGTATTGAAATGAGTCTTCATCCAGATGAACGTATGGATGCCTATAATTTTCTCAAGCTGTTTCGTGTAGAACTAGACCGTCTTATTGAACAGAGTCCAACAATTCCAGACCAAGTTATTGCCGACTTTAAAGCGGTATTCAAGACAGCCGATATTGTAAAACCGGAAATTGTTGGTATTCTCAATCATACAAAGGTCTACAAAGATACCGCCGCGCGTCTCAAACGTATCGCAGCAGAAGCTACAATCGCACTTCATTACAGACGGGGTGTAATTAAACAGCTTGTGACAGATGACTTGAATGGAAAAACAAAGAAGATTGCAGAAGAGGTTGCTTTAGCTGCGGCAAAGGATTTTTTGAAACAAAAACAGGATGAGGCGGCTGCAATTGCAGCAAAAACAGTCGCTGCAGCTGCCGCAAAGCTGGGTAGAATAGACCAATCATCCTCCAAAGTACTTGCTGAAAAACAGAAAGAAGAGCGTCAAGTAGAACTTACAAAGATTGCGCAGGCAAAGGCAGGTTCAGTGGCAGAACTCCGCGAAAAATTCAGAAGACAGTTTGAATCACAAGTTTCGGCTAGTGATTCACAACAAGGCGGAGCAATTGATACAGCAATTCAGATTCTTCCAGCAGCTGCTGTCGCGACTACAGTTCCAGATGCACCAATAATGGAACAAAATGTGATTGTAGAAATTCCAGAAGTAATTCCAGCTGCTGCAACAGCTGCCGCAGCAGATGCTGTTGCTGATACTACAACTGAATTTCATACTCCCTTAAACGAAGAAGACGTAAAACAATAAGGCGAATCCCTTATTGATATAAGTGGTGCCAACGACCTGGAGTATTGCGACCGTATTCTACAGTCTTATTCAAGGCTGTAAATGTACGATTATTTGCGAGCGTCGCAGCATTGGGCGGGAAATCAAATGTGCCAAAGAGCTCTGGTGTAGGATCACGGCGCTCAATTCCAAGCCCACCATAGGCACCAGACCCATAGATTTCACACCCAGTTGTAGTACATTGTTGATACATGGCTGCTGGAAGTTCTGTTTGAGCAGTTCCAAGAGCCATTCCTGTGTTTTGTACTTGACGGTCACGACTGATTTGTATGATTTCATCTGTATTGTGAACCGTCCATCCTTTTACTGAATATTGTGTACCAGGCGGCGCTCTTGTCACACACTTGTCACGATAGTCAGTTACAAGACGGCCATCTGCCATTGGCGCAGCATAGGCACTAAACCGTGAATCTGGTGCTGGAACTGTCTTTGTAGCATCAATTTCACGAGTTACTTCTTGATTTACTATAGTGCGTGATGGCTGAATTACAAGGTCTGGCTCAGACATTAAACGAAATCCTTTGCGGTCCATACAAAACTCCTATTTTGAGCTTCCAGATTTATTGTACAAGAGATGATTCAACATCTGTAGTTTCCTCCAACGGCGTCGCACCAAGCATCGTTCCTCCAAATGAGCTTGAACCAACACCATCAAGGTCATTGGTATTGGCACCATCATTCAACGGCTGAAGCTCGCCCTCACCAAATGATACAGTAGTACTCTTCCATGTACTCAAATCAGAAACATCTGCTGTTGCAGACCCACCCCCGTCACGGCGACGAAGAACATCAATAACCTCCTTCTTGCTCAAGTTACGAAGACCTGAGAGTCCCTTTTGCTTTGCATACTGTACAAGCTCTTTGTATGTCATAGCCTCATAGTTGACAGATACAGACGGTGTCTCGCGCTCAACTTGGACAGGCTGCTGGGATGTGCGGACTCGGGGGGCAGACTCTATGAAAAGCTCGCGGGACTCTCCATCTTGCGTCTCCTGTACTGTTGCCTGACCTTGTTGGTCAGAAGACTCTTCTGCATCCTCAAACGGACGAATCAACGCTGTCTTGGGTGATACGCCAGCGCCCTCCTCCGTACCTTGTTGTGCGGTCTGCTCAACAACACTGCGGTAGGTGTTCAAATCGGCCGTAGATGGACTTTCATGTTCATGCGGTTCTGTTGCCGACAAGAGCGTCTGTTCCGTTGTAACCTTCAAATCCAAAAGAATATTCTCCATAAGTCCGACCTTACGCTCCAATTGAGATACGCGAGTAAACAAATAGTAACTTACTGCTGCAAAAACAAGTCCCAATACAACTCCGATTACAACTGCGTCACTGACTGCGGTCATACTGCTGTTACTCTGGTCTCTTTTTTACAGTCCGTTTAAGCGCGGTTGTCTGAGAAGAAGACCATTTTCCTGTAAAACTTCACGGACGCTGCTGACTTTACAGATTCCAGACTGTAAACTGTAGGAATACCGAATTCCAGCGCTGGATTCTTCCGCTGGGCAGCAGAGGAGCTGAATTCCAGATTCAGTAGTTTGCTGTATTCCTTCACACAGGCTGAAAATATGAGTGCTGATTATGCTTTTGGCATAGCTGAATTTCCAGAGTTGCTGTAAAAACAGTCTGGCACTAATTTCAGCGTCCGGAGGATTTGTACTATGGAACAATTCATCAATCAATACAAGCGAATGTTTACGGTTTGACTGGATTGTTTTAATGATAGTACTTGCCATACGAACCTCCATTTCAAATAAACTCTCCTTTCCAGCATGATCACGACTCTTCAAACGTGTAAAGACTTGGCCATACGGTTTCCAACTTCCTCGGACACCCTTTGTCAGTCCAAATGTCTGTCCAAGAATGACTTGTTGAAGAATTGCACGTAGGCATGAGGATTTCCCTCCGCGATTCGGGCCCGTTAAAAGACTATGGCCTCGGAGTGAAAGAGAGCTTTGTACAGCGCGCATCTTAGGAATTGCCAAATCGCTCAAATCAGTCAAACAAAGCGCTTCATTGGTAGTCCATTGGACAGGGTTCCACGATTGGTCAGCTGCCAATGTACAAAGAACTGTCAAACGACCCGTCAAACGCCATAGTGTTTGCACTCCAAGGGGCTCCGAATCCATCCAAGCGGCGGCTTGTCTTGGTTCCATTGGAACATCTGGAACCATCAAATGATTCGTCTGGAGGCATCCAATGGCTCTCAAACGATTCAAAAGGTCCTGACATTTGAGTTGCATTTGAATGGCTGCTTGGCCACGGGCGACAATCGTTTGATCTAGATTGGATGTATGATAGGCCGTAATAAATGGAGTTACAATTCCCTGGCCAATACTTATTGCAGTCCATAAAGCTTGGACATAATGCTTGGGCTTCCATGACTCACCATTTTGAATTCCCAATAGCATGTGTTTCATCATTGATGTGTATATATCCCATGTTATATTCATATCCATAATTGTTGTCATTATAACATATGGCATTACAGCGAGCAATAGTGGTGTCATGAGTGCAAGAAGCGGTGCAATCCATATTTTCATAAAAACCATGACCGCAATCATATAGGGGATTGTATTTAGAACTTTTGTATGTTCTCCTTGGAAGAAAATCTGACCTTCTGCAGTTTTGGATGTCTCGGACGGTGTGTGGGCTCGTAGGATAGATTCAGATTCTTTAAGAGATGCGAGTGTTTCCATTGCGTAGGCACACAATTCGGGGTCATCTCGGAGTCTAAGTACATCCTTAGCGCGCTCTTCAAGCAAAAGTCTATTGGATATCCAAGGTCCCCGAAGTTGTCGTTTGCACTCTTCTTCTCCCGCTTTGAGTGGAAATCCAAACCTATAAATATGCGTTTCTAATTCGGATTCATGGTAAATATGTTCAAGGTCCATCTATACGTCAAAGAGAGCAATCTACCCCACTAAAAGCCGCAGTATAGAATACGTAATAAGGTGGCAATGAATTCTCTAGGCTATAGTATGGCCGCCGCTTCGCCAGAAGAAGGCGTTCTTGAAGTACTAGGATTACGGCAATCCTGTACACAGTTGCTCTCGGATGATACACAACGCCGTATAACAACTGTACGTGATAAATGTAGCGCCGCAGAAAAAGCAGAACAAGGAGGTTCTACAAATTGGAGACGTAGCCCTGGAAATGTTACCAACTCTGGGGGTAATAATGGGGGAAATTCTCGTCCAGGATCTGCAAATATACCGAATCGTTGGCGAGGTGGGCCTCCTCCAGCAGCGAATCGTCAAGGTTCCTCAGGACACCCTCATGTTCATCACCAATATGTAAGTAAATTTACAAATGCTGAGGCTGCAGTTGAAGATAAGATTCTTAATAAAGTTATTATGAATAAACTTAATAAATTTAGCCAAGCAAATTACGATGAAGTTAAATCATTTTTACAGCAAATTCTTAATAGCAATGAAACTGATTTTTTGAAAGATTTCATGTTGCTTGTATTTAAAAAGGCTGCCAATGAACCCGTTTTTTGCCCCTTGTATGCTCGTATGATTTCAGAACTCAGTCAGCAATATCCTATACTTCGTGCTGAAATGGAGGAATTGTATACCAAATATATTTCTATTTTTGAAGAGGTATCCGAAGAAGAGTGTACAGATTATGAACAATTTGTTCAGCGGAATCGTGAAAAGTTCCAGCGACTTGGATACAGTCAATTTCTCGCTGAACTATGTCGCCTTGGTATTCTTGAACAGTCTCAACTGCAAACATTATATGAAACTTTACTTACACAAATTAAACTTCACGCTGGAAAGGGAGAAGTCCGCCAAAAACTCGTAGATGAATATGTTGATTGCCTCTTGCAAATGACGCGCGCCTTTCAAAAAGGATTAAACCTCAAGGTAAATACATTACGCATTGAGATTGGAAAAGTATGTGAGCCCATTATGGAGGATATTCTTGCACGACGTACAAGCGACTTTCCCGGTATGACAAAGAAGGCCTCATTTGGAATTATGGATTGTCTTGATATTTTCCGTGGCAATACTGGAGGAGGTGCTTAGAATAAGCGGTCGCGGTAGATTTTGAATACATGAGGTAGAAACAAATGGCCAAGTCTCGTCGTGTATCTCGCAAGGGTTCCCGCAAGAGTCGTAAGGGCTCCCGCAAGTCTCACCGCAAGTCTCATCGCAAGACGCGCCGCGGCAGTCGTCGTATGCGCGGTGGCATGGGTATCATCTCCAAGGCCTATAGCCCGATCAGTCACTTGGTTGCCGCAACGGGTGAGGCAGTTGGAACTGTCACAAATACAGCCCGCAATGTTGTCAAGACTGGTCTCCGCGGCGTCAATCGTATCGGTAAGTCCGTTACTGGGCATGCCAATGCAGCTATCCGTGACGTCGTAAGTCGCAAGCGCCGCGCAAACCGCCGTTAAACCCGCATGGGTTTAATGAGCTTGCTGGCGAAGCCAGCTCGCCGTTGATTTTTCAATAGAAAAATCCAGGGCTTGCGCTCTACGAGCGTGCGCCGTTAAATTGGCAAATTAGCGAGATAGATATATAATTCATATTCGTAAGTCACTTGATAAAGTGAGTCGCGAAAAATTGACCGGTCTGCCCATACATCAACTAGCATAGAAGATATAAGATGCCTAATAACGATTCCAATAGCCGCAAGAATAAGATGATTAAGAAGTCATCCGAGGAACCTCAGAAGAAGCGTGGGGGGTTTGTTCCTCGCAAGAAGCGCACGGGTGGTGATGGTCGCGATGATGACCAGGATAGTCGTGGAAATATCAAAGGTCTTATTGATTATGACTACGACTCTGAAGATTCCTTTGATGTTGAGGCAACCGATACTGACTATACGGAAACGACGGACTCTAAGACGCCGCCCAAGAGCCCTATTGCTCGCCGTACGCGCAGTTCAAAGAAAGCGACTCCTAGCAATCGCCGCCGCAAGGTAGTTGAAACCTCAGAGGAAGAAGAATCTTCTGACTCTGACCGTGAGTCCAAGCTTGTTGCGAAGCTCCGTGAAGAGAAGCGTCGTCTTCAGAAGAAGCTGAAAGAAAAAGAAGAAGACGAAGAACTTGCGGCAGAAGAGGAGAAACTTGCACGCCGTCGCAAGGAGCGCCGCCGGCGCCTCCGTCGTATTGAGGAGTCCGAGGAGGAATCCGAAGAAGAATCTGAAGATGAGTCCGAGGAAGATGAGGACTCAGATGACCTTGAGGATGAGGAGGACCGTACAGATGAAGAGGACGAAGAGGAAGAGGAAGAGGAAGATGAAGAGGAAGATGAGGAGGATGAACCTCGCTCTGGAAATATTACACTCTGTCTTGGAATGGATGAAGCGGCCGAACGCATGATTCCTCGTCGCCACAATATGAAAAAAGAATCTGCAGAAGTCCGCAAGTTCGTTAAACTCGTTACGACGCCTTCTGATGAAGATACGATTGATGGTCAAATTGACCAGTTCAAGGCGCTTCCTGAAGAGCAGCGCACGAAACTCCTCACAGCCCTTGAGAATCGCAATAAGACCCCTGGCCAAGGAAATACGCAGCAGGGTCTCATGTTCAAGATTCTCACAATGAATCTTCCTGCTGAGACGCAGTCACTTGTCCTTGGAAAGTACAATTCGCTCCAGTCACTTGACCCTGGCTCATCCGAGTACTATAAGATGCGAAACTGGCTTGAGAAGCTCACGAGCATGCCTCTCGGCATCTATAAGGAAATCCCTGTCAAAATCGGTGATGGCCAGGAGACGTGTGGTGCATTTATGGAAAAAGCACGTAAATGTCTTGACGACGCAATTTATGGTCAGGATGAAGCGAAACTCCAAATCCTCCAGTTCATTGCGACAAAGATTGCAAATCCTACGGGACGTGGTCTCAGCCTTCTTCTCGCAGGACCTCCTGGTATTGGTAAGACGTCACTTATCAAGAACGGCGTTGCAAAAGCGCTGCAGTGGCCTTTCCAGTTCGTCAGTCTCGGCGGCGACTCGGATGCGAGTACCTACACGGGTCACCAGCTTGTCTATGAAGGCAGCCATTGCGGCAAACTCGTCAACTCGCTCTGTGCTGCGAAATCTATGAGCATGGTTCTTATGTTTGATGAGGTTGATAAGATTAGCTCTACTCCCAAGGGCGAAGAAGTCCAAAATCTCCTCGTCCATCTTACGGACCCTGTTCAGAATGCCGACTTTGAAGATAAATATCTCAGTGGCATCCCTATTGACCTCAGCCGTGTTATGTTTACCTTCAGTGCAAACTACATGGACAAGATTGATAAAGTTCTCCTTGACCGTATGCTTGTCATTAATCTCCAGGGCTACAATGCCAAAGAGAAGGCGAACATTGCGGAAAACTATCTTCTTCCTGCTGCGCTCAAGGAGGTTGACCTCGCTGAAAAAGTCGGTATCAGCAAAGAAGTCATTCAGCATATCATTGAAAATTATGCAAGTGAGGAGGTCGGTGTTCGTGAACTCAAACGCTGCCTTGAGCAGATTGCACAGAAGGTCAACATGCTTCGCATGTTCAATTCTAAGCAACTTCCGTTCCATATCAAAGATTTCAGTCTCCCATTCGTACTCAAGAAGGAGCACATTGACCTCTTCCTCAAGAAAAAGAAGGTCACGGATGAATCTGTGCGCCACATGTACACCTAGGCGCTTATTTCATATAGGGGGCGTAATTGAGTAGTCCAGTTTGTGTAGATGTATTTGTAGCTGTTTTTTGTATAGGCTGTGTCTGTATTGTAGCTGCAACAGGCTCATTCCACATTCCATCCTGGCTGTCTCTCACTGCCTTCATCTGAGCAAGGCGGTCCTGTAATTCTTTTGAAGCGGGTGTTGCTGGCTGTTTTTCACAGGTTGTTCCAGGCCCCCACCGTCTTCTCGCGCACTGCATTGTCTAGTCTTCTATATGTACATGATGATAAAGTTTTTCCTCAACTTCCTTTACAAGCGCATCATAAGATACTCCATCATTTTGAATGTGCGCATCAAATATATATCGCTCAAGCTGATGTTCAGTTGTAGAATCTTTTACCGGACTCTCTGTTTGTGTAGAATTGTGGACGCGCGCTTTTAGAATAAGTATACCACATGGTGCAAGCATTGATTCAAGAGTTGAAATCTCAATAGGAAGTCGCCAATCTGTAATTACAAACCCATTTGCAGACTGAAATTGTTGAAGAATTTGATTGCCCACAACCCGTGCGAAATACCCTGGGTCATCTTTCTCAGCACGAATTTCCTGCCCTCGCTGAATTAAGAGTTGGCGTACTGTTTTCCCTGTTGCTGGAACAAGAGTCTGCTTTCCTTCTTGTGTAGTTGTCCATTCAAGAGGAAACTTAAATTCATCACAAATGAGTCGCTTAAGTTCATCTGCAAACGCAAGACGTTTATACTTCCATTTTGTCTGAAGAATAGTCCCGATGACATCTTTACCAGCACCACTCCAACCACTTATAAGAATAACAACACACATTTACGTCTATAGTATATAGATTACTATTATTTAAACTGGGCTGTACAATTTTTATTTAATCATATATATGTAATAGATACAGAATGAGTTCGACGCCACCCAGTGCGCCACGTATTACGTTGGCTCCTCGGTCGTCAAATCAGACGCTTGAGTTTAAATGGGCTGCGCCTTTAGATCCTGGTACAATTGCTGGAAATCCCGCAACAATTACTACATACAGAATGGAATTACGCGATACTGGAGGGGGTCTTGCATATAGTCATACTGTAGATGGAAGTATATTTTATCATAAGATTACGGGTTTGACGAACGGTATAACATACATATTATACATAGATGCAAGTAATGATAATGGAGTAACATATGGTCCTGTTGCATCATTTCGCCCCTTCCAAGCTGGAAATGGAGTACCTCTCGCACCCGCTACTGTAAGTGTGACCCCTGGAGGTGGAAATGCATATGCAACAGTATCTTGGACAGCACCAAGTTCACTCCCTGATTCCACCATCTTCTGGTATTCAATCGTCTCAGTGAGTACTAATCCATCGGATCCTGTAATTAAACGAACTGCAAATGGTCTTACACAGACAAGTTTGTATATACCTGGTTTAAATCCAGCATCATCCTACAGATTTAGTATACGTGCGGTCAATTGCCCTGGATATGGTCCTCCTGAACTTACGACTCAATTTGGTCCTACACCGCAATCTACCACAGATTATGTTACGGATAGTGTTCAGAACATAGGACCTGATACAAATGTTACTGAATTAACAACATTCTTGTCTGGTTGGACTGCTGAAAATCCTGCACCTGTCGATACTGTAACTGAACCTAGTGTACTTATCACTACATTTGTTGGAACTGCAGCACCAGGATTTGATGCAGATACAACATATGAAACAACTTTCGTATTGCTTACAGACAATGTTGCAACAGTTGATACAACAGCCCTAACTTCAAATAGTGTCTTATATTTCCCAATGTCACCTGGAACTCCAATTTCATTTGTGACACCCTCTGCAACATATAGCATCACAACAAGCAGTAATACTATAACTATAGATGGTACTACATATAACTTAGGCGATTATGTTACACTTGGCGGCACATCGTTTCAAGTGGCCTTTACAGGGAGTGCAGGATTGCTTGTTGCTACACCACCTCCTCCACCTGTGACAGATATGACAGACCTTGGCGTATTATCTGGCGGCACGTCGTCTGTTGCAACTGCAGTATCAAGTGACGGAAGTATTATTACTGGATATGGTACTATATCAGGAGGTGGCACTCGTATGTTTACATATCAAAGTGGAACTATGACACAAGTAGATACATCCTCATATCCTACTACAAATTTCTTCGCACTAGGTATTTCAGGGGATGGAAGCATACTTGTAGGGTACAGCCAAGCCTCTGGTTCTACAAGCGCATTTAAATATTCAAGTAGTAGTATAACTACATTAAATACTCTTCCAAGTGGTTCATATGCAATTGCAAAAGCTATTTCAAGTGATGGAACTGTAATTGTAGGAATTAGTGAAGAAAGTGGTGTAGAGAGAGCAGTGGCCTATTACAGTAGTGGAACAACGCCGACTAATTTAGACCCTTATTATGATTACGCATATTCACAGGCCACCGCAGCTTCATCGGATGGAAGTATTGTTGTAGGACATGGATTTAGTAATAATTCAGGTTTAATGGAAGCATTCTATGTATCTGGTGGTTCTCTTACAGCCTTTGGCTATATTATTGGTGGCTATTATACATATGCAACAGGGGTATCCGCAGATGGAACTAAAATTGTAGGCTATTTTAATGATAGTGATAGTTCCCCATCTTATCAAGAAGGGTATATTTATAACGTAGGGATTAATTCTTCTCAAATTAATGCGGCTGCAAATATTCCTGCATATGCAGCTGCGGGTCTCAATTTTACAACTATAACAGGAATCTCCGCAGACGGTTCAACAGTAGTTGGGTATGCGTCATCTGGTATTAATAGCAGCGATGCGCGTGCATTTAAATATACAGTGTCAGGAGCCGTCTATACAGATTTAGGAACATTGAGTGGATATCCAACAATTGCAAAGGCTGTTTCATCCGATGGAAGTGTAATTGTGGGACAAAGCCAAACAGTAAGTAGTGCTACGCATGCGTTTAAATATCAACTGCCGCCAGGATTTGTATATTCAGACCAGACAAATACAGTTGTAATTGGATACAATGGTGCAATTCCCAACCCGCTTGTTGTTCCTGAAGGTGTATTAGAGATTGGTAATAACGCATTCCTTGGTCGCACTACACTCGTATCTATTACATTCCCCACAACCTTAACAAACATTGGCACTTCTGCATTCCAAGGATGTACAGGATTAACATCTATTACAATTCCAGACACTGTAACGAGTATTAGTAATAATACATTCCAAAATTGCACAGGACTAGCATCTATTACACTTCCAAATACTCTAACAAGCATTGGAAGTTATGTATTTGATGGTTGCACATCAGTATCTACTATTACAATTCCAGATAGTGTAACATTTTTGGGTAGTCGTGTTTTCCAATCTTGTTCAGGGCTGACATCTATAACACTTCCATCGTCCTTAACAAGTATTAGCGAAGGGGTATTCTATGGATGTACATCATTATCATCCTTCACAGTTCCATCATCTGTAACAAGTATTGATGGTTTTGTATTCTATGGTTGTTCAGGACTAACATCTGTAACAATTCCAAATGCTGTAACATCCATTGGAGTGTATGCATTTAACGATTGTTCACAACTCAGTTCCATCACACTTCCGTCAAATCTAACAACTCTGGCAGATGGTATATTCAAAGGTTGTGGTTCACTTACATCCTTTACAATACCATCAACTATAACAACTATTGGGTATGAAGCATTTTGGGGATGTACAGGACTAACATCAATCACAATTCCATCAACTGTAACAAGTCTTGGGGATAATGTTTTCATACTCTGTACATCTCTCACGTCTATCACATTCCAAGCATCTGTCACAAATATTGGATTTTATTTGTTTAATACATGTACATCATTAACATCCTTCACAGTTCCATCAAATATAACATTAATTAATGCGGGTGCATTTGGTGATTGTTCAAATTTGGCAACAGTTGTATTCCCAACAAGCTCGGCAATTACTATTCAATCGTATTCATTTACAGGAACCGCTATAACATCTGTGACTGTAAAAACAGGCTCAACAATACAAGACAATGCATTCCCACCTGGCTGTACAATTAATTATGTATAAACTTATGTAAATTATAATTGAGGATAGGAGAGTAATTGAATAAGATACAACATTATTTATTTAAAAACTACTATCCATATAGAATGGACTCTGGCAGTACCACGCAATACTACTACAAACTTGCTCACAAGATTGCGGTAGTTCTTATCATCATTGGCGCATTGAACTGGGGCTTGCTCGGTGCAGCCAAAGTCAACCTTGTTGAGCGCTTGCTCGGCAAAGGCATTGCCTCCCGCAGCATCTATGTACTCGTTGGAATTGCGGCACTTGCCCTCGCATTCAATCGCGATTCATACTTGCCCTTCCTCGGCGAGTCTGTATTCCCTTGCTCGGTTCTCACGGACCAAGTCCCCGCTGGCGCTACACGTGCAGTACAAGTCCAAGTAACACCTGGTGCCAAGGTTATTTACTGGGCGAGCGAGCCCGCCGATGCCGATGCAGCAGTCCCCAACTTTGAAGGCGCATATCGTCAGTACTTGAATGCAGGTGTCACAACGGCCGATGACACGGGTCTCGCAGTTCTCAAAGTACGCGAACCACAACCGTACACGGTCCCTATAAAGGGTCGCTTAGAATCCCATGTACATTTCCGTGTATGCGGCCCGAACGGCTTCATTGGGCGTATTAAAACAGTCTTTTTGGCAGATGGACATATTGAAGGATTTCAAGCCTAATACATTATACTATAAATTAGTACCCTGCACTTTATTTATTGAATTCGTACATTAGAATGTCTGCACCAAATCCACCGACAGTAAATGAATTACCTCTCTCTGGTAATACAACACTTGATTTTCAATGGTATGCTCCTCAAAGTGGTGCATCCGTTGAATCCTATACATTAAGTTATACAGATTCACTTGGAAATTCAGGTTCATATACTGGCTTTACAGGAACATATGCACAAATTACTGGGCTAGTAAATGGAAGAACATATATATTTAATGTTACTGCCGTAAATGGAAATGGGTCCAGTGCGGCAGTATATTTTATTCCATTCCAACCTGGAAGTGCAGCTCCTAGTATTGTTCCATCCGTATCTGCATCAACAGTTGGGCAGAATAATATATTAGTGAGTTGGACTGGTGCAACTGCATCAGATGCTACTATATTTTGGTATGTAATTGAATCACAAAGTAATAACATATCTGATCCTATCATATCCCGAACAGCGGGTGGCACTCAACGTTCACTCTTAATAGACCAATTTATAAATACAGAATCTATATATACGTTTACGATTAGAGCAGTCAATTGTCCAGGATATGGACCTCCTACAACATCTGCTAGTATTGGATTTGTAAATCCTGGCGGAGCACGGCTAGCAACCTATATGGGCATGAGTGCATCTAGCATAAATGCATCTACAGTTCATGTAGATAATAATGGAAATGTATATATGCGTGTTGCCGCTGCAGCAACAAGTACTCTAAGTATTTATAACTACTCATCTTCTCCAGTCTCAGGTGGAGCTGTGCAAACAACTTTATATGGAACAATCACAGGTCTCAACAGTCAAACAAACTATTTGATTAAATATAACTCAACTGGTCAAGTACAATGGGCAACTATTCTACCAAATTTAAGTGAAAAATTATTGAATGAAGTTCCTCCACTTACAACAGATTCTGATGGAAATATATATGTGGTAGGAAATTCAACACTTATAAATGTATATTCTTACACATCACTAACAGCTGGCGCGGTGGTTACTACACTTTTTGGTTCATATGATTTTAGTAGTGGTAATACATCATATCCAGGTATTTATCTAATCAAATATAATTCATCAGGTGTTGTACAATGGGTAACTATTGTAAGAAATGCTTCAAATAGTCCTGAATTTGTGTATCCAAATGTGCGGTGTGATTCACTAAATAATGTATATGTTGGATTTTCTGGTTCAAGTATAGGTGATACTGTAGTATTTTATAATTATACAAGCGTAACTGGCACTACTATTAATGTAACAGAATTTGGTAGATATTCATTTACACCTACAAATACTTATGCTGGATTTTTAGTAAAATATAATTCATCAGGTGTTGCACAATGGGCTAGTGCTATTGAAAATCTAGCAGCTTCAGGAGATGTTGGACCAACACATACTGCATTAGCAATTGATTCAAATAATTTTGTTTACTTTGGTGCGCAATGTACTTCTAATAGAACAGTAACAATCAAGAATTATGCAAGTAAAAGTGGAACTACGATTACCATGACAAACTTTGGAAGTTACACGCATACAACTTCTGCATTTACACTAGTAAAATACAATTCTTCAGGGATTGGGCAATGGTCAACTTATGTTACAGCTCCATTATCATCAAGATTAAATTTAATGACTGATTCTGGTAATAATATAATCATTGCGAATACTACAAGTGGAGGACAAACAGTTACTATTTATAGAAATACAAATGGTAGCGGTACAGGTGTTACAATATACGGAACAATTACAACGACCAGTACATCACCATATATTGTAAAGTATAATAGCTCAGGAACTGTTCAATGGGCAACATATATAATTAATGGAACAATAGGTCTGACAAGTGTTGATAGTTCTAATAATATATATATTGCGTGTGATGTGAATGGTGCAATTTCTCCACAAAATTATACATCGGCTCCAAGTGGTGGTGGTGCAGTAGGTCTTACCCAGTATGGAAATATTCCCTATTCTGGTGGAACAGCGAATGATTGTTATTTAGTAAAATATAACTCTGCAGGAATTACTCAGTGGGGAACTCGTATTGCAGGTACCACCGGTGATCGTCGCCCAGATTGTGCAATAGATACATCTGGAAATGTCTATATTACTGGAATTTATACAAGCAATCCAGTGACTATTTCTAATTTTAGTGCAGCACCTATTAATAGTAGTGCTAATGCAACTCTTACAACATATGGAACTCTCCCTGACTTTAGTACGAGTGGTGGTGAAAATGTTTTCCTTGTAAAATATGCCACGTAACCTTGTAAAAAATCTGTGCCACACGCCTACCGAAACATCGCCATTGTATGGCTCTGTTGAGGTTGGCATAGCCTACCGAAACATCGCCATTGTATGTCTC
>JACCDO010998337.1_pt1 | contig 20425 bp, 22 predicted proteins | sample 7446101 | NCBI WGS metagenome assembly JACCDO01 (sample SAMN15323440, study PRJNA562643) | freshwater metagenome | isolation source: river surface water | place: USA:Blue River Watershed | collected 2017-08-16
GGCCCCAGGTACGAGTGTCATCACCGCCAGCTGGGGATTCAACCTTAACCACTTCAGCGCCCAAGTCGCCCAACAACTGACCGCAGCAAGGCCCAGCTAGCACACGACTCAGGTCAAGCACTTTCAATCCTGCTAAAGCGCCTTCCTGAATCATTGCACTAGCCTGAGCTTCTGATTTCATATGCTGGACTAATCGCGCATATCAGGAGGCGCGTTCAAATTCTTTCTAAATCCGTCCATGTAATCTTCTAGGGCGGCTTTATTTTTTAGTCTAAATTGCTGGAAGTCTGGTTTGCGACCCTCTAGGAAAGCATTCATACCCTCAAGACTCTCTTCCGAACCCCATACGTAGGCTAGCAATTCCATACCATGCTGCCAAGATGCATACAGCTGATCTGATTCGAAATTCAAACTCTTCTTAGTCATGCGAATAGTTTGTGAGCTATTGCTCTTAATATTTTCACACCAAGCCAAAGTTTCACTAAGAAGATCGGCCTCAGGAACACACTTATTAATCAGGCCAATTCGCTCAGCCTCTTTTGCATCAAATCGTTTGGCCAAGAAAATCATTTCGCGTGCAATACGCTCACCAACAATGCGTGGCAGATATTGGGTTGCGCCCACTGTTGGGCAGGCGCCTACTTTTGCTCCTGTTTGACCAAAAACAGATTTTTCAGAGCCAATCACTAAATCACACCACAAGGCGAGTTCATGACCTCCGCCAACACACCAACCATTCACCATTGCAATTGCTGGAATCGGAACGCCGCGGATAGCCATTGCTAAACCAAGCATACGGTCATTCCACATAGAACCATTGGTAAAGGTAAGACGCTTCATGGCATAAAAATCACCGCCTGCGGAAAAAGCTTTATCTCCTGCACCTTTGAATACGATGCATGCAATCGATGGGTCTTCTCTGGTGAGCTTGACTGCATCAATCATTTCATCGAGTGTTTGCTCTCTAAAAGCATTTAACACTCTTGGACGATTAATGGTGATCCACGCTACCTGATCTTTGACTTCAAAGAGAATATCCTTGTACGGTTTTTCTGGCTTAATGCTCATCATGTCTCCGATATATTTGTTGTGGATTTTTTTAAGTAAATATAAAGATATTTACACGCTGAGTAAATAATACCCAAAAAAATCTGATTCGCAAGGAATCAAATATACGGACAAGTTTGCCTTTTAGGCCTTGCCAATTTTGCTAGCTAGCGTTGCTCAAGCCCACTGTCATTCCGCCGCAAACATAGAGCGTTTGCCCTGTGACAAAACTAGCGCGCTCATCCATTAAATAGGCTGCTGCATGCGCAATATCCTCAGGTTGCCCCATGCGCTTTACAGGAATACTTTCGATGATCTTGATCGTTTTAGGTGCGCCCGGTGGATTGCCTGAAGTAAATAGCTCAGTGGCAATAGGGCCTGGGCCAATAGCATTCACCGTGATACCAAACTGAGCTAGCTCCAGCGCCCAGGTTCTGGTCATGCCAAGCACACCTGCCTTGGTAGCAGCGTAGGCAGTACGCTCCTCCTTACCCAAAGCTGCGCGGCTTGCAATATTCACAATTCTTCCAAAATTGACTTTGCGCATATATGGCAACAAGCATTGAGCGAGCACCATAGGCGCCTTGAGATTTAGAGCATAGACGGCATCAAAATCTTTTTCTACGACGTCCTCAAGTGCACCAGGTTTAATCATGCCCGCATTATTTACTAAACGAATCACCTTAGTACGACTCGTGATTTCTTGAATCAAGCTTTTCACTGCATTGCTATCAGTAATATCAATGCAGTGAAATTCTTCACCAGCCAACAAACTAGTCGGGGCAGACTTATCAAAATTAATGATTTGATAACCATCTTCGGTTAAGCGAGTGGCAATCGCTCTTCCTATTCCACGACTAGCGCCAGTGACAAGAACTTTTTTCATATTGAGACATTTCTTTCAGAAATATTTTTCAAGGCCTGAGCCATGTCTTAGTCAACCGTAGCACCAGAAGTTTTCACTACCTTCTCCCATTTTTGGGTCTCATTAGAAATGAGCTTGCCAAAGTCTTCAGGAGTGCCTGGAATTGGAGTACCCCCCAGGTCTGACAAGCGCTTCTGAATTTTTGGGTCTACTAGTAACTGATTAATGGCCACATTGAGTTTTTCAATAACATCACGAGGGGTTCCCTTAGGGGCACTAACACCAAACCAGGCGCTAGCCTCATATCCAGGCACGGTCTCACCAACAGTTGGCACATTTGGTAAGGAGGCTTCGCGATTGGCCGTAGTTACCGCCAAAGCACGAGTGCGACCATCTTTAATAAAGCCTGCTGAAGATGGCAAGTTATCAAACATCACTTGCACTTGTCCTGCAATTAAGTCGTTTAATGCAGGACCTGCACCCTTGTATGGGATGTGCGCCATCTTGCAACCGGTCATGATCTTAAATAATTCACCAGATAAATGAATGGAAGATCCACTGCCAGAAGAAGCCATATTGACTTTAGTCGGATTGGCTTTGCAATAGGCAATAAATTCTTCAACGTTTTTGACTGGTAATGCGGAAGTTACCACCATCACATTCGGAGTCCGAATAATGCCAGCTACTGGAACAGTGTCATTAATAAAGTTGAATGGCAAATTTTTGTACAAAGTGGCATTGATCGCATTTGCAGGGTTAGTCATATTGAGGGTATAGCCATCCGGTGCGGAGCGAATCAGAAATTCTGTACCAATATTATTTCCGCCACCAGGCCTGTTTTCTACAAGTACTGTCTGACCTAATTTTTCTGTCAAACCTTGGGCCATAATCCGCGCGAGAATATCAGTTGTTCCCCCTGGAGACCAGGACACAATGAGTTTGACCGGCTTTTCTGGATAAGGGGCGGCCATTGCAGGACCGGAAGTCATTGCTAAAGCACTTAATAACATCACAATGTAACTGGAGAATTTCAACATTTTTTAATACTCCTTTGCTTGACAATCAATTGATGCAGCGAGGGTTTATGAAATACATTTACTAATTACATTTACTAAGACATACACATCGGGGGCTTTCTTTGAGCAAAATGAGTCAACTGCTCAAAGGCGTAAGCCAACTGCAAAATTCCAAAATCATCTCGGTGACGACCCACAATTTGAATACCCACAGGCAAATTGGTATTAGTAAATCCTGCTGGTACTGAAACTGCGGGGTTGCCCAATGCGCTAATGTGATAGGCCGACTTTTGCCAGTCAATGTAAGTCTTCATTTTGATGCCATTGATTTCCTGTGGATACTCTTGATCGATCGGGAACGGAGCAACTTGAGAAACTGGCAGAACTAAGAATTCATACTTCTTGAAAAACTCGCGCATCCGGTGATAGAGCTCAGTGCGTTTAGCTTCAGCTCGAACTAATTGTGGTCCAGTAATTGACAATCCTTGCTCGGCATTCCAAATCACCGTATCTTTGAGTAACGCACGATGATCTTTAAGTAACGGGGTAATGCGCAACTCCGTTCTCCATGCACGCCAAAGCATAAAGATCTCATCAGCCTCAGAGATATCAGGCTCGTCATTAATGACTTCGCAACCTAATTCCTGAAAAACAGCTTTAGTAGACTCGACTACTTTCGCCACTTCAGGCTCTACTGGCAAGCCACCCAGATTGGCACTAAATGCAATCTTGCAGCGTTTAAATGATCTTGCCAAAGGATTTAAAAACATTTCGCCAGGTGCTTCTAGAGCAATTGGGGAGCGATCATCCGGTCCTGACATAGCAGCCATCGCCAAAGCAACATCTTGCACGGTGCGGGCCATGGGACCGGGAACGCTAAAAGGATACCAACCCAAGGATTCTGGCCAAGATGGCACCCTACCCACTGAAGGTCGTATGCCAACCAAATTACAAAAGCTGGCGGGATTACGCAAAGAACCGCCGAGATCAGTACCATCGGCGATAGCAACCATGCCACTCGCTAGGGCAACTGCACCGCCACCAGAAGATCCGCCACAAGTCTTAGTCAGATCATAGGGATTGGGAGTTGAACCAAAAACAGCATTAAAGGTTTGACTGCCGGCCCCAAATTCAGGCGTGTTTGTTTTGCCCAAACTAATACCGCCCGCTTTTTTAAGACGCTCAACCGGCAAAGAATCAACATCAGGAACAAAATCTTTATACGCAAGCGAGCCAAACGTAGTTCGAACATCTTTAGTTAAAAATAAATCTTTGTGTGCCACGGGTAATCCATGTAGCAACCCTAACTTTTCGCCCTTCTCTTGAGCTTTATCTGCAGCATGTGCTTCAGCCATTGCAGAATCTGCTGTTAAGGTCACAATCGCATTGAGGACAGGATTGTATTTTTCGATTTGATCTAAATGAGCGCGAATCAGTTCTTGGGCTGAAATCGATTTCTCACGAATACGTTTTGACTGCTCGGTTGCCGATAAAAAACACAACTCTTCATTAAGCATTTTTAACTTTGTCTCTGGTAACTACTTTTTTTATTTATTTTTATAGTATAGGTGAGACTTTTTTATCTGCTAGAGATAATTATGGTGCAATACAGCAATCTCAAGGATCAGCTGATTGCACCAAGAGGCAACTAACAACCTTTTTGCTTCAGAACCGCATCAATCCAAAGGTCGTTATAGGTTCCGTCTTGAATTGACTTCAAGGTAGCCTGTTCTTGTGCTACTTTTTCTTTGCCTAACTTAGCAATTTCTAAGGCTTGTTTTGGTGAAAAGGCGACCACACCATCTGAATCACCCAACACAATATCTCCTGGGTTAATCAACATGCCGCCAATAGTAACGGGTACATTTAGTGCGCCAGGACCCTCCTTGTATGGCCCCCTTAAATTCACACCTTTCGCCCAACACGGAAATTTGGCCTCCTCAAAAGCATCCACATCCCGAATCGCCCCATTGATGACAGCAGCTACTGCACCTTTTGACTTCGCAACGCTCATCATAATTTCACCAAAGAGTGCACGGGAAAGATCCCCTTCTGCATCTACCACCAAGACATCGCCAGGCTGAAGCATTCTAAGCGCAAGGTGAATCATCAGATTGTCACCAGAACGTACCTTGACCGTCACCGCATTGCCACAGGCCGCAACCGGACTCTGGTTCACAGGACGCAGCCCTTCCGCACCAACCATTCGCCCCGTTACGTCACAGACGATAGATGTTGGGAGCCCAGTGAGAGCCTTAATGCCCTCAACCGATGGTGCTACGCGATCTTTAATTTCAAATCCATTCAACATATACATCCCTTAATCATGAAGTTTCTCTATTTCCGCATTTGAGCACTATGGCCCAACACATTATTTGGGAATATATTTTGTATAGAGCACTTGGGTGCCATCACGCGCGCAACCTTTAGCAACCAAATCATCATATAAACGTTTAGCCAGCGATACCGCGGGCATATCCAACTGAATCTTGCCTGCTTCATCGAGCGCAATACCCAAATCTTTCAAAAAATGTTCAACATAAAAGCCAGGAGCAAAATCTCCAGCGATCATCTTCGTTCCTAAATTAAGCAGTTGGAATCCAGATGCCGCACCACCACCAATTGACTCCATCACTTTGTTCGCATCGAGACCCGCCTGCTTGGCATATGCCAATCCCTCACTCACACCCATGATAGTTCCGGCGATCACAATCTGATTACACATTTTGGTATGCTGCCCAGCACCTGGGCCGCCTTGTAAGACGATATTGCTACCCATGATTTTCAAAATAGGCAGCACAGCATCGAAGTCTGCTTGCTTACCGCCAACCATGATTGAAAGCTTGGCATTCCGCGCGCCAATATCACCACCAGATACTGGAGCATCTAGAGAATGACAACCCCTTTTCTCTGCTTCTTGTGCAATGCGCGCTGCCAATGAGGGACTGGAGGTAGTCATATCAATGAAATACGCATTGCTTGCTCTATCCAAAATCTTTCCAGCACCAAAGTAAATTTCTTCCACATCTGTTGGGTAGCCGACCATCGTGATGATGACATTGGAATTTGCAGCGAGGTCGCCTACGGTATCAAACCACTTAGCCCCTTTTTCTACTAAAGCATTAGTTTTGTCTTTTGAGCGGTTATAGACATTAACGGGATAACCAGCGGCGAGCAAATGCCCTGCCATGCTGGAACCCATAATTCCGAGTCCAATAAATCCAATGGTTGGTTTCTGATTTGAGTCCAAGCTAATCCCCTATTTGCTAGTAATGTTGACCATCTATAGTAATGGTAAGTAAGCCTTCTTACTTAAGCCAGCTTGTAAACTCCTCCACCTTGGCACGGGGCGTCCGGAAAGTATTGATTCGATCAGATTGGTCGGCATAACCCAAGGCCATGCCGCAGACCAACATTTCCTCTTCCCCAGCCCCAATCATGGGCAGAATGATCTTGCTAAATTTATTCCATGCCGCCTGAGGGCAGCTTGCCAAACCATGGCTTTGGGCCGAGATCATGATGTTTTGCAGAAACATTCCATAATCCAAAATTGAGCCTGTGCCCAAATCCCGATGAATCGTAAAAAAGAGCCCTACTGGCGCATCAAAGAATCGAAAATTACGCTGATGCTGTAAAAACATTTTTTCCTTCTCACCCTTCTCAATGCCCAGTAAGCCATAAAGGCTCCAGCCATTTTCACGTCGGCGATCAATATAAGGACTAAACCATTTCTCTGGATAGTAGCTATAAGCCTCTTTGTATTGATCGGCTAATTCGGGATTCTGAGATATTGCCTCATAGGCATCACAAACTTTGTGGCAAAGATCAGCAAGAATATTTCCTTCTAATATATAAACCTTCCAAGGTTGAGTATTAGTACCAGATGGCGCCCTACTAGCCACTTGCAATACATGTTGAATCAATTCGTGAGAAGGCATCTCAGATGTAAATGCTCGTGCAGACATACGCGCTTGAATCACATCATCTACTGTGGAATTATTCATCATCAAAACCTCTCTTTATTAGCAGTCAATACTCTAACTTAGCTCGAGATGATACGAGCACCGTATAGCCAAATTACTCTGAAGCACCATCACAGTCTGTTAGCAGGGAGGATGAAGACCCTCGAAATTTGAGTAGATGCCTATGACCGATTAACTATCTATCCCAAAGACTCCAGTGAGATGAGGGCGGAGAAGGAACGGTCCACGAAGTAGGATATTTTCTGTTGCCGACACCAAGTCGACTCCATATCACGGCCACAAGAAAAATGGTGGTCACTCCCGCCATAACTGTGACCCCCAAATGCATAAATCCTGCGTGCGCTTGGATCATGATGAGCGGGTTAGCGCCTGCTGGAGGATGAATACATCTTGTGATTAACAAGACGCCTATCGTTATGACTAATGCGGCGACATAAACCCAAAAAGTATCGCCAAATAATTGATAGGCAATAATGCCAATCAAGCTACTCATTAAATGAGCTCCAAATACTGCTCTAGGTTGTGCAGCAGGAACCGTCGTCAGAACAAAAAGAAATAATGTGGTCCCGCCCAAAGATGCCAATAGTAAGGGGTCGCTAGCCTTGGTAACCCATAAAGCCAAGCTGATTGCGACTGTTGATCCCAGCAATACCCAAAGTAAACGCAGAATGAGTATCTTCATTCCTTACTGCGGTAGCTCATCTTCCTCTACGACTGCCCAAGTACTATCGCCCAACTTCTTAACAGCCATCGAGTAAATCCATCCATCCGGAATTCCGCAGCTCCAATTCTTAGGGCCGTTTTGAATCAAGACATTTGTTTGGTTACGTTCATCGTAATAGAGGAAATAAATCTTGCCATGGATTGGGTTAAAGCTAAATTTAGCGCAGTGAACCATTTCAGTGGCATCCAATCGGGCTTGCAGGGCTTTAGCTTGCTTCATTAGCACTTCTGCCTGCTCCATAATGCGGTCGTACTCTAACTTGGCATTCTGTCGCGCGACATTCACTGCCTTATCTTTCTCTTCCACTACCTTGATAGGCGCAAAGACAGGAGCACTGACCTCCATCGGGTATTCAATGCCAGCATGTCTTGCTGGATCGGTATCTTCTATTCTCACCTTAACTCCTTATTACTTAATTAAGCACGCTATCTTTTAGCTCTGCACTTTTGATAATCTGGATTTCACTAACCAAAGAGCGCCCGGCCCCAACACTTTAGAAATCGCATGCCGATTTTTAGCAAAGAATTGATATCCCATTTGCAATGCCGGCTGCACTGTCTCTCTGGAAAATAACCAAGCTAAGGTTGGCAAGTTAGCCCTTCGATAAGCCTCTGGAAAAACAGCAGGTCCATTAATGAGGGTGCCGTCTGCGTATTGACCATACATAGCGGCCAAAGCTTGCTCGCATGAAACGCCCACCTTCAAAGGATCATATTTTTCAGAATTAATATCGATAAATTCCAATAAATTGGCGTGATTGCGGCCGGATAAAAATAGGATCTCCGCCTGGCATAAAGGGCAAGCACCATCATAAAAGAGGGTTAATTTAGGCAGATTTTCGGGCATCAGGTAAGTTTAAGACTTATTCAATAAACTAGCTGAGGACCCTTCACTACCTAAAAGAGCTTATGGCATTGCTTCCCCAGTCTTATCGCGCCCTCATTATTGGCTCTACCGGCACTATTGGCTCTGCATTTATGGAGCTACTGCAGGATAAATCAACCTGTAAGGAGGTCATAGGATTAAGCCGTCAATCGCCTCACCCCATTGACTATCAAAATCCAGACTCTATCGAAATAGCTGCCAAATCCCTCATCGATACGGGGCCCTTTCAGCTCATCATTAATACCATTGGGGTGCTCCATACGGATCACTGGATGCCAGAAAAACGCTTGGATGACCTCAATTCTGATCAGTTGATAGAGCTTATGAAAATCAATGCCATTGGTCCTGCATTAAGCATTCGGCATTTCTCTAAGCTCTTGGATCCAAACAATAGTGTCATGGTCACCCTATCAGCCAAGGTGGGCAGCATTGAAGATAACCGTCTTGGCGGTTGGTATAGCTATCGAGCGTCTAAGGCCGCACTCAATATGCTCATCAAGACCGCTTCGATTGAGCTTGCTAGGAGCAAACCGAATACTGCGCTGATAGCACTTCATCCTGGCACCGTCAATTCCAGACTCTCTAAACCTTTTCGTGGAGAGCAAATCGGCAGACCACCTTTAGATGCAGCGAGCGATATGCTTCAAGTCATAGAGAGTCTTAATAAAGAAGACTCGGGTAGTTTCATTAGCTACTCAGGTGAGCGCCTACCTTGGTGATTTCAAACTCTCCTAGGATTTCATCTTCGGAGCATTCTTTCTGCAAGCATCAGAGCAATATTTAACGGACTCCCAATTTTTTTCCCAGGACTTTCTCCAAGTCATCTCTTTTTTGCAAACCACACAGGTTTTACTAGGCAAATAACTTTTATTACCCTTAAATATGGATTGCGAACTACCCATTAAAGATCATCCAAGCGATTAAGGATTTTATTTGCATGCGCCTGAATAGCAAGCTGATCACTATCACTAATCTTCTTTAAGTTCGCAGTCATCAATCGCGTACGGGGACTTGCATCAAACTGATCGCGATGATTGATCAAGAAATTCCAATACAGATTGGTGATCGGGCAGGCAGACTCTCCATAACGTACCTCAGGCTTATATTTACAGCCACTACAGTAATTACTCATCCGCTTGATATAAGCCCCGCTGGCAATATAAGGCTTACTCGTGAAGCGTCCACCATTGGCAAATAAAGCCATACCTGCAGTATTGGGCAGCTCAACCCATTCGATTGCATCTACATAAACCGCTAAATACCATTCACATACTGCGCTCGGTAGGATTTCAGCTAATAAGGCAAAGTTGCCTGTCACCATTAAGCGTTGAATATGGTGCGCGTACCCATATTCCATAGTTTGGCCGATCGTATCTTTCATGCAAGCCATCTCTGTTTGCCCAGTCCAATACCATTTAGGCAAAGCACGCTGATGATCATAAAAATTATCTTGCGCCATTTGTGGCATATCGAGGTAGTACATTCCTCGCACAAACTCTCTCCAACCCAGAATTTGCCGAATAAATCCCTCGATACTAGAAAGCTCTAGAGAATACTTTTTCCAAGCCTGGAGAACTGATGTGATCACTTCCCGCGGATTGAGCAATTTCAGATTGAGCGAGCTCGACAGGATCGAATGCCAGCCAAAAGGCGTATCCGTCCACATGGCGTCTTGATAAACCCCAAAGTTTCGTAAGCGATACTCTACAAAGTACTCAAGCGCTTCTAAAGCCTGCTCTCTTGTTACGGGCCAATTAAAGTGAGCTAGGGAGCCAGGATGATCAGGGTAAGTTTGTTCAACATATTTCAAAACCTCCTGAGTGATCGCATCTACTGCAAATGCAGCAGGCGCATCAATTAATCCTGGACCTTTCTTGGGATATGGCTTGCGGTTATCTTGGTCAAAATTCCATTGCCCGCCCTCAGGATTACCATCTCCATCCACTAAAACCTGATTTGTCTTGCGCATCAAGCGATAAAAGTATTCTAGCCTGAGCTCTTTTTTATCAGCAACCCATGCTTTAAATTCTTGAGGCGTGCAGTAGAAATGGGTGTCATCACGAATCTCGAGCTGAATATGTAAATCCAAGGCTAATGCCTCTAGCGCTTTTCTGACTCGCCACTCTCCTGGCTCCACACAAATCAAATGGGTCACCTTCTTGCGAAGAATCTCTTGCTTTAAAGCCTCCGCAATCGTCAGTGGTGATTCTTGAATATAGGTCAGTGGATAGTTTTGCTCTTTTAATACTTGAGCAAAGTGACGCATTGCCGAAAGAAATAAGGCAATCTTTACTTTATGAGACCAAACATACTGAGCCTCATTAGAAGACTCCACCATAATGATTTCATCGGATTGTCGATCGAAATCTCGTAGAGCAGCACTCTGAAGATCGAGCTGATCACCCAGAATCAAAATGAGACGCGCTTCCTTCTTTACTGCCTTCATTTGCTTTTATATTGCGTGGGGCAATATGCCCGCTGAACTTCTTTACTACGAAGGGCACTATGCTTGGTTGCCCTACCCGTGACCCGCTTGCGCCAAAGTTCAAAGGAGCCGCGCTTTAATTGACTGCGCATGAGTTCAATCACTTGGGATTCAGATAGGCCAAAGGATTTCTCAATGGCATCAAAAGGGGTGCGATCTTCCCAAGCCATCTCAATCAGACGGGAAGTATCGGATTCCGAAAGGGATTTGGCGAGTGATTTTGACACTCAGCAAGTTTAAGGCTTATTTACTAAACTGGCAGAGCCTCGATTCACATGGATCCCCCATGAAAATCAAGCGATTGTTACGGAACTCTTCTGCATGATTGGAAAAATTCGACAGAAATTAATCTCACTTGAGCCTGCTTTGGCCAGGAAAGAGGCTATTCTGCTCTGCCCAATATGCGATCGAGCTATTCCAGACTCGCAAAAAGATGCGCATCACTTAATTCCCAAATCCAAAGGTGGTAAAGCCACCGAATACTTACACCGTATTTGCCATAAACAAATACATGCGCTCTTTACCGAAACAGAATTAGCCAATCAACTCAATCATGCTGCCATATTGAGAGAGCACCCCGATATGCAAAAGTTTATACAGTGGGTAAAAGGAAAGCCCGATAGCTTTTATGAAAAAACCCGCAAAAGTGCTAGGATTAAAAGTAACTGAGATTACTTCTGATCGTAATCCTGGCTTTGCAAGAAGTGATATTTTTGCAGTTTTCTGGCCTCATCCATACGCATCCCTTCTCTGATACTCTTTCTTACCTTATTTTCTCTAGCGACAATTTCTTCAGCATAAGTAAGGACTTGTTCTTGCATTGCGCTTGGAACTACAACCACTCCATCTGGGTCTCCGCATACTAGATCTCCAGGCTTGACGCTCACGCCACCAATTGTTACAGGGACCTGCAAGCCAACCAGCTGAATTCTTCCTTTACCAGTTCTCATCCAATAGCCACTGCTGTAAATTGGGTAATTGAGATCGCGGCATAAAGAAACATCGCGATTAATACCATCAATGACTGTTCCAGCAACTTTTCTTTGATGCGCCATTTCAGTCAAAATATTGCCCCAAGTAGTCATCTCATCGCGACCTTGATTATCGATAACTATGACATTACCAGGAGGGACATCATCGATATATTCACCGACATTCCCCTCCTCACCTGGAACGGCCAGGCGATAAAGAACGGTGTAAGCATGACCAACCATCCGAAACTTCGGATCACAAGCAGCAATCTTGTAACATTGGCCAACAATGCCAGAGCGATCAAGCGCATCACTAATAGCTGCACAATCGAGTTTCTTGGCCCGCTCAATCCATTGAGCAGAGTTATTCATATCATTCATTTATTTTGATCCGACTTAATTTAATCTACAGTGATATTGGCAGTCTTGATCACCTTAGACCAGTACTGAATATCTTTACGAATAGTGGCGTCAAACTGAGTTGGATTCATATAGCGCAACTCCACACCAGATTTCTCTAGGGCCGCTTTCACTTGTGGGTTATTCAGGGTGGCTCTGGCTGCATCATTCAGAGTAGCAACAATAGCGGGTGGTGTGCCTGCTGGAGCGAGGATTCCAATCCAAGCCTCTAACTCAAAACCGGGAAATCCAGCCTCAGCAGAAGTTGGCACATCCGGCATTTGTGGAATGCGCTTCTTAGCAGCAACAGCCAATGCCTTCATTTTTCCCTGTTGGACAAACTGCATTAAAGAAGGTGGCGTTGCTACTGTCATTTGCACATTACCCGCAATCACATCTAGCATTGCTGGACCAGCACCACGATATGGAACGTGCGTAATATTCAATTGGTTTTGTTGCTTGAAAAGCTCCACTCCTATGTGGGGTACAGAACCATTACCCGAAGTAGCATAGTTAAGTTTTCCAGGGTTGGCTTTGGCATAGTTCACTAATTCTTGCAAAGAGTTCACCGGTACGGATGGATTTACAGCCAAAACATGCGGTGATACAACCAACATACTTACTGGAGCAAAGTCCCTAATCGGATCCCAAGCTAAGTTTGCATACATTGAGGGATTGCCTACATGGAACATCGAATAACCCAAGAGCAGGGTGTATCCATCGGGAGCAGATTTAGCAACTGCCGTAGCTGCAATATTTCCACCGGCACCAGTTTTATTCTCAACCACAACTGGCTGACCCAATATTTTGCTCATCTCTGGTGTAATCATGCGTGCTACTGCATCCAAGATTCCGCCCGGAGGAACGGGCACCACTAGTGTGATGGGTTTATCAGGATAAGCGGCGAAAGCGCTAATGGAAACAGCGCTTAGCACCAGGAGTAATAGTTTTTTCATCTTCATTTTGTCTCGAGTTCCTTTTATTTTTTGTTTTTTCTTGATTGAATTACGCTTAATCTACAGTGACTTCAGCGCTCTTCACTAGCTTGACCCAAAACTTCTCATCCTCAGCCAAAAATTTGACAAATTGAGCGGGTGAAGTAGATAAAGAAACATCGGTACCCTCTCGCTCCAAAGAGGCTTTGACATTAGGCTGCTTTAAAGCAGTTTGAGCAGCATCAAAGATCTTCTGCACGATTGCTGGTGGTGTGCCCGCTGGAACAAATAAGCCATACCAAAATTCAATGGCATAGTCGGGAAGCCCCGCTTCCCTCATACCAGGCAAGCCTGGTGCAAGAGGTGAACGCTCTTTTGCTGAAATCGCAAGACCCTTTAGACGACCCGCTTGAATCATTGGGAGCACGGAGGGTGGCGTTCCAAAAGTGAGCTGTGTGTCTCCAGCTATCACCGACTGAATTGCCAAGGATCCACCCCGAAATGGAATATGCGTCATCTTCACATCTGCTTCTTGACTAAATAATGCCGCTGCTAAATGGGGAGCAGAGCCATTACCTGAAGTAGCGTAGTTGAGTGCACCAGGATTTTGCTTTGCTTTAGCAATCAACTCCTTTACAGAATTAATACCGGTATTAGGATTAGCCGCGATGACGACAGGCGAACTAGTGATCTTAGTAATAGGCTGAAAGTCACTTGGCTTATATCCCAACTTGGGGCTTAAGGCTGGATTAACCGAAATACTACTGGGGCTCGCTATTAAGATGGTGTAGCCATCTGGTGCTGACTTAGCAACCTGTTCGGCAGCAATGCTAGAACCAGCGCCTGGTTTATTCTCAATCACAATCGACTGGCCCAAGGCTTGACCTAAAGGAACACTGATATTGCGAGCGACATAATCTGCAGCGCCGCCAGGTGCAAACCCGACCACCAACTTAATGGGTTTATTGGGATATGGTTGAGCCTGAATGTTGAAAGTGCTCAATCCTAATAAAGCGAGTAATAGAGTTTTTGAATATCGCATTAGTGTTCTCCCTGTGTGCCTATTAATACAATTTTTCCAAGATGTTGATTCGAATCCATGATGGCCTTGGCTTCCAGCAGATTCTCAAATGGAAGCGCTTGATAAATCATGGGTACAATTTTTTTTGATTCGATTAAGGGCAGTATCAATTTTTTAAAATCCGGCATTGCTGCTGAGCGCTGTGCAGCAGTTCGCAACTTATTAGATACGCCAAATAAGTTTAAGCGCTTAGCGTGCAAAGCTTCAATATCAATTTCTGCCTTCAGAACACCATCAACATAACCAACCGTAGCTAAACGAGCCTGGAAAGCCATTGAACGGATACATTCAGCAAATACAGAACCACCGACGGTATTAATCACTAAATCAACACCTTTACCATCTGTTGCTTTCATTAAGGCATCATAAAAGTTTGGCTCTCTCGTACAAATACCAAGATCTAATCCCAGCGCTTTGAGTTGATCTAATTTTTCTTGAGAGCCTGAAGTGCCAATGACTTTTGCACCCAATGCTTTTGCCATGGTGAGAGCGGAAACCCCCACCCCTGAGGTAACACCAGTGACGAATACCCATTCACCTGGCTTTAAGTGACCCTGCACTACCAACATATCAAACACCACCAATGAAGTCAGTGGGATTGCTGCCGCCTGATTCCAGTCTAATGATGTTGGCATCAGCATAGTTTCAGGCTCAGACATCAAGGCGTATTCTGCAAATGCGCCTGGGCAACGACCCATGACTCGATCCCCAAGCTTAAAGCCCGTAACACCCTCTCCGCAAGCCACTACCTCGCCGGCAGCTTCCATACCAATTTGCTTTGCAGTACCAGCTTTATGCAGGCCATGCCCAAGAATAAATTCTCCGCGATTTAAGCCTGCTGCCTTTACACGTATCAGCATTTGCCCAGGACCAGGTGTAGGTTGATCTACCTCGCGCAATTCAATATCTGCGTTAACACCATCGCTTTGCATCCAATATGACTTCATAATTACTTTCTGATATTTTTCTATTTTCCGCGGAACACCGGTTTGCGCTTTTCCATAAATGCGCGACGACCCTCTGAGTAATCCTCGCTCTCGAAACAATCCCGAATGAATTGACGGCACTTATCGTGATCAATCTCAGGTGAGGCTTTGAGAATCTCAGCAATGATTGCCTTACCTGCGCGTACCGTTATCGGGGCATTTTCTGCTAAGGCCTTTTTGTATTCAGCTTGTAAAGCAGGTAACTCACTAGCCTCACAGACGCGCGTAATTAGGCCAATATTGCGGGCTTCATTGGCATCAATCCGCCTAGCCGTAAAAAAGAGATCCTTTGCCATGGCAGGACCAACCAAATCAACTAAGTTTTTCAATGCTGAATAGCGATAACCCAAGCCTAAGCGAGCTGCAGGAATAGCAAATACGGCATCGCTACTGGCAATCCGAATGTCACAGCTCATTGCTACATTCACACCACCACCAATGCAGTAACCCTTAATATAAGCAAGCGTTGGTTTACTAAAGTTATAGATACCCATTAATGCTTGCTCTGCCACAGATTCATAGCGAGCCACTGCCTCTTGAGCAGCGCGCAGATCTTCAAACTGAGTTATGTCAGCGCCGGATACGAATGCTTTTTCACCCGCACCACTAAAGACCACTAAACGAATTCGGTCATCACTCTCAGCAGCGCTCAGTAGAGGCACCACCGCTTCCCACATATCCATCGAGAGCGCGTTGTGGCGATCAGGATTGTTAAATTGAATTTGTAAAGTACTACCATCTTCATCCAACCAAACCTTAACTCGCTCAGTATTAGATTGATAAACAACTGCGCTCATTAGTAAACTCCCTTTGCTTTTAGATTTGAGAGTTCGGCCGCTTCTAGACCGATCTCTTTCAAAATTTCTTCGCTGTGCTCACCACGTTTCGGAGCAGAACGCGCGACAGTGCTAGGCGTGCGAGTAAGCTGCATCGGCTGACCTACCATTTTTTGAGGGCCATGATGAATCGATACAACATCTTTCACAATTCCGAGATGCTGCACTTGAGCCTCCTCGAAAACCCCTTTCACGTCGTTAATCAATCCACAGGCAACACCGCCCTCATTAAAGCGCTCAACCCAGTATGCACAGTCTTGAGCAGCTAAGCGGCGATTAATTTCTGCATTAATTGAATCTCGATTAATCGATCTACCTTGCTTATCCTTGTAACGCTCATCGGTAACCCATTCAGGCGCACCGAGAATATCGCAGAAACGCTCCCAAATCTTCGATCCAAATACTGCGATATTCATATAGCCATCTTTGGCTTTATAGACTCCCGTCGGAATACTTGTTGGGTGATAGTTACCGGCTTGAGTAGGAATATCGCCATCGATCAGCCAGCGAGAGTTCTGAAAATCCATCATATAAATCATGGATTCCAATAAAGAAGTATGTAACCACTGCCCTTTGCCTGAAGCATCACGCTCCAATAAAGCCACTAAGATTCCTTGGGCTGCAAAAATTCCTGCGCATAAATCGGCAATGGGGATGCCTACTCGCATGGGGCCATCTCCTGCTTTACCAGTTACAGACATTAAGCCACTCATCCCTTGGGCAATTTGATCAAAGCCAGGGCGTTGAGATAAGGGGCCGCTTTGTCCAAATCCAGAAATACTGGCATATACCAAACCAGGATGATCTTTACTCAAAGTTTCGTAATCAATCCCCAGGCGAAACTTCACATCAGGACGAAAGTTTTCCACTACAACATCAGCGCTGGCAATCAGACGCTTTAGGATCGAAATGCCCTCTGGCTCCTTGAGATTAAGCGTAATGGAACGTTTATTGCGATGGGTATATTGGTAATCTGAACCATCTTGACCGCCCAATGTGTCATCACCACGCATGTGATCAGGCATCTGCACCTGAATAACATCAGCGCCCCAGTCCGCCAACTGACGACAAGCAGTAGGACCAGCGCGCACCTGAGTTAAGTCGATCACGCGAAAACGGGATAAAGCAGCAGAGGCAGGCATATGAGGCATCAGAATTACTCGATTAATAAAGAAATGGATTAGAGAATGGCTTTAAGCCGCTATTTGATTTTTTAATGCTTGACCATCGGCGAATAAGCGCAGATTTTCAACAAACAATTCTAAAACGCGCGCCTCGTTTCCGGCTGAATGACCAGCAGAATGGGGAGTCAAGATGACCTTATCCATACCCCATAGAGGCGACTGAACATCTAGGGGCTCAGAGGCAAATACGTCAAGATAGGCACCAGCCAATTTCTCAGTTTGCAATGCGGAAATCAGATCAGCTTCGCAAATAATTTCTCCCCGAGCAATATTGATGATTCGCGCCCCATCTGGCAATAAATTAATTGCAGATTGATCTATTAAATTGCGAGTCTCATTACTTAATGGGCAAGCAAGGACAAGCCACTGCGCCTTAGGTAACACTTGTTTTAATTGAGATATATGTATTAACTCGGGAATGGCCACTTCGGAGAGTGCCTGATCCTTTAGTGCAGCATTAAACCCTACGGAAATCGTATTAACCCCTAATACCTTTAATACCTTCGCAATGCCATCCCCTATAGGACCACGGCCAACAATGACAGCAGTCTGTCCAGCTAAGTCTGGCGGCAAAGGATAGTTAATCAAGGGATCCCATCGACGCTCTGCTTGGGCCTTGAGCATTTTCGGAAATTGTCTGGCGAGCATGAGTATTCCAGCAATGGCGTTTTGCATCACAATCGGAGCGTTCACTCCCGAGGCTCCCGAAATAGTCACACCACGCTTCATCAGATCTAAGTAGATTTGACGATCAGCACCGGCTGAATGAATCTGAACCCACTTCAAATCAGATGACTGGAGCAACAAATCATAAAAGGACTGTGTAGCAGGAATAATTTTTTGCTTGGTCGATGTTGAAGTGACATCCCTTGATATCAAAGCACCATCAAATTGCACGCCAGGAATTTGCTCATCACTATTGAGAAATTCAACATCCAATTCAGGTGCATTTTTGACAAGCTTTTGCAAATCAGGCAATGCTTTCGGGCTAACTAAGATACGCATCGCCTACTCAGATCTTTGGAAAGTCATAAAGGCGCGCAGGATTACTTACCAAGACACGCTCAAGGTCTTGTGGCTTATCAATCCAGCGTGATAACAAATTCACCAAATTCCCATCATCAGGAACTAATGCCGGGTCAAAGTAATTAATATGTGGCCAATCGGTCCCCCAGACTACATTCTCAGGGTTAGCTGCTAAAAGTGCTTTTGCAAATGGGTCAACGTCTTGATAGCCCTGCTTCACATTACCAATTCGATCTGCCCCAGAAATTTTTACCCAACCCTTTCCTTCGGAAAGTAATTTGCATAAAAACTGAAAGCCTGGATTATTTAATCCATGACTGGTATTCATGCGGCCCATATGATCAATGACCAAAGGCAAGCCCAAAGGAAGGAGTTGCGGAGCTAACTCAGGCAAATCAGGTGCATGCGCCCAGATCTGGGCATGCCAACCACGTTCAGCAAACTTGGGTGCCAGTTTTTTCAGGACCTCTAAACCCACTCCATTGCGATACATCGGCTTGCCATCAATTTGCAGCAGATTGAAGCGAGCGCCTCGCACACCTAAGGCATGCCAACGATCTAACTCTTGATCGCTAACATTGATATCAGGAACGACTACCCCTCTCAAGCGATCGGGATACTGCTCTAGACCCTGCAATAGAGAACCATTATTAGTGCCGCAAACACTGGCAGTGACTAAGACTCCTCTTGCAAAACCAATTTGATCCAAATGGGCCACAAATTGATCGGCGGAAAATTCTTGAGGGGTATAGCTGCGATCTTCCGCCAAAGGAAATTGCGCAAAAGGTCCAAAAATATGGACATGGCTATCACAAGCCCCCGCAGGAACAGAAAAGTTAACTGCTGTGTATTCAGCTTGAGGGGGCAAACAAATTCTAGTCATCTAATTTATTCAGCCTTAATTTTTCCAGCTTGAAGTAAAGCTTGAGAATTGATTGACTCTTGATTCAACATAGCAGCCCACTCTTGAGGAGTAGAAGATTTTGCAGTGCTACCCAATACTCTTAAACGTCCACGCACACCACTATCGTCAATCGCTTTTCTGAGTGAAGCATTCAGGGACTTCACGACGCTCGGTGGAGTGCCTAGAGGCGCCAAGATTCCAGCAGTCGTACTGGCATCCAAATCAACTCCCATTGCCTCACGTAAAGTGGGTGAATCAGGCAGAGCCGGATCACGTTCTTTAGAAAGTACCGCCAGGATACGCAAGCTTCCAGAATCCACGAAAGGTTTTGAGCTGGTAATTTGATCCACAACAAAATCAATTTGACCGCCCATTAAATCCGTAAGAGCTGGCGCAGATCCTTTGTAGGGGATGACATTAAAGCTAGCCTTAGTGGCATCTTCCATGCGCAAGATAGCAATATGATTCGATGTGCCCTGCCCTGCGTGCCCGACCGAAACTGAACCAGGCGCACTTTTTGCCGCCTGCAACAGTGCTTTTGCATTTGGGAAGCGCTTGTCATCTTTGCGGACCACTAATACCAAGGGAGTTACTGCTGCGAGACTCACTGGCTCAAAACCATCTGGCTTATATGGTGGGGTCTTGAGCATATAAGGTAATACTGAAATCGTATTTGTAGTTGCTACCAACAAAGTGTATCCATCTGGCTCGGCTCTAGCAACATAGGCCGACCCGATAGATCCACCAGCGCCGGCTTTGTTTTCTACCACCACGGATTGACCGGTAACTTTAGCCAACGAGGGTGCAATTGATCTAGCAACCACGTCGATATTGCCACCAGGTGCAAAAGGAACTATTAAGGTAATCGTCTTGTTCGGATAAGTCTGTGCACTAGCCCAAAAAGAGCAGCAGAGCACGAGAGCTCCAAAGGTCCATCTTTGGAAAAAAGTTTTCCGCATATTTGTCTCCAGCTATTAGCGATGATGCTTTTATATTTTTATATTGTGACTTCTTTATTGATACTGCTTGCTAGAGATTAGATAAAAAACTCTAGCAATGATGCTACCTCAAATTAACTTTTTAGGAGTTGGTCCTTAA
>JACCDO011477411.1_pt1 | contig 20420 bp, 15 predicted proteins | sample 7446101 | NCBI WGS metagenome assembly JACCDO01 (sample SAMN15323440, study PRJNA562643) | freshwater metagenome | isolation source: river surface water | place: USA:Blue River Watershed | collected 2017-08-16
AGGCAATCGCGCCGCAGCGCCTGCCCAAGGTCAAACCGACACCAGTGTTCGCACCAGCCTCATGGCCGATCCGCGCAGCAATGCCGTCGTGGTTCGCGCACCCAACTCGGCCCAGCTGGAACAGGCCAAAGCCTTGATCAACCAGCTCGACCAACCCAGCGGCTTGGTGGGCAGTGGCAACTGGCACGTGGTCTACCTCAAAAATGCCAATGCGGTGCAACTGGCCAACACGCTCAGAGCGACCATGAGCGCAAGCCCCAATTCGCCCTTGGGCCAAGTGGCCACGAACACCGCCAACGCACCCGCTTCAAGCAACGCCAGCAGCGCATCGGTTGCATCGAATGCGTCAAGCACCGGCGGGCAAATCCAGGCGGATGCCGCCACCAACTCGCTCATCATCACTGCACCTGAACCGGTGTTTCGCGACCTCAACCTCATCATCCAAAAACTCGATCAACGCCGCGCTCAAGTGCTGGTCGAAAGCATCATTGCCGAAGTCGATGCCAGCAAGGCCGCGCAGTTCGGCATTCAGTGGCAAGGGGTCAATGGTCAAAACGGATCAAACGTGGGCATCTTGGGCACCAACTTCGGAACGGGTGGCAACAACATCCTCAACCTGTCCACGCAAGGCGCATCGGGCGCGGCCTTGCCCGGACAAGGTTTGAACATCGCCGCCGCCAGGCCTGTGAACGGGGTTTATGTGCTGGGCACGCTGGCCAATTTCTTGCAAACCCAAGGTGGGGCCAACATCTTGTCCACCCCCTCTTTGCTCACGCTGGACAACGAAGAAGCCAAGATCGTGGTCGGCCAAAACGTCCCCTTTGTCACCGGCCAATACACCGCCAACAACAGCAATGCCGGAGCGGTCAACCCCTTCCAAACGATTGAGCGCAAAGACGTGGGCCTGACCCTCAAGGTCAAGCCACAGATCAGCGAATCGGGTTCAGTCAAGATGACCATTTACCAGGAAGTCTCCAGCGTGGACAGCACCACCTCCAATGCCGGCTTGATCACCAACAAGCGCTCCATCGAATCGAATGTGATGGTGCAAGACGGATCGGTGATCGTGCTCGGTGGCTTGCTCTCCGACACCTACGAGGGCAACAACTCGCAAGTGCCTGGGCTGGGCGACATCCCATTGCTGGGCGCCCTCTTCAAGTCTGAAGCCCGCAACCGCAAAAAAACCAATCTGATGGTGTTTCTGCGACCCGTGGTTTTGCGCGATGAAAACAGCACCAGCACCTTATCGCAGCAGCGTTACCGCGAGATGTTCGAGGCCCAACAGGGCTCGCACAAGCCTGGCAGCGCGGTCGCCCCTGTGGCCAACGACGCTCAGTTGCCGGCCTTGCCCGGTCTGCCAAGCCAAGCCGCTCAGCCCAGCAAAAAACCATGAGTCTTCCGCTGCCCTACGCCTTTGCCCGCGCACATCGGCTGCTGCTTGAAGAGGAGCGCGATGGGCTCACGCTTTGGCACACCGCGCAGGTGAATGTGAGCGCATGGAACGAGGTCATGCGGCGCCATGCCTTGGCCCGCATCCACCAACTCGACGCGCAAGAACTGCTGCGCCGCATCGATCAGGTTTATGGTCAAGCGCAACAGCACGCTGCAAGGGTGATGAACGAGGTACAAGACGACGCCGACGTGCAGCGACTCATGCAAGACTTGCCCGCCGTCGAAGATTTGCTGGAAAGTGCCACCGATGCGCCCATTGTTCGCATGCTCAATGCCTTGCTCACTCAAGCCGTGCGCGATGGTGCGAGCGACATCCACATCGAACCCCATGAGCGCCATTGCGTGGTGCGTTTTCGCATCGATGGACAGTTGCGCGAAATCGTGAGGCCTCCGCTGGCCTTGCACGCTGCGCTGATCTCGCGGCTGAAGATCATGGCTGAGCTCGACATCGCCGAAAAGCGCTTGCCTCAAGATGGCCGCATCGCCCTGCGCTTGGGACAAAAAGCCATTGACGTTCGCGTCTCGACCTTGCCCAACGCCCACGGCGAACGCGCGGTGCTGCGCTTGCTCGACAAAAGCGAGGACAGACTCAACCTGGCCCATCTGGGCTTGAGCCCGGCGCACCACGACCTGCTTTTGCGCTGGGTTCACCAACCCCACGGCATCGTTCTTGTCACAGGCCCCACAGGTTCGGTCAAAACCACCACGCTGTATGCGGCCTTGCGCGAACTGGCAGATGGCCAACTCAACATCCTCACGGTAGAAGACCCCATTGAATACGAACTGCCCCATGTGGGGCAGACGCAAGTCAACCCCAGCATTGACCTGAGCTTTGCCACTGCGCTGCGCGCCATCCTGAGACAAGACCCCGACGTGATCCTCATTGGCGAGATCCGTGACGAAGAGACCGCTCGCATCGCTGTGCAAGCCTCACTCACCGGTCACTTGGTGCTGGCGACCTTGCACACCAACGATGCGGTGAGCGCTGTCACCCGGCTCACCGACATGGGCATAGAACCTTATTTGCTCAGCTCTTCGCTGATCGGGGTCATGGCCCAACGATTGGTCCGCAAGCTGTGCCCGCACTGCAAAGGCAGGGGTTGTGTGCATTGCGCGCACCAAGGTCATCAGGGCCGCACAGGTTTGTATGAAATGCTGCATGTGGACGATGGCCTGCGCGCCCTCATTCACTCGCGCCAAAGCGAGGCTCAATTGTTGGCCCACGCCAAGGCCCATGGCTTTGCCGATTGCGCCAGCGATGGTGAGCGTTTGATCGCTGCGGGCATCACCACCCGTGAAGAAGTCTTGCGCGTCACGCGCGAGGCCAAGCCATGAGCGCCTTCCTCTACGAGGCTCTCAACGACAAGGGGCGCACCGTTCAAGGGCTGATCGAAGCCGACTCGCCGAAAACCGCGCGTGCGGATTTGCGCGCACAAGGTCTGGTTCCCATTCACGTCAAGCCCGTGGGCATGCCCAAGGGTCGCGGCTTGAAAAGGGTGATTTGGCAAGCTCCCGTGTTCTCAGCCAGCGAACATGCCATCTGGTTGCGCCAGCTCGCCAGCTTGTTGCTCGCCGGCTTACCACTGGAGCGATGCTTGGCCGCCATGGCCGCCGATGCACGCACACCGCGTCAAACCGAACTCATGGCGCAATTGCGCTCTGAAGTGCATGCGGGCCAGGGTTTGGCCAAAGCCATGGCCGAACATCCGCAAACCTTCAAGCCAATTGATGTGGCCGTCATCGCCGCTGGCGAACAAAGCGGACAACTGGGTGAGGTGCTCGATGCCCTGGCTCGAGATGCGCAAGCGAGGCTGGAGTTGCGCAGCAAAGTCTTGGCAGCCATGCTCTACCCCAGCATCGTCAGCGTGATCTCGTTAGCCATCGTGCTGTTTTTGTTGGGCAGTGTGGTGCCGCGCATTGCCGAAGTCTTCACCGCGAGCCGACAGACCTTGCCCCTGCTGACCCGATTGATGCTGGGTCTGAGCGAAGCCGTCCAAGCGGGTTGGCCCGCCTTGCTGATGACCGCAATCGGTGTCTGGCTGATCCATCGCATGGTGGTGAGCGATCCGCAGCGCCGCGTGCGCTGGGATGCGTTTGTGCTGCGCTGGCCTTTGGTGGGACGCATGAGTTTGCTCTACCACTCGGCGCGCATGGCGGCGACTTTGTCGCTGCTCATCGGTGCTGGTGTGCCTTTGCTGCGGGCCTTGCAGGCGGCAGCCGACACCTTGGGCAATGCGGCCTTGCGCCAAAACGCCTTGGCCTTGGTCGACTGGGTGCGCGAAGGCGCACCGCTCACCACCGGCCTGGAACACCAAGCCCTGTGGCCGCGCGTGCTGAGCCTTTTTGCCCGAATGGGCGAACAAACCGGAGACCTTTCTGGCATGCTGGCCCAAGCCAGCGCCCACATGAGCGAAGATGTGCAACGCCGTGCCCTCACCCTGGCGACTTGGCTGGAGCCCATTTTGGTGGTGGTCATGGGGCTGGTGGTGCTGCTCATCGTCTTGGCGGTGATGCTGCCCATCGTCGAAATGAATGCACTGATTCGCTGAGCGAATCCAAAAGGAATGCAAGCATGGGCATGAGTCTGGAAGGCAAACTGGTGGTGGCGATCTCCTCGCGAGCCCTCTTCGATTTCGAAGAGGAAAACCGAGTTTTTGAGCAGTCCAACGACCGCGCCTACATGGACTTGCAACTGCAACGCTTGGACATTCCGGCCAAACCCGGCGTGGCTTTTTCGTTGGTGCAAAAGTTGTTGCGCTTTAACGCAGGCGATGAGCAACGCGTCGAAGTCGTCATCCTCTCGCGCAACGACCCGGTGAGCGGCATGCGGGTGTTTCGCTCGGCCCAGCACTATGGCTTGCCCATTCAGCGCGGCACCTTCACCCGAGGTGCGCCGCCATGGCGTTATTTGCGAGCACTCAACGCCAACCTGTTTTTGTCGGCCAACCTCGACGACGTGCGGGCCGCATTGGACGCAGGCGTGCCAGCCGCTCAGGTCTACCCCTTGTCGGCGCGCGCGGGCAGCGCTCATCCCAACGAAGTGCGAATTGCCTTTGACGGCGACGCAGTGCTGTTTTCTGACGAAGCCGAGCGGGTGTTTCAAGCGCAAGGCCTCAGCGCCTTTCAACAGCATGAGCGCGACAAGGCTGAACTGCCACTTTCTGGCGGGCCGTTCAAGCCCTTGCTCGAAGCCTTGCACCGCATGCAAGCCCAGTCCGATGGGCCGGTGCGAATCCGAACTGCGCTGGTCACCGCACGCAGCGCTCCGGCGCACGAGCGCGCGATCCGCACCCTCATGGCTTGGGACATCTTGGTCGACGAGGCCATGTTCCTCGGTGGCCTATCCAAGGGAGAGTTTTTGCGCGAGTTCGAACCCGATTTCTTTTTTGACGATCAGACCGGTCACATCGAGTCTGCGGCCAGGCATGTGCCCGCAGGCCATGTCGTGCAAGGCATCACCAATCCACCGACTTAAAGCGAGCGGTGGCGTTCAGCCTCGCCGCTTTTCGCGCTGGGTGATCCACAGGGTCGAGGCCATGATGACGGCAGCGCCAATCCAGGTGGTGGAGCTGGGCACCGAAGAAAAAATCAGCCAGCCCAGTGCCGAGGTCCACACCAGATCCAAAAAGCGCAGCGACTGCGTGGCCGAGATGTCAGCCAAACCAAAGCCGTGGGCCATGCAGTAGTGTCCATATGAACCCAATATGCCCGCCACCGCAAAACCCAACCATTGCCAGGCTGAAACCGATTCCCATTGCATCAAGCCCAGCGGCGCACTGAGCAAAGCGATCACCAGAGATTGCCACAGCACGATGGTGCTGGACTTCTCTGATCGGGTCAGTGCCTTGGTGATGAGGAAAGAAGCGGCGAACAAAGGCGAGGTCGCCATCATGATGAGGTTGTAGTAACCCCCCTCGCCACTGAGCTTGGGACCCACCACAACCAGAACGCCAACCAGACCAATCAAGGCGGCGATCCAGCGGTCTTTGCGCATGCGCTCGCCCAAGAACCAAGCGGCACCCAACATGACGTAGATGGGGCCCGTGAAGCTGATGGCCGTCATGTCGGCCAAAGGGATGTGCGGCAAGGCGATGAACCACAGCGTGAGGGCCGCTGTGTGCGCCGCACCGCGCCAGAACTGGCCCCGCACATCGCGCGGCCAATAATTGGACATGCCATAACGCCACACCATGGGCAACATCACCGCCACGCCGGCCAAGTAACGCAAAAACTGCTCTTGCCCGGTGGGCAACAGTTGGCTGAGCACGCGCAACAAGGCATTGAGCAAAGAAAAGATGAAGCCGCTCCATGCGATCCAAAACATGCCTTGGATGGTGAGCGGCCAAGACGAGATGCGTTCTTGGCAGCGTCGGGCAATCGATTGGTAAGCAGCAACGAGCATGGCTGCGAGTCTAGGCGATGACGCACGATGTGCCTGTCGCCACGATTCACGAGCGCGCCAGCGCCAATTCGCCCCAGTGCGTGGTGTAGCGCGGCGTTCGCCTGGCCTGCTTCATCATCCAGGGCTTGTCCACAGAACCGGCTTGCACGGCCGCCAGCATCAGCGTGCCGCGTCCGTGTCTGGCGTTGATGTCATCCAGCGCTTGCATGAGTCGATCGCGTGGTGGGTCTTGCGCCGGCGCCTGAGCATCGCCCCAATCGAGTTCATGCTGATGTTGGGACGATGGCGTGAGGTCGAGCAGCATCACCCCAGCCTTGGCATAGCGGTGGCCGGGACGATAGATGTGCGTGAGGCCAGCCAGCGCGGCTTGCACCAGTTGGGCCGTGTCGGCACTGGGGCGAACCAGCGGCACGACCACCGAGTTGGCGTACTGGCGGTCTTGCCGCCGAAATGGGCTGGTGCGAATGAAGCACAGCACCGATCCGGCAAGACCTGACTGGGTGCGCAATTTTTCTGCGGCCCTTTGGGCAAAGGTGGTAACGGCCGCTTGCAAGTCTCCCAGCGCCACCACGGCTTCACCAAACGAGCGGGTGCACGCAATTTGTTGTTTGTCGGTGGGCACATCGTCCAGATCGATGCAGGGCATGCCGTGCAATTCACGCCAGGTGCGCTCCAACACCACCGAGGCGTTGGCCCGCACCCATGAGACCTCACAGCGCATGAAATCGGCCACCGTGTGCACGCCCGCTTGCGCCAGCTTGGCTGCGATGCGACGGCCCACGCCCCACACTTCAGCCACTGGTGTGACTTGGAACAACTCGTGCTGCTCACGCACGCTCAGCAAACCCAGCGCACACACTTGCGCGAGGTGATCGGGATAAATGCCTGGTTTTCGCTCAGCGGTTTTGGCGATGTGATTGGCCAGCTTGGCCAAGGTTTTGGTGGCGCCCAAGCCCACACAACACGGAATGCCCACCCAGGTGAGCACGCGTTCGCGCAAGCGACGCGCCCGCTCCAGCCAATCGCCTGCAATGCCACTGAGGTCCACAAAGCTTTCGTCGATGGAATAGATTTCTTGGCGATGCCCCAAGCCCGCCACCAAACTCATCATGCGGTCGCTCATGTCGCCATACAGCGTGAAGTTGGCCGACAGGCTCACCAGCCCTGCTGATTCCTCCAAATGGCGAATTTCAAACCAGGGCGCACCCATGGCAATGCCCAGTGCTTTGGCCTCGTTGCTGCGCGCGATCGCGCAGCCGTCGTTGTTGGAGAGCACCACCACAGGCCGCCCTTGCAAGCTGGGGCGAAACACGCGCTCGCACGAGACATAAAAATTGTTGCCATCGACCAAGGCATACATGGGCATCAGGCCTTGAACTGTTTGATGGCCGCGACCACCACGCCCCAAACCTCAAGGCTTTGGCCATCGCGCGGCTCGATGTCGGCATAGGTGGGATTGGCGGCCTTGAGGCGAACCCGGCCTGCGCGCATCAGCAAGGTTTTGCAAACGAACTCGCCATCGACCACGGCAATCACCACCTGGCCGGAACGGGCGCGAATCGCGCGATCCACCAGCACCACATCGCCGTCAAAAATGCCGGCCTCGCGCATGGAGTCGCCACGCACCCTCAGCAAAAACGTCGCCTGCGGATGACGGATCAACTCGGCCATGAGGTCGATGCGCTGAACCGCATGGTCCTCGGCTGGCGAAGGAAAGCCCGCTGCAACATGGGCAGGCAAGGCCTGGACCAACGATGAATCGGGCACGATGGGCAAGGCTTTGGTCGCTAAACGGGCGGCAAGGGATGAAGAAGATCGTGACATGGCAGGACAGAAATACCTGTTTTTATACACAGTATGCCAAATTCTGACCTATCATGCGACGCTGCCTGTTCGACAAGGGCTTTTCTTGGTTTTTCCTCCGCTTTTTTCCCTTTCTGCTTTGGTGACCCCCGCATGAATTCAGCCAACTTGGCCAGACTGGTGTCGCTCTCCGCCATCTGGGGCGGATCCTTCCTGTTCATGCGCATCGCCACGCCCGTGCTGGGGCCTGCAGTGCTCACTTTTGGTCGGGTCGCATTGGGCGGTTTGTTCCTTTGGGCGCTAGCCTGGCACGGTCGGCGCGTGTTGTCGCTCAAAGGCCATTGGAGGCATTTCCTCATCCTCGGTGGATTGAATTCGGCACTGCCCTTTGTGCTCTACAGCCAGGCCTCGCAAACCTTGTCGACGGCGCACCTGTCGGTGCTCAATGCCACCGCACCGGCTTGGGGCTATGTGATCGGCCTGGCCTTGCGCCAAGAAATCTGGTCGGCGCGGCGCGGCCTGGGCTTGTTGTTGGGCTTGCTGGGCGTGGCTTTGCTCATCTTGCCCAGCGGCACATCGGGTTGGCGCGCCGAAGACCTGGGTGGCACATTGATGTGTTTGGGCGCGACGTGCTGCTATGGCATCGCCGCCAACTACGCCAAACGCAGCGCAGCCCGCGAATCTTTCCTCAACGCTTTTGGCACGCTAGCGGGCGCCAGCATCATGGTCTTGCCTGCGATGGCGATTTGGCCCTTGGCCCACACGCCCACGCCAGCGTCCTTGCTGGCCATGCTGGCGATTGGCGTGATTTGCAGTGGCGTGGCGTATTTGCTTTTCTTCCGTTTGGTGCAAGACGTGGGGCCAACCTCTGCCTTGTCGGTGACTTACCTCATCCCCGTATTCGGCAGCCTTTGGGGCGGGGTGTTTTTGGGCGAATGGCCCAGCACTGCAACGCTGGGCGGCATGGGCGTGATCTTGCTGGGCACCGCGCTGGTGACGGGCGTCAATCCGCTGGTGTGGCTGGCTCGCCACCGCGTCAAAGGCTCAGACGACCCTCAATGCACGGACTCACCGCACCGCCCACCCAAATGACATCGCCTTGTTTGTGCAGGCTCACGCGACCTGCGCGACCCAGTGCGGTGCCTTGCGCCACCGTGTAGCGCTCGGGGGCCAAACCCGCTTGCATCATCCACACGGCCAAGCCCGCGTTGAGGCTGCCCGTCACCGGGTCTTCGTTCACGCCTGAAGGGACGACAAAACCACGCACCTCAAAGTCGGTGTCAGCGCCTGCGGCCTGAGGGCCAATCACGCCCAGTTTGAGGTCGGATAAAGCGGCAAAGTTGGGCTTGAGGGCTCGCACCTGTTCGGCGCTGCGCAACATCACCGCACAAAAGTCGGGACCGTTCACCACCCATTGATGTTGAACAATGTCCTCGCGCGAGACGCCCAGTGCATTGGCGATGCGTTGGACCAAGGCCTCGTCAAGCGGCCCACTGCGAATGAGGGGCGGCGCAGCAAAAGCCAAGCGATCGCCATCGACCTTGACCGTCACCAAACCAATGCCGCACTCCTGAATCACCACACCGTTTTGCGCGGGCACGCCTCCGGCTTTGAGCCAAGCCCAACAAGTGCCCAAAGTGGGGTGACCCGCAAATGGCAACTCCTGACCGGGCGTGAAGATGCGCACGCGGTAATCCGCTCGGGGATCGGTGGGGGGCAACAAAAAAGTGGTCTCTGACAAATTGGTCCAGCGCGCAAAGCGAGCCATGTCTTCGGTGGTGAAGGCATCGGCATCGTGAACCACGGCCAGCGGATTGCCCATCAGTGGGCGGTCAGAGAACACATCGATTTGGTGATAGGTGAAGCGGGTCATGATTCAAGTCGCAGGGAAATGTTGGGCGGCCAGCGTGCGCACTTCATCAATGCTGAGCGCCTGCCCCTTGCAGGCCAGCGCCCACAAGTCGAAATGCACGGGCCTCACTTTGGTGGCCACCACGCCAAAACCACAGTTGCCCAAGACTTTGCGCAACACAGTTTCGGTGAAGCCGCAGCGATGGGCCATGAACAGATTGCCTTGCTGCATGGACTGCCTGTGCCCATACAACACATCCAGTGGCGTGATGGGGCCAGCAGGCGACTGGTAAGCCGCTTCGTCCAGACGGTCATCGGCCACCAGTTGGCAAATCGATTTCAGGTCGGGACAAGTGATCACCACATAGCCTTGGTCGTCGAGCACGCGATGGAATTCGGCGAGGGCCATGGGGACTTCATGCGGGTAGAGGTGTTCAATGTTGTGACTTGAGAACACCGCTTGAACACTGCCCGTGGCCACGGCCGACAAATCGGTCATGGTGCCAATCACATCAGGCTGGGCATTGGGGTCAATGTCCAAGCGCATTTCGCGCCAGCTGCCATCGTTAAAAGATCGGGTCGTTTGATCGATGCGCTTGGGGCCACACCCCACATGCAAAAGGGTCTTCATGCGAATCCGAAAAACTGAATGGGCTTGATTATGCGTGTGCTCATGAAGACAAAGAGAGGCTCCTAGAATGGACGCATGAACACCTCTGCTCTGCCATCGCGGTTTGCACGATGGGTGCTGGTCTGGTTTGGCCTCACCTTGAGCATTGCTGTGCTGGGCCCCACTCAGCAGGCCTCTGCCTTGGAGCCCATTTGCACCTCGGCGGGGATGATGTGGATGAACCCCACATCGGGCGATGCGCCAGAGCCCGCAGACTCGGTCAAGGTCATGGCCCTGCATTGCATTTTGTGTTCGCCTGTGCTGGCCACTCAGCGCACAGAGCGTTTGCCCGATGCGCCATCAGCGACCTCCTTGCAATGGCGCCACTACCCTGGCCCTGCTGTGTCGGCCTGGCATTCGCGAGCACCCTTGCCCTCGCGCGGGCCGCCTCTGATCTGACTGCGGCCTTTTGAACAGGCCTTCTCTTTTGTTTTGTTTGGACCGCTTTCGATGACCGATGCGGCTTCACCTTCTTTATTGAAAGTCAGATCATGAAAAAAATTCTCGCCTCTTTACTTTTGGCAGTCGGCACTCTGGGGCTTGCTCAAGCTCAATCCGTTGACATCAAAGAACCTTGGGCCCGCGCCACGGTGGCTGGTCAAAAAGCCACGGGTGCCTTCATGCAACTCACTGCTCCAGGCAACATGAAACTCGTCAGCGTGAAAAGCCCTGTGGCAGGTGTCTCTGAAATCCATGAAATGAAAATGGATGGCAACACCATGAAGATGTCGGCCATGCCTTTTTTGTCTCTGCCTGCAGGCAAAACGGTTGAGCTTCGCCCCGGCAGCTACCACCTCATGCTGATGGACTTGAAAGAGCCCCTCAAAGCGGATTCGAATGTGGCCCTGACCCTGACCTTTGAAAACGACAAAGGTCAGAAATCAGATGTGCAACTGAATGTGCCCGTTCGCGCCATGACTGCTCCGCAAGCCCAGCAAGGCCACAAGCACTGAGCCTCAGGCGGTCTGCAAAAAGCCTGCGAAGAACCTTGAGAGGGTGTCGTAGGCGTTGAGTGGCAAGACCTGAGCAATGTATTGGTCGGGTCTGACCACCACCATGCAACCTTTTTGGCGGTCGATGCCACGCATGGCAAAGATGTCGGTGCCACGCTTGAGATCGGCACAAAACACTTTTTCGTAATCCATCAAACCCAGCTTGCCTTTGTAGGGCTTGAGGAAGCTGGGCATCTCGCCGTGCTCGATGTCGCGAAAGCCTTGCTGGAAAACCGCGCGCACATCGATCACTCCGTCCACGTCTTCGGTCTTGCGCGTGTGACGCAATACGGGCGACTTGGGGTCCTGACTCAGGAATTGGCACAAGTCATCGATGGCCCCACCCGCTTGGCCACGGTCATGGGCAGGTGCGAAGGCAAAAATCCGCCAACGTGCATCGGCCTCGACGGCATGACCCAATTCCATGGGGTAAGCGTCGGCCAAACGAATGACAGGCGCTGAGTGGAACCGCTCGCCCACCACCAGACCCGTTGCCAAAGCTTGGTGCTGCGCGTCACCAGTGATGAGCGAGGGCTCGTAGCACACGCTCAGGCCACCCGTGAACACCAGGTTCTTGATGAATTGCTTTTGAAAGCGTGGCATGTCTGAACCGTCTAGCTCAGACTCGCCGGGCGGTGCGCTCATGATGCGCGCCCATTGGTGATCGGTGTCGATGAGCATCTTGGCCGCCCCCCAACGCTCCACCGAATAGGTGTGCAAAAGGCTGGGCTTGGAGCGGCCCTTGAACACCTGCACCAGCTTCCAGCCAAGGTTGAAGGTGTCACCCATCGACACGTTCATGCCCTGACCCGCCTTGGGGCTGTGCGTGTGGCACGCATCGCCTGCGGTGAACACGCGGGGGGTGCGGGTGGCGGCCTCTTCAGGCGGCACGTCGTCAAACTTGTTGGTCAGGCGGTGTCCGATTTCGTAGACCGACCACCACACCACTTCTTTCACGTCCAAGGTGTAGGGCTTGAGGATGCGATTGGCGGCTGCAATGATGTGTTCAGAGGTGAGATTGCGATTGGCCACGCGCTCATCGGGGTTGAGTTTGTCGAGCTCCACATACAAGCGAAACAGATAGCCGCCTTCTCTGGGCAACACCAACACATTGCCTTCGCTCTTGGACTGGATCAGGCACTTCATGCGGATGTCGGGGAAATCGGTGTTGGCCAAGATGTCCATCACGCCCCAGGCTTGGTGGGCCGCATCGCCTTTGAGCTCGCCACCAATTGCAGTGCGAACCGCGCTGCGTGCGCCATCGCAACCCACCACGTAGTTGGCCTTGACCGTGACCAGCTGGCCTTTGCGCGCCTCATCGGTTCGCTCCAAAGTGACGGTCACAGGATGGTCATCGGTGCTGGTGTCGATGTGCAGGTCTTTGACCGCCAGCGAATAGTCGGGCTCCAAACGCGAAGGTGAGTTCTTCATGAACTCGAGGTAGAGCTCGTGAACTCGAGCCTGGTTCATCAGCACGTGCGGCATCTCGGATTGATCGTCTGCAACGTCTTGCACCCGGCCGATGCGGTGAATGTGCGCCGGGTTGCTGGGGTCGGGCGTCCAGAACGTGGTTTCGTTGACCCAGTACGACTCTTCTTTGACCTTGTTGGCAAACCCAAAGGCCTGGAACATTTCCATGGAACGCACATTGAGGCCATCGGCTTGGCCTTTGTCGATGGGGCCTGGCTTGGCTTCGACGATGCGGGTGTTGATTTCGGGGAATGCCGACAACTGTGCGGCCAGCGTCAGGCCTGCTGGGCCGCAACCGACGATGAGCACATCGACTTTCTCGGGCAAGGGCTTGGCATTGATGGCGGCACGGACAGGATCGGCGGGTTTGATGCGGGGGTCGCTGGGCTTGAACCCGTCTTGGTAATACTGCATGAGGCGCTCCTGAAATTGATATTTATGCTTACTAATTGCAGTCTAGCAGAAAGTAAGCATGCTTATCAATATCCTTTTTACGGCACAATCCGCTCAGGAGAAACGCCATGGAATCATTGGGAATGCCGGGACATTTGATCCGGCGCTTGCATCAACGCTCAATGCAGGTCTTTGCGGCGCGCACGCAAGCGGCTGGTTTTGACCTGACCTCGGTGCAATTTGCGGCCATGGATGCGATTGCCAACCACCCTGGTGCTGACCAAGCCACCATTGCCCAGCTCATTGCGTTTGACCGCGCCACCATAGGCGGCGTGATCGACAGGCTGCTGCAAAAAGGGTGGATACGCCGAAGCGTGAGCGAGATCGACCGCCGCGCACGAGTGCTGGAATTGACGGCCAAAGGCAAACGGTTGATGGCCGAACTCGTCCCCTTGGTTGCCGAGCTTCAGGCCGAAGTGTTGGCGCCTTTGAGCAATGAAGAGAAAGCCGCCTTCATGGCCTTGGCCCGCAAAGTGATGGGGCATTTGGAAGGTGAATGATCGCTGCATCAGGCCTGCATCAGCCTGAAATCACAATATTAGCGGCCAGGACTTTATCGGCCAATGCGGAATCAGATTGCGATTGCGTCAGGATCAGATCGTTCTGATCGGTCACCTCGATGCTCGCAATTTTGTCGACAACAAGTTGCATGTCGTCGAAATGATTCACGATGTTGTCTGCTGTGTCTGCAACGCTGACAGAGTCAATGGCATTTTCAGCAGACAAAGAAACTGCATTTTGAGCAATCACTTCACTGAGCTCCAAGTGGTAGGAGCCATTTGTGATTTTGGCAAGGACAGTGCTAGCTGCTGCATATTGATCTGCGGTGAGAGAAATGGGTGCTGTGTCATCACTCAGCGTCAATGCAGTCAGTTTTCCATCCAAAGAGAGCAAATCATCAAATGCCGCAGAAATGTTGTCGCTTGTGTCTTCAACGGTCAGTGAGCTTACCTTGGCAAGGCTGAAGTTAAACGGCTCTGCAGATCCAGGGTTCAAGTTAATGAAGTCATTGTTCGCGCTTGAAATGAGCAAGCCCAAGTTATCCGTGCTCACTCCAGTGATGCTCAATCGATAGTCACCAGTAAACTTGGCAAGGGTATCAATCAGATCGTTTGTACCCGTAAAGTTGTTCAGGTCAGATTGCGACACTTCAATCGCATCATCATCGGCAGTGACTGCAAGAGCATTGAATTTACTGGACAAACTCGTCAATGTAGACAACGACGTCTTGATGTTTGAGCTTGAATCACTCAGGGTAAAGCTGCTCACATTTGAATCTGCGTCCAAGTCACTGGCGTCACTGATCAAGGCATCACTGATGGCAGCGCTATAGCTATCGATTTTGGCCAAGGCATCTGTGCTACTGCTGTAAAGCGCATGATTGAGCGACATTACCGATTCTGGTGTTGAATTCGTGATCGCATCCAGCTTTGCATACCCAGAAAGATCAGCCAAATGAGTTGCAATGTTCTCACTGTCATCAACAACAGAGAAACTCACCACCTTGTCATCAGACTCCATCGAACTCGCCTCGGTGACATCTGCTCCGCTAATGATGAGTGAATAGTTTTCATCTGCGATTTTTGCAAGCGTCGCTTCGTGAATGCGATATTGATCGTAGGTCATTGACATGGGCGGTACTGGCGATGCATCGCTCGCTTCGATCGTTTCGATTTTTGAAAGTGCGCTCGAAAGCCCAACCAAACTTCCACGAATATTTTCAGTGCTGTCTTTGACTGAAATTGAACCGACCACCGAATTCACAGAGGCCCCATAAGCATTGGCTGCACTGACGTTCGTCAGCGCCACATCAAAATCGCTGCCAATTTTGTTGAGAACGACTTGGTTTGCAATCCAGTCGCTGTAGTCCATCGTCAATGTTTCAGGTGAATCGCTGAGTTCAATTGAAGTGATTTTTGACCCTGCCGCAGTGAGATCGGCAAGATGGTCTTGAACATGGGCTGCAGAGTCGCTCAATGACAAGCTTGCAACACGATCATTGGTCAATAGATCTGCCAAATCACTCACCAAAGCGTTATTCACTTTAAGGCTGTATGCACCAACAATCTTGCTCAATGCAGGATCGTATTCAACGATTTGGGAGGTGGTTAACTCAAGTGGTTTAGCCACTCCAGTTTGTGTGATCGAAGTCAACTTTTCATTCAGACTGAGCTGCTCCAATGCTGCTGAAATGTTTTCACTTCGATCTGCAACTGTCAGCGATTCAACCGCAGCGACGCTCAATAAACTCTCAGCATCCGATGCGCTAGCACTGCTCACGGATAGTTTGTAGTCACCATCGATTTTTGAAATCGTGGAACCAACTGCGTTAAATTGAGCCATCGTTAACTGGATTGCGTTTGCCGCACCGTCTGTGACCTTGATGGCAGTAAGGCTGGTGCCAAGTCCGTGCAATGCACTGAACCTGAATGAAATTTGATCTGCTGTATCACTGACTGATACCTGCTCAACACGGCTATCAGCCAACAAGCTTTTAGCTTGAGCCGCTTTAACTTCGCTGATGTTGGTGCGAATTCCATTTTGAAATTTTTTGAACAACGTAGCGTTAGACACCCACTGATCCTGAGTCAGTTCGAGGTTATTGTCAGGATCACTTTGCTCGATTTTGGTGACTTTGGTCCCCAGGCTTGTCAAAGTACTCAGCTTGTCCAATATGGCTTCACCAGTGTCTTTGATCGAGATGCTTGCAACATGGGAATTGGCCAGGGTTGTCGACGCATCATCTGCAGCAACACCTGAAACACTCATGCTGTATGCACCCGAGATTGAGGCCAATGCAGCTGAATTTGCCGCCAATTGCTCTGCAGTGATTTGCACAGTCTTTGGCGCACCAATCAGCCGAATGGCAATTGGCACCGTTCGCCCTTGAGACCCTAAGTCAGAAATTGCTGACTGAATATCGTCGAGTTTCAAAGCAACATTGGTAATCGTGTCGCTGATTGAAATTGATGAAACTCGTTCGTCTGAGGCAAGATCAGTGATTTGATTTGAATTTGCAGACCTGATTGCAAATGTAGAACTCGTGAATTTATCAATCGTGCTTTGTTGATTTGCCCATTGTGTCGCTGTCATGCTGATGCTGTTTGCCAAATCAGTTTGCTCCACAGCTTTTAGCTTTGCGCCCAGTCGATTCAGTCCATCCATCGCTGCCGACAAACCACTACCGATGTCTTTCACAGACATGGAGTTGATTCGAGTGTCATTGGCCAAAGCGATGGCACTGGAGGATTTGACTTGCGTGAGATCAACAGCATATCCACCCACCACTTTATTCAATGTAGGTTGAAGGGTTCGCCAGGCCGTATCTGTCAATGTGAACGCGCCATTGTCACCATTCACAATTGATCCTAATTTATTGCCCAAATTGGCCAAATTGGTCAGCTTGCTGTTCAGATTTGTCGCTGTGTCGGTTACACCAACCGAAGTGATTCTTGAATTGCCCGCAACAAGTGCATTTGCTGATCCGGCTGGCACTCCACTGACCTTGAGCGCGTAGTTACTTTTGATTTTTGCAAGGGCGTCAGCATCGTCGTTGAATTGCGAGTAACTGATGCTCAGAAGGCTTGATTTGCCTGCTATTTCAATGGCAGATAGTTTGGTGTTGGCTTGCAAGCCATCAATGGCTGCTGAAATTGCCTCTGCGCTGTCAACAACAGCCACACTTGAAACTCTGTCATCACTTAGGAGCATCTGTGCTTGCGTGGCCGATGCTTGAGAAATTCCAACCTTGAAATTTTCAGTTGTGATTTTGTCAATCACTCCTGCGTAATTATTCAATTGAAGGCTTGTGAGCTTCAATGGATTTGCAACATCCTTGACTTTCACAGCAGTCAGACTCGACCCCAACTTGCTCAATAAAGCCATATTTGAAGATAGATTGGTGGCCGTGTCTTCAACAGTCACGCTCACCACTTTTTTGTTTTTTGCAAACAAGGCGGCTTGGTCAGTGCTCGCGCCAACAACAGACAGTTGGTACCCCTTGTAAAGGCGGCCGATCACCAATCCATCGTTTTGCATTTGAGATGCCGTCACAGTGAATAGATTGCTGTCACTGCCTTTCACTTCTTTAAGTTTCAGACCTAAATTCACCAACTCATCGAGATGTGAAGATATCGATGCGGCTGTATCTTGCACTGCCACTGATTTGATGTGGTCGTTATTTGTGTAACCCACAGCTTGTGTGGCCGTCGCGCCTGAAACTGCGAGCCCGTAATTCCCTGCAATTTTTCCAATCAGACTAGAACCTGCTTGAAGTTGAGTCGCTGTCAATGTCAAATCGCTGTTTGGAGTGGTCAGCAAAACCTGTGCAATTTTCCCCGAGTCACTCAGCCCCTTGAGCGCATTGAATTGACTGCTGACTTTTGCACTCGTATCAACGATATTGAGTGTTTTTACATTCGCTTTTGCAGCCAATGCACTTGCATTGCTGGATTGCACGTTGGTCACATTCAATTGATAGTTGCTTGTGAACTTACTGAGCAATTTGCTGTATTGGGTCAATTCAGCTTCAGTCAAATTGATGGACGTTGCTGTATTGGTCTGGACCACCGCTGTGAGGTTGTTTGCATAAGCATTGAGCAAGCCAAGATTTCGGTTGATGTTTTCAGTTGTATCGCTGATTCTTAACGTGAGTTTTGGATTTGCTTTAAGTGCAGCAAGGGCCACGCTAACGCTCACTGGCGATGTCAGTGCCGTTTGAGAGTAGTAATTCGATGACGCAACATTGCTTACAGCCATAGTCATCTTGACTCGACAGTAGCCCTTCTATCTTGAGTTTTGCGCTTGAGCCACCTAGCAATTAATTCAATAGGTTTCTTTTTTCAGCGTCTAATGAACCGCTGTTGCGTTGTTTTCATTCATCACAACCAAGCCAAAGGAGAACGTGTGCTCATCACATCTATCCATGATGGATTCTTAACTTTGATACCGAAATTGTTTATTACTCCACCGTCACACTCTTGGCCAAATTCCTGGGCTTATCCACGTCCGTGCCGCGCGCGCAAGCCGTGTGGTAACTGAGCAATTGCAAGGGCACGACGTGCAACAGGGGCGAGAGCACACCATAGTGTTCAGGCATGCGAATCACGTTCACACCTTCGCTGCTTTCAATTCGGGTGTCGCCATCGGCCAGCACATAGAGCACGCCGCCGCGCGCCCTCACCTCTTGCATGTTGCTCTTGAGCTTTTCAAGCAGCACATCGTTGGGGGCCACTGTGACCACAGGCATGGCGCTGGTGACCAACGCCAATGGGCCGTGCTTGAGCTCGCCCGCCGCATAGGCCTCGGCGTGGATGTAGGTGATCTCTTTGAGCTTCAAGGCCCCCTCCAGCGCGATGGGGTAGTGCGTGCCGCGCCCCAGAAAGAGTGCGTTTTCCTTGCTTGCAAATTCCTGAGCCCAACTCATGATTTGTGGCTCCAAGGCCAACACGGCTTGCAATGCGGCAGGCAGGTGACGCATCTCCTTGATGTGGGTCGCTTCTTCGGCATCGCTCAAATGTCCGCGCACTTGTGCCAATGCAAGGGTCAGTAAAAACAAACCCGCCAATTGCGTGGTGAAGGCCTTGGTTGACGCCACACCAATCTCTGCACCGGCGCGGGTGACATAGGCGTGCTTGCACTCGCGCACCATGGCGCTGGTGGCCACGTTGCAAATGGTGAGGGTGTGGGTCATGCCCAGGCTTTGTGCATGGCGCAAGGCTGCCAAGGTGTCAGCGGTTTCGCCGCTTTGGGTGATGGTCACGACCAGCGTGCTGGAGCTGGGCACCGATTCTCGGTAGCGGTATTCGCTGGCGATCTCGACCTGACAGGGCAATTTGGCGATGGCCTCAATCCAGTACTTGGCCACGCATCCACTGTAGTAACTGGTGCCACACGCGAGGATCAAAACCTGATCGATGGCCTTGAAGGTGGTGTAAGCGCCATCGCCAAAGAGTTCGGGCGTGATGCCTTCAATGCCTTCTAGCGTGTCGGCAATGGCTCGGGGTTGCTCAAAGATTTCTTTTTGCATGTAGTGGCGATAAGGGCCAAGTTCAGCAGCGCCGCTGTGGGCTTGCACCGTCTTCACCGCACGCTGCACCGGCTTGTGCGAGCGGTCAACCACCCAGTACTTGCCCAATTGCACATCGACCACATCGCCTTCTTCCAGATAAACGATTTGATCGGTCACTCCGGCCAAGGCCATGGCATCGCTGGCCAAAAAAGTTTCACCCTGCCCCACACCCAAAATCAGGGGCGAGCCAGCGCGCGCACCGATCACGCGGTGAGGTTCGTCTTTATGAAAGACTGCAATCGCATAAGCCCCATGCAGTTGCTTGACCGCAGCCTTGACGGCTTCGAATACATCGCCCTCATAAAGGCTGTCAACAAGGTGGGCGATGACTTCGGTGTCGGTCTGACTGGCGAATTGATAGCCCTTGGCTTGAAGCGCTGCGCGAAGTTCTTCATGGTTTTCGATGATGCCGTTGTGCACCAATGCCACTCGGCCCGGTTTGCCTTGTGCAGCGCCTGGGCCATGACTGAAATGTGGATGCGCGTTGTGCACGGCAGGCGCACCGTGTGTGGCCCAACGCGTGTGTGCAATGCCTGTGCCTCCTTCAATGGGTTCAGACTGCATTTGTTCGATCAATTCGGCCACGCGAGCGGTGCTGCGCGCCCTTTGCAAGCCTCCTGAGTGCCCAGCCAAACTCGCCGCATGCACCGCCACGCCACAGGAGTCATAGCCGCGGTACTCCAAGCGCTGAAGCCCCTGAACCAGAACCGGAATGATGTTGCGCATGGAAACCGCGCCAACGATGCCGCACATGTCTTGCCCCTGATGACTGAAAACAGGGCGATGCTAAACAACGCCAAAAGAAATAAATCAATTTAATTTTGTGTAATTTAACTTTTTATTTCATAAAATGATCCAAATAATGATTTGTTTCATTTTTTCTGTTTAATTTAAATTTTATTGCAATCAAACATGGAACTCGACGACATCGACCTCAAACTGCTGGCCGCCTTGCAAGAGGACGCCAGCCTCAACAACCTGGCTTTGGCCGAACGGGTTCATGTGTCCGCACCGACTTGCTTGCGCCGCGTCAAGCGCCTGATTGAAGCAGGCTGGATCGAGCGGCAAGTGGCGGTGCTCAACCGAGACAAATTGGGCCACGGTCTTCAAGCCTTGGTTGAGGTGACCTTGGACCAACAAGCGAGCTCATGGCTAGACGCTTTCGAAGCCCGCGCGGTGGCAGAGCCCGCAGTGCAACAGTGTTGGCGGGTGTCGCCGGGGCCAGACTTTGTTTTGGTGGTCCAGGTGAGCGACATG
>JACCDO010031935.1_pt1 | contig 20411 bp, 13 predicted proteins | sample 7446101 | NCBI WGS metagenome assembly JACCDO01 (sample SAMN15323440, study PRJNA562643) | freshwater metagenome | isolation source: river surface water | place: USA:Blue River Watershed | collected 2017-08-16
CATTACAGCCATCTCTATGCTCAAACGAGCAAAATTGATAAAGCTTTTTGGATTTTTAATGCACCAGTCAACCAACAACTTTGGTTTAATCTAATGGGATACCAACCTAGCTTCTTCTATGATGGCATCAATACAGAAATGCGCCCAGTAGATCATGTATCAAAAATTGAAGCGATGATTTTCTGTAACCAACTGAGCGGATGTGAAGGGTTAACACCTTATTATGAGATTAAATATAAACCCAACTTTGATCTCAATGCCTTCAAAAAAGCCAATCAACAAAAACATCTGATTTTACAAGAAATCCAAAAAGAAATGCATCATCTCATTCAAAATCAAGCTTTGAATTTCTTTGAACTTTGGCGACATCTATGGGCAAAACGCAAAGATTTGATTCAAAAATTCAACGATTGCTTTCAGATGGTAGATCAATGCATACAATCCATTAAAATCAATACCAAATCCAAAGGTTATCGTTTACCACACTTCAATCAATGGCTCTATGCTGCTTGTGCAGATGGTAGATTTATGACAACAGAGATCAATCACCCCAATGATCTCCTACATCCCAGAAAATTCCAAACTTATCTCAGCTATCAAAAACAACCAAATCTTTGGGATATCCATGAGATGTCAACCAATGTCGCTGAGTTATTGGATGATGATCGCTTTCTCACTACTGGTAATGCTTTTAACCATTGTCCTTTGATTTATAGCAGTGATATCGATTTTTATGAGTATTCCTCTGCTTATGAACGCTTATCTTCTTTTTATTTTCAAGGACTCACAGGACTGAGACCCATTAAACCAGCCAAATAACCCATATCCATCAATCATCCTTTTCTCCATCAATAATCATATTCTCAGCCAAATCCTCATCATTCTCTAATACAACCACCTCAGGTTTTGCTTCTGTTTTAGCGCCAAAGAAACTCTTAAAGACATCAATAAAACTAATCGCACTTGGCATAAACCCATAAGAAATCGCACCAAATAAAATCACAGCCCCAGATCCTTTTCCACCCCAAATCAATCCACTGACAATAAAAACCAAGAGATAAAGAGGCGCACCAATCAAGGCTTTTTTATCTTTGGATAAAGCCCTGCCCATGTGTCGATAATGGGTTGAAAATGAAACCATCAATGCACAAGCTACCCCCACCATAAAACCCACCCAAGTGGAATTCTTTTGAAATAAAACAATACTAGACATCACAATCATCCCACCCACAGGACTAGGAATCCCAGCGAAATAATTGGGATCACTGCTTTTTTTATTCAAAGTGAAAAACACCAATCTGCTCACCACAAAACAACTATACACACAACCCAAAACCACCCCTTCAATACCAGTATATAAATAAGACAAAGCAACACCCGGAGCAATCCCATAATTCACCCCATCAGCGATATCATCGGAATATACACCGAATCTTGTCCCACCAAATTTACGGGCTGCTGCACCATCAAAGCCATCAAAAGCAGCACCCAGCAATAAGAAAAACAATGCTTTATCAAACTGACTTTGAGCCGAAGCATGCATACTCGCTACACCACATAATAGATTGATCGCAGAGAGTGTATCCGCAATAAATCTCTTTTGAAGTAAACGAATTTGATAGAGAAATACCAAGGAAAACAAAGAGATATGAATCAAAAGGATCATCACCAGCACTTGATCATTTAAGAGCTCTTTTAACCATTTTTGAGAATAGATCAACATCGCCCAAAGCGAAAGCAGATGGAAATAATTAAACAACTTCAAACGCTTAGGTCCACGATTGAGGAAAACAAAAGCCAAAGTAGAAAGATCAATCAATAGCTTTACCATCAAAATCATGCTTAAAATCACACCTTCTTGCCAAAGGTTATAGATCAACCAAATATTCAAGGGCAAATCACCCAATCGATCTAGATGACCAAAGTATTTTTGATTGATGCTTTTGAGGTTTAATTCATCGCTTTGCGTGGTCTTAATCAAATAAAAATATCTGACTTTTCTCAAATAATCCAAGATTAAAGCAGTGAGTAAGAGACATCCCACCATGACGATATGACTTCGATCTTGAAGTTCATACAAAAGCACTGGGTAGAGCAAAAATACCTTGATACTCAAAAACAGATGAGAGGGAACCTGAAATAAGGCACCTAATCTAAGGTGTAAGTGCTGAATACTTTGATTGATATCCATGATGATGTCCTTTCTGGTTTTTACTGCGCAAATTGAGGTTCTATCTCAACAATCAATTGATAATGAGCATTCATGTCGGAAAATACTTCAATCAAATGATCGCCAAGTCCATTAAAATCGAACTCAAAATCCAAAATTTGATCATCCCCAGCTCTCATAAATAAATCCACATTTTTTAATTGTTCTTCTTGCAAACTCGCACAACCCACATCATAAACCCGAATCAAGAACTCTGTCCCCGGGTATACTTGTTCGCTGAGCAGGATTTTTAGTTTAAGCTTATTTTTGGGATGTTGTGCATAGAGTAGAATGGATTGAGACCCAGGGAAATCACCAGCAATAAAGCTTTCTTCATCCAATACACAAGTCACTCGGGTTTGGCAAATCGGCAAAGAAACCCGACAAAGACTCTCAAGCTTCCCAGCAGTAAATTGATCAATCCTGCTCTCGCACCCAGAGATCAGCAAAAGCAAGCATAGAAAAAGCCAGAAATTCATCACTCAAAGCTCCAATAGGCTTGAGTATTTTGTCCAAGTTGCCCATAGGCACTCCACCATTCTGTTAATCTCTTTTCCCATTCATTCTTTGATGTTTGAAATTCACCTCTCAAGCTGAGATAACGCTTTTTGAGTTCTTCCACTTCCATTTCTAATTGTGTGACATCATACACAGCCAAATCATATCTCATCGCCGTTTGAGCATATACCAAAGACAATCTCTTGCGTGTAAAATCTAATTCTGCTTGAGACATCTTCAATTGAATATCCGCCAAATGAATCCTAGAAAATGCCAACTGCTGAAATTGTTGATTGGCGGAACCCAAGGATTGTTTTAAAGATTTTGCTTGTTTCTCTTGGGCTTGGCGTAATTGATTTTCTGCATTTGCTACTTTGGCCCTAGCCACAATCTGCGCATCTTGAGCATCTGCTATTTTTTGTCTTGCTTCCGCTGGGAGTCTTTTGTCTGAGAGACTAATTTCTTGAACTTTCGTCTGACATGCCAAGCATACACAAGCCGCCCAAACATAACAAAAAATAGCAAATAGCCGAGTATTGAAAAATAGGGAAAAATCTCCCTCATTAAACCGGAATTGAACATTGAAACGCTCTTTCATTATTGACCCTCCCAAATCTTACCACCCGTTTGAGTGATTTTCCAATTTTTTTCGATATAATCGACACTAGCACTAGCACCCAGTTGTTTTAACAACTTAACAGTGTTGCTGACACCAGCACTTAATCCCCCAATCCCAGCACGCCCAAATCCATCTAAAGCACAACTCCAATCTTGCATCTTGGCACAAGCCACACCATAGAGATTAGCAATTTCAGCACCACCACTGCTCAGTACATTAGAAAGCAATAGTTTGGCCAATTGAGGATCATTTTGAGCGATCAACAATTCAGCCAAAGCGATATTTGCCTTCAAATCACTGGGTTGGTTCATCAAGATTTTTCTCAAGTCTTTACCCACAGACGCATCTGTATTGGCTTGTCTGCGTTGAACTGGGGTAAAACTAATGGCAAAAGAACTGGGGATTTGGTCTTGCAAACATAAAAGCACACTGGGACTGAAACTGGCTCTCTTTAAACCCTGTTCTTTACACGCATTGATCGCTTGTTGAGATTGATTGGCTAATTCTGTGCTTCTCTTCTTAAATCCATTAAGAAACCTTGTTTTATCGCTATCTGCAAGTTCAGCTGGGGCTTGGAAGCTCATGATTTTGGTGCTGGCAAACTTATCTAGATCAGCCAATCTTCCCAAAGAAGCTGAACCCCAAATGGGATGTGCTGTTCTGACTGCTTTGAGGTAACTTTGTTCTGCTAATTCTAGCATGGTGACCCACTCACCGATTTCATCTACATTGGCACCGGGTTGGAATGCTTTGAGCATTTGATAGTAGATTTCAGCTTGAGTATACAAGCTGATCCCAAGAGCACTGCCTTTTAATGCATCCCCAGCTTCAATGGCTGGTTGTAAGATCTCTTCAGCTTCATCATTTTTCCCTTGAGCAACAAGGAGGTAAGCCAAATAAGCTGAAAGTTCTGCTGGTTTATGATCGAGTTTAAGCGCATTGATGGCTGAATACGCTGCACTTGGACTTTGGGTTTGAATGAGTAGTTCTGCATAACTGCTGATAGATTCACTCAATAATGCATGGTTCCCAACTTCAATGCTTTCCTTTAAATGCCCAATGGCTTCATCATTTAAACTCAACAAACTCTTGATTTGAGCGAGCGCATATAAGAGCGCTGGTTTTTGATTCTTATCCAAATTCGCTGCTTGTATAAATGCTGGAAAAGCACGGTTCATATCTAGATAAGTTGTTGCTGTTCTTGCGATGGTAGCAAAGACATTCGCGATTTGAGTGGATTTGGGATATTGTTGGGCTAATTCATCTCCAATTCTATATAAATCATCGATTTTACCTTCAGCTTTTGCACTGATAAAGGCATTTAACAAAGCCCTTTCCCCCAAATCTTTGTTACCAGCAGAAGCAGCTTCCTTGGCAAACTTCTCTAGTTCAGCACTGCTATCTCCCCCATCTGTGCTAGATGCTTCTAATGCGAGTTCATCGAGTTGTCTTTGTTGGGCATCTTCCAAAATGGGTTTTAAATCAGCTCGAAGTTGATCTGAAACACTGACTTTTAGCAATCGTTTCCCAGCTTCATTTAACCCTCCAAAATCATTATTCTTTTGGTAGCTATCTAGGAGTAGATAAGAAGCAACATCACCTTCTGTGGTTTTGGGGAATTCAAGGGCAACTGCTGTGAGATATTCTGTGGCTTCATCGAGTTTCCCTTCATCATAGAAGGTTTGGGCAATAGCAAACTTTACTTTGCGATTTTGTTCTATGGCCAAAGGTGTTTTAATCAAATAAGCCCCAGCTCTTCGGATCCCAGCCCGTGCAATCACTCTTTGTATTCTCTCTTGATTGGGTTGATCGATGGATTTTTGGAAGAATACCAATGTATCATAGGCACTTTCAATCAAACCATCTTGGTTATTCTTCTTCTTGAGTTCAAAGAGTTCCAAATATCTTCTCCCAGCTTCATAGAATTGATTGTTTTTGGCATATAACCCAGCCAAATTCGCCAAAATATCACCGCGATTTTCCGCATCTGGGAAAGCATTGAGATGTGAGATATAGGCTTTTTGCATTTGTGCAATCAATTGAGGTGAAATGGCTTTTTGATTGCGTTGCATCGAAAGATATTCTTCTTGAGCGCTGACACCTAGGTCGCGAACATATCTCTCAAACTCATCATTTAGTCTCTTCTTCTCTGCTTCTAGAATTTGGGGATTACTCAGGACTCTACCGATCAGATGAGAGATCAATTGAGCATCATCACCTACTTTTTCATAATCTTTGAGCGCTTTAATGCTGTTATAAAGCATTTGTGCATCTTCCAAACGTTTGGGATGATCTGGGGCATATTCAAGAAGTGCTCTACTGACATCTCTTTGACCTTTGGGTTTATCCAAGATTTGATACCTAGCACCAAGTTTCTCTAAAGCATAGATCAAAGGTCCACGATCATAGGCGAGATATCTGATATAATCGACAGCGCCTACTTCTGATTTTTCCTTGCTAAAACAATAAACCATATCCCCCAAAGCATCTCTTCTTACATCTAGATCCGATGATAACTTGGTTTTTGGGTTTTGCTTGAGATAGTCATTGATTTTAAGGATAGATGTTTCAAATGATTGCACAGCTGATTTACAATCGCCTTCATTGACTTGTACCCATGCGAGTTTATAAAGCGCAATGCCTTGAAGGTTGCCCAGTGGGAAATCCATGATTTTTTGATAGGCTGTTTTGGCTTCTACCAACAAAGAACGATCAAAATAATCATTGCCTAGCACTAATAGCGCTTCTGCACTTAAAGGATGGGTTGGGTAGTTTTGAATCAAGGCTTGAAGGCTTGTTCTCATGAAATCATAATCCCCTAATTCCCTATACTCTTGTCCTTGATTAAAATATGCTCTAGGTAACAAAGGTGAATTGGGATAGGATTTGATGAATTTTTGGTATAAAGCAATGGATTGCTTTTTGAGGGTTTTGACTTGGGGCGCTTGAACTTCCTTACTCTCACCATCTCTTGCTCTTGCCACTTGATAATGTGCTCTGGCTTCATCGCTGAGTAATTCAGCTAATCTAATGGTCAATTCTTCGATATAAGGCGTACCCTGTGCTTTTTTAATCGCTTCTTGGGTTTCAATAATCGCATTTCTCGCCTTAGAGATTCTCTGCTTGAGCTGTTCGCTTAAAGGAGGCTCGTTGATTTCTGATGGTAAGGTAGAGCAAGAGAAAAGCCACACTACACTCATCAATAGGATTCGTCTATACATCTATCCTCCACAAGTACGATCAGATCATCTAATTCATCTGTCCAAAATTCCGTATCAAAAAGAAATGCTGCTTGTCCGGGTTGAAATTCTTGGCTTAAGTCAGCAATTGCACCTCTGTTCGCTGGCGCTTTTCTCCCACGAAGTAGAGCGACACCGAGTTCATGTAGAATCAAAGCAACGCTTTCTTGAGCCAACAAAAGCTCTTGAGCTACACTTTCAATCTCTTCCCTAAGTTTCCCTTCTCTTCTGGTTCTTATCGAAAGCTTTGCTTGTTCATATAATTGATTTAATTGAATAAATAAGCCTTCATCCAAGTCTTTTTGAAGGGATTTGAGGATTTTTAATTCTGTATCCAATGAGTCCAAGAGCCTACTCATGGCGCGAATCGAACTTCTTTGGGCAGCGGCAGCTCGAAGGGCCAAAGATTGTTCAGGAGGGACGCCAAGTGACAAATCATCAAATGCTTGTTTGTATTTTTGTCCTAGCGCAATGGCTGCTTGTCTGGCTGGACCAAATTGGCATAAGCTTTGGAGAGCAAGGGCTTCAAGGATAAATTTCTCGGGTGTGATTAAATCACGATAAATCGGTGCTTCTAGTGCAAATAGATATCCTAGGGTTTTTCTAGGATTGCTTTGTCTAAAATGAACCCAAGCGATTTCCAATAAGAGTTCTGGTTGATCCTTAAAGCTTTGTCTGATTTCTTCAAAATAAAGCAAAGCTTTGGCATCATTTTTTTTCTCAATCGAAAGTCTAGCCAAAGAAAGTAAAACATTTTTCTTGAGTTCTTGATCGATCATTTTGCTTTCAACCAAGGGATGAGAAAGTTCTTTTTTGAGATGTTCTAGCTTTTTTTCGGCTTCATCGAGTTGTCCTCTTCTTACTAAATCTATGGCTAATACATAATTCCCTTTATATGCATACAAGCTTGTAGGATGGATAGTAGAGAATTTTTGTAATGCCCATTGATCTAGCCCTTGTTTGAGATGCTGAATGGCTTGGTGATAATTCACAAAAGCGCTGAGTTCTGTAGGGAGTGCAGAGATTTCATCTAAGGCGATAAAATGATTGATCAAAGTATCTTCATCATACACACCGCTTAAAACGATCTTCTCAATGCCTTCAATGGCTTCAGGGATCAATGTAGGATCTCTTCGGCCTTTGGCGATTTCCAAATACCATTGAGAACTCAAATAATTCAGCCCCAAAGCTTGAGCATTTCTCGCCATTAATCGAAGTGTGCGATCATATTTGGGGTCTTGCTCATTGCTTTCTCTGAGATAATGCCATGTGGCTGAAATCGAGAGGGGATAATTGCCTTTTTGATTTTGTTCGATCCCAAAGAGAAAAGCTTGTTGTTGATCAGTGGGGATATTTTTTAAACTTGTGCAAGAAAGCAATAGGACAAAGCAAAGGGTAAAAAACAAAGCCTTGATCATAGTGACAATCCTAAGCCGATCCATAATTCATTATGTGCATCATCTTGGTTGATAAAAGACAATGCTCTTACATCTAAACGGGTTTGAATGGTTTGGTTGTGGAAAAGTTTAATCCCAAAACCAGCATCAATCACAGGTCTATTGGTTTGGGTTAACCAACCATAGCCCCCCCCAAGCACAAAGAAGAGTTCACCAAATACCAATGATTGATTTAACCAAGAACCTTTCCAATACAAAGGTTTAAAGACGATATTGGAAGTGGCATAAGAAGTAACTCTTTCAAAGGGTGTTGCTCTTAATTCATAAACCCTAAGTTGATCTTCTAGGGCTGTTTTCCATTCAAAACTGTAGGTATATTGCAATGCTTCCCATGCCCATTTTTCATTAAAATGCATGGTTAAAGCGCCACTGGCTGTAATGCCTTTTTTAAAGGCGTCTAAGGGTAAAGTACCAGCAAAAACAGTCCATTCATAGCCTTGATTAAACTTTCGATTTTGTACCACAACCTTGGGAATATCATCCTCTTTTGCTTGTGCATGGAGTGCGCTTGTTAGGAAAAAGCTGAGTAGGAAGAAGAATAGCTTTGGGGAAGAAAACATATTGCACCTAATTGAAATGAGCCATCATCACATATTATCGAGTAGAAAAGATATAGCTTATCATTTGAAAATTCAAGTTGAACTTTTGATGTAAATCATCATAATCCTAAGAGAGTTTTCTGAATTCATCATATTTGCTTGATCTGTTAATGAAAGAAGAGACATGAGAAAGTATCAAATTTATCACGCCCTATTGATGTTACTGTCAACCCTCAATCTTTGTTCTTGTGAAAAGACAAAAATCTATGCCCAAAAAACAGATGATTTGATAGAAGTCGATCAACTCGCTTTACTCTTGTGTCAAACAGATGAAGATTGTCCGCAGTGGACTTGTGTGGAAAGCCATTGTGCAGAATATCAAGAGAGTCACTCTCCCTATTTTGGTCAAAAAGTCTGTATCCCCAAGAGAAAAAGCATTAAGCTTCAAAGCAGTAATACCCTAGATCAAAACAAGATTGAAAATATCAGCAGTTTTGATCTTTCTTCAGGGGCAAATGAATTGTATGCTTTTGATGCTCAAGCCAGTAAAGTCAAAGTATACCAAAAACAAAGTAAAACTTGGCAAGAGAAAGATAATTTTGATGTAGATCTGGCAGAAAGCAAAAAAATCATTGCTGGACCTGATCGAAGCATTTTCTTTCTCTTTGGTTCTCAAGTGGTTCTTGTGGATATTCAAAGCAGATTAGCCAAAGCTTATGGTTTATCCGATGAAGTGCATGATTTATTGATCGATGAAAGTGGCTTATGGTGGGCAAGTGTTGGGAGTAAAGGCATAGAGTTGATTAATACAAGTAATAATACAGAAGATATCGCTCAAAATAACGATGCAAGAGAAGCAAATCCTAGATTTGAAACAGCTGGCATTGCCAGTAAAGCCTTATCTAGTAAATCTTATCTCATTGTCGCCGATCAATTTGCAGGGTTAAGCAGTTTTCTTCGCAAAACCCGTGGGGGTTTAGAGAGTGCAGCTGGGGCAAGGACTTTGCAAACACCAGCGCAAGAACTCTCTACCTATGGGCAAGTGATGGATATCGCAATTGCAGATCAAAGGGTAATTAGCGCTGAATATGGTGCTGGGTTGGGTGTTTTAGAACTTTCTGCCCAAGGTGGACTGTTGAAAAATCATCAACTCAATTTTAATGCGCATGTCACACACACAGCTTTGATTGATCCCTTTACTGCGATTGTGGTCACTGAAGGAAAAAGGATATTTTTGGTTGATCTCTTGCAAATCGAAAATCTAAATCAGGATCAAAAACAATTGTCTTTTGATCCTAGCCTAGGGGATTTAAAGGTCAATGATGATGGCAAAATCATGGTTGAATTAGGGGCAAGTAAATCATTTAAGCAAATTTCCACAATAAAATGGATCGATCAGCATGTTTATTGGCTCGATGATCAAGAACGTTCATTATATTCATTAGAATTGCTTTGTGAGTAAGAAGTATGGGCATTCAACTTTGGGTTGCAGAAAAGCCATCTATGGCAAAAGATATCGCTTTTGTGCTTGGTGCAAAACAAGCCACAGGGATTAAATATGAATGCATATATCAAGGACAAAAAATATGGGTATCATGGTCAATAGGGCATCTTTTAGGCATTGCTTCACCCGAACAACATGACCCCAAGTGGAAATCTTGGAAACCAGAGCTATTGCCGATTATTCCCAATGAAATCCGTTGGCAAACCCTTGATAAAACAGCCAAACATTTTTTTGAACTCAAGAAATTGATTCAACATCCTTCAGTCAGTGAGTTAGTCAATGCTTGTGATGCTGGAAGAGAAGGAGAATTGATTTTTAGGACAATCTATAATGCCTGTCAATCAACACGCCCAGTCAAGAGATTTTGGGTCTCTTCATTAACAGTACAAGCCATCAAAGTCGGGATTCAAGGCTTACAATCCAGTGCGAATTATGATGCATTGGGAAGTGCTGCGTATTGTAGAAGTGTCGCAGATTGGCTTGTGGGGATGAATGGCAGTAGGGCATTAACAGCTAGGGCAAATACTGTCTTAACCATTGGTAGAGTCCAAACACCCACATTAGCGATGATTGTCAATAGAGATCATGAGATTGAGCATTTTAAGCCAGAACCTTACCATCAAGTAGAAGTTGCGCTAGAATCACAAAAACAAGATCATTGGAAGGCGTTATGGAAGAGATCTGTATTGAGCAAGAATGAGAATAAGATAGAGAATAAGATAGAGAATAATGATGATGATGAAGATCAAACACCTGAAGGGCAAAGCGCCAAGAGAGAAGCGATTGGTAGAATCAATGATCCCATGATTGCCAAAGCGATTGCAGATAAGGTGCTACATCAATATGGTCAAATTGTAGATGTCAAAAGCAAAGAAGAGCATATTCCACCACCACAACTCTATCATTTGACAGCATTACAACAAGATGCAAATGTGAAATTTGCTTTTTCGGCAGATCAAACTTTGAAAATCGCTCAAAAGTTATATGAATACCACAAAATCATTTCTTATCCAAGAACAGATGCAAGGTATTTGACACCCGATATTATCCCTCAAATTCCTAAAATCTTAGATGCTTTACCCAAAGAATACCAAAGTGATCGAAGTGCATTAAAGAGTGCGCATCAACTTGGCGGGCGTTATGTGAATGCCAAGAAGGTCACAGATCACCATGCGATTATTCCCACAACAAAATCAATCGATTTAAACACACTGAGCATAGATGAAAAAAAAATCTATGATTTAATTGTGAGATCGTTGTTGATGTCATTGAGTGAAAATGCTGTAGATGCCAAGTTAGATGTGGAAGCTTTGGTCAAAGATGAGATTTTTTGGGCACAGTGGAAAAAAGAGCTCAAAGCGGGTTGGCGAAAAAACAGTTACAGTTATGGCAAAAAAGAAGAACAGCATATCATCATCCCAAATATCACTGTAGGTGAACACATCAGGGTCAATCAAGCAGAAGTATTAAATAAAGAAACCCAACCCCCACCGAGATTTACTGAAGCATTGATTCTCTCTGCTATGGAAAAAGCTGGGAATCAACTCGAAGAAAAAGATCTAAAACAACTTCTCAAAGGTTCGGGTTTGGGTACACCAGCCACAAGGGCAAATATTCTAGAGAATTTAATCACAAGGCAATATCTCCAAAGAACAAGCAAAATATTAACAGCGACAGAAACTGGCAAAGCCTTAATTGCTTCTATACAGAATGAAGAATTAAAAAGTGTAAATCTCACAGCCCATTGGGAGCAGATGCTTAAAGAAATAGAAGATGGGAAGATGAATGCAGTGGTGTTCTTTCAAAGGATTAGAGAATTTATCCCCAAGATGAATCAAGAGCTACTTCAAGGCAATCATATTCATACACCTCAAAGAATAGAAACAAAGACCAGCGAACCGATTTCGATCAAGAACAGTAAAACCACAAGAATCAAGAAGAAGGAAGTGGTTTTAGCGAGTTCAATTACCCAAACAATCTGTCCTAAGTGTAGATTAGGGCAAATGATCAAGGGAAGAACAGCATTTGGATGTAATCGTTGGAAAGAAGGCTGTCATTTTACCATCCCATTTCGTTTTGATCAGCTTTTCATCCAAGAAAGACAAGCCATAGAACTTGTGACAACCAAGAAAATCAAGAATATCATTGAAAAAGAAGGGAATTACTATGATATCGTTTTGGCCTTAGATTTGGTACCACCGATGAAACTTCAAATCAATCCCAAAAGAAATCCCAAGAAAAAATCACCCTAGAGATCTAGCCCGATGTTGCATCCAAAAAAACGCTGGCACAGAAATACAAATCACACAAAAAATCCAATTCACCAAAGTCCCCCAAAAATACCCCATCATATCAAAAGCCAAAGGGATCAGTAAAGCATACAAAGATGCACTTGCAGACCCAAGCATCATCGGCCCCACAGCGCCAGTAGGTACAGCACTTCCTTGAGACATCCATAATGATAACATGGTAGTAAAGAAAATCACAGGAAATACAGAAGCAAAACCAGCGATATGTTGATTACCCAATTGAGAGAGGTATACAGCAAAAGAAATCATTAAAAAAGCAAACAGCCCCCTAAATAAAAGCACTCTTTTGGAAATCCTTAAATGACTCTTTGGCGCTGGGGTAGGATGAAAAGTCACAGCCAAACCCAAAGAAAGATGTGCAATAAACCCTAATATTCCAATATTTGTCGCACTCAACCATTGACTTTCCCTAAGGCGCAAACATAAATAGACACAAATAAACCAAAATGAAATACTGCCAACACTCATTGTCAATAATAATTGACGATGGTTCAAATAGGGGAGTAATTTTGGCGGTACTAATTTCCAAAAATAGAGAAAGAGTATATTACAACCTATGCCCAAAGGCACTTGGTATACAGTATCAACAAAAATATCTCTCTCTAAACTCATCGATAAACCAATCGCAGCTGGCACAATCGTCGTTGGTAATGCAGCAATCAACCCCCCCAACTTTCCCCCCAGTTTCTCAATGGCTACACTGACAATTACGCTGATGATTCCGGCACTCAAGCCACTGTATAAAATTGTTCTTAATGTATCATCTATCAAAATCGCCATTTGTGATCTCTTTTTTTAAGCAAGTATGAAACTTAGAAAAATACATAAAACAATCAATAAATCAAGAAATGATCAAAAGTGGAAACCTTTGAAGTATAAGATTCATCTAATGATCATCTAATCTTTGTCAAATTTTCATGATTTTTGTCAAAAATATGTCATAATAAATTGACTTTGATGAAAAATCTGTAAATCTACTTATTTCAAGAAATAAAAATAAATTATCTAAATAAACGGATATTAGAAGCTTTAAAATAGCAAAATCAAATATTTACAACTTTGTCAAAAATCAAAAAACGAGATGATATCTAAATATGCTAGTTTAAGCTAAAACATGGGGAGAAAAATGAGTGATTGGAAAGAATCTAAGCATCTAACAAGTGAATCTATAGAAATGTACCTAAGCCACGATCATGATCAAAGATATGAGATTTTAGAGCTAATCGGTCAAGGTGGCATGGGGCAAGTGTATAGAGCCATTGATCATAGATTAAATCGAAAAATCGCTATTAAATTTATCAAAACAGAGTTTAGTGAGAACACACAAAGACAATTACTCTTTTTTAGGGAGGCTCAAGCCACAGCGCAACTTTCGCACCCTTATATTGTACCGATTTATGATGTGGGCTATTGGCCTGGGCGAGGGATCTATTTGGTGATGAAGGAGATTAAGGGGCAGAGTTTAACGCATCTGATTCGTGATTTCCATCGTTTGAGTGATGGTTGGTATAACTCTGGGGAAGCTGTTAAATTCCTTAAAGCGCAAAATTGGTTGGATTTTTGTGTGATTTTAAGGCAAGTGGCACAAGCCATTGGGTTTGCGCATAAGCATGGGATGTTACATCGTGATTTAAAGCCGGATAATATTATGATTGGGGCGGATGGGGAAGTATGGATTTTGGATTGGGGTGTGGCTAAGATTTTTTCGATTCCAGAAGAAGCGACACCGGTGAGTTTATATCCTGTGCAGTATCAACAAGCATTGAAGAGTAATGATATTGCAGCGGATGTATCTGCCCAATTCTCTTATGATGAGCATCAAAAATCCCAGCATATTCCTAAGCAAGAATCTGTGGTAAAAGCTTCGGAGCAACCTACGATTTTACCGATGTTTAATGCTGAGTTAGAAACGATTTTTGAAGAAGATCATCTCGAAGAAGATCATCTCTCTGAAGAATCCAATCTAAATGAACCCATTCCGATGAATTTCACACCGGTGATATCGCATTCCATTGTGCCCAAAATCCTAGATTCAGCGCAATCTCGTGCATCGGTAGAAGAATCTAAGACCAGTTCATTGACAGCACAGCAATTTGTAGAGCAATTTACGTTTACTGGTAGGATTTCTGGGACACCCGCTTATATGTCACCAGAACAAGCCAAAGCATTACCTTTGGACAGTAGAAGTGATAGTTATTCTCTAGGTGCGATTCTCTTTGAGATTTTAAGCAATCAACCACCATTTATTGGGAAGTCTACCATTGATGTACTCAAGCAAGTGATTAGTACAGAGATTCCACCTTTGGATCATATTCAAAGAGATGGGATTTCTCCTTTGCTTTATTCTGCGCCGATGGCACTCAAAGAGCTTTGTTTTAAGGCTTTATCTAAGGATTTAATACAAAGACCCAAAGATGGTACTGATTTTGCGGAAGCGTTGAAATTGATTGAGCGTGGGGCTGATCAGTATAAACAAGCGCAACAATGCTATAAATTAGGTTTAAAAATCTCTTCTGAACTCAAAGAATTACAAGCAAAGAATCTACATCTCAAACAAAAAATCGAACAAACTCGATATCTACAAACCAGTGAAGTTGGGCAATATTGGTCTCTTCAACGAAAGACTGAACAGCGCATACAAATGGCGCAAATGCAAGAAATGCAAGAATATGAACGTGCGATTTTGCTTTGTCCAGATTACTATCCAGCGTTATTGGCTTTGTGTGAAAAATTACTTAAGAGTTATCAACTGGAGTTTTTGATGGATTTGAGATCTCCAGAACTGAGTGAAATCAGAACGAAGCTTCAAGAACTCTATCCCATGTTGCCACAGAGCCAAGAATTAAAGCATAAGATCAAGCTTCTGCTCGCTCAAAAACATTTCTTTCCCATTGAAATTTTGGATAAAGATGCGATTATTGAGGTGATTTTTGAAGGGGATTCTTATCAAAAAATCAAACTTACCCAAGATCAGTTGCAAAAACATAGTTTCCCCAAAGGGGTTTATCAACTTAAAGTAACTCATCCTAGTAAACAAGAGTTTTATATACATTTTGATCTACATTCACCATTTTCCATCGAGAATAACAACCAAACCCTTCAATTTAAAATCCCCAAGAAGAATATTTTTCAATCCAAAGGCAATATTAAAATACCAGCATGTTCATATATCCCAGCAGGGCATTTTAGATATGGTTCCAAAGAGTGTATTGCCAATGAATTAAACCCAGTGAAATTACATCTTCAAGATTTTTGGATCACCACCAAATGTATTAAATTCGATGAATATCTTTCCTTTCTCAATGATTTAATCCATTTTAAGAATTTGGAAGAAAGGGATAAATATATCCCCAAATCAAATATAGGAGATACAACCCAAATCCCAGCATTTATCTATATCCCTGAAGAAGATCGATATGAGATCAATACTGAATACAGAGATCATTTCTGCGCCATTACCAACTTACCCATCTCTGAAGCTGTGATTAATTTTGTGTCTTGGGAAAATGCACAATGTTATGCATTATGGCTCACAGAAAGAACTGGTAGGGTATGGCGATTACCCACAGAATGGGAATGGGAAAAAGCAGTCAGAGGTGTAGATGGTAGACTCTTTCCTTGGGGTGATCATTGCAATAAAGAAACTGCTGATTGCAAAAAAGCCAGTCCTTATGGATTACTAGAATGTTCTGGTTTAGTCGGTAATTGGTGCCTTAATGAACGCAAGAGAGCTTATCCCTTAGCCAATCAAGATGAACAGAAAAAAGAAATAGAAACATGGCGATCTTCTGTGAAAAATGAAATGCAACAACGCTATGAAACAGAATCCCCAGTAAGAGGTGGTGGGTTCTTTAATACAGGTTTAAGCCGATCCATTACTTATCGATTCTCAGCCAGCGCCCACATGACCTTTGCTGATATTGGCATTAGATTGCTCTGTGAAGTCATCCCTTCAGATTTTCAATCTTAAAATTTAGATAAAAAGACTTGCGATTTCAATCAATTGAGATAATCTTATATTTATTATATCAAATGTTATATATAAAAAGGGAGTTCAAAATGATGAATCGAGTTTTATTGATGATTTTGGGGGGATTGATGTTTGCTTGTGCGAGTTCTGATTTGGAGGAAACACAAGTGACTAGCGAAGAGAAGAGTGCGATCTTGCATGAGGATGATCAATGGGTGGATGATGTGGATTGGGAAGGGGGTGGGGGAGAGGTTGATCAGAATCTATGGGAAGAAGAGCAACCTCAAATTGTGAGTAATGAGCCATTTTATTTGATTACACCGGCTCAATGTCAAAATCCATGTCGATTATATGTGACGGCGTTAAGAGGGATTTCTTATGTTGAGTATTATGCGGAGGAATGGAAATTGGGGGTAGGTGAAGATGGGGGTCAAAATTTTGAGTTGGTGTATGATTTTACGCGTTTGGGCAAGAGATTGATCAAAGCGATTGCCTTTGATCGCAATGGTCAGCAAGTGGCATCAGCTGGGGCTTATGTGAATATCTATGAAGAAGGGAATGGGGAAATTGTGGATCAAAACAATGGGGCTAATCAAGGGAGTACATCAAATCAAAGTACAGGATTTCCTTTGAATGTGCCTTATTTCTATCAATACAACAATCAATATTATCCAGGATCAAGTTGTCAAAACACGTCGATTGCGATGGTATTAAAGCATTATGGTTGGCAAGGCGTGCCAGATCATATCACTGCGCAATATGGCAAAGATTATGCTCAAAGTCCAGCGGGTTTGGCAGATGTTTTCAATACGATTGCAAGTAGAAATGGTTTATCTAAGCGTATTGTGCCTAATACCAATGGTTCAATTGAAGGTTTAAAGAGAGAGTTAGATGCTGGACATCCAGTGATTATCCATGGTTATTTCACAAGATCAGGGCATGTGGTGGTAGTGGTTGGATATGACAGTAGTGGTTACTGGGTCAATGATCCAGCTGGGACTTGGAGTCAAGGGTTTAAGAGTGGATATCCAAATGCTTATCAAGAAAGCACAGCTGGGAAGAAGATTTATTATCGCAAAGCTGCATTTGAATCAGCTGTGGCAAGTGATGGTTATTCTTATCTACCTCTTTGGTATCATGCGATTAGAAGTAATTAGGTAAAAGCCATGAAACACTCTCTATTTTTGATTTGTTATCTATTGTTTTTTTATGCTTGTGCTGATGCTGAGTATAACAATGAAGTCCGAGTCACTGGGGAAGAGAAATTTAATATATTTGGCGGTCAAAAAATCTTATCCAAAGATTTTAGTTTAACGAGTGAACTTGGGGAAGAGATATTGGCTTATATGAAGCAATGGGAAGTGGAGCAGATTCAGTATAAAGATGAATATGCGCAACCTAGGATGTGTGCCCACAATGTATCTAGGATTTTTGATATGTTAGGGATGACTGAATATCAATCTTATTTGGTGCCAGATATGGTAGGGGCAGTGAAAGTGCGCAAGGGTTTGGTCAAGCAACTCTCTAGGAAAAATAAAAGCAAAGCGATTACTGAACTCAATGCATTATTTAATGGGAAATTACCGATTGGTACTTTGATCAATGGTTGTTTAAGAGCGGATTGTAGTGGTGAAGGTGGGGATGGGCATATTGGGATTTTGGGGGAAACAGATGAGAATGGTGTGGTTTGGGTGTATCACAATAATTGGTATAGACCAGACAATGAAGGCGGACAAAGAAAAGAGTATATGGTATCTTCTCTCTACTATGATCAAGGTTTATTTAGGCAGTGGATGAAAACCCCATGGATCAAGGTATATCGAAATGAACAAGGGCAAATCAGTGATCTAGAATCACTCTTGCCAGCCCTAGATGATATGGATCTCTTAGGAGAATATTTTGTGACAGTCTCAGTCATCCCAGAACTTTTAAAATCCTTAAATCTTCTCAATGAAAGCGACTACTTCTGTCCAGAACCCAGTAAAGCCGATCTACTCTTAGGCTATTGTGTAGATGGTGAAAACGATCAAGCCAATGCTTATGGACCTTTTACTTTAGAAATGATGAAAAGATGTAGTGATTATGGTTATGGCAATGCTTGTGTCAATGAATTGCTGATCAATTCAAGTTTTGAAAACAAAAGCTTCCAAGTCAAAACCCCAAGATGGTCCAAAAGAGTGGTGAGATCATTAAAAGGTGAAGGTGCTTGTGCAGTAGGCTCCAAAATCGATGATCAAATCGGCTATTGTGTAGAAACAGTGAAAGATGAACAAGGCAATCAAGTGCAAAATGCCTTTGGTCCCTTTCCCAAAGCTTTGGTTTCTAAATGTGTAAGCAAACAAGGTGGAAATGCCTGTTATCAAGGCCGTTGGAATAAAAATTTCCTAGCAAATATGCTCAAATAATCAAAAATCATATCTAGTCCCTAATCCATTCTACCTATTGACAAATCGATATCAATGATGTAGGTAAATGTAAATAAATGTAGATAAAGGAATAGAATGTTTTCTCAAAGAACAAAGATTGCGCAAGAGAATGAGTATTCATTGGCATTGAGATCGAGTCGGATCGACATTGATTTAAGTTTAAGCAATCCTACGAAAGCTGGGTTTAGTACTTTGGGTGAAGATGAATTGCAAGGTTTATTGGTGGGTTGTTTGGGGCAGGTGTATGAGGGGAATGCCTTTGGGGGAGAGGGGGTAAGGGAGAAGATTAATGATATGTTTTATTATGGGGTAGGGGGGGTAGATGATTTATGTTTAACGGCGAGTACGAGTGAGGCTTATGGTTTATTATTTAAGTTATTATGTGAAGCTGGGGATGAGGTATTAGTGCCAGAGCCGAGTTATCCTTTATTTGAGGCATTGGCAGGGTTAGATTGTGTGCGATTGGTATCTTATCCTTTGTATTATGATGGGGATGATTGGTATATCGATTTTCATGCGCTTGAGGGGAAAATTGGGTTAAGGACAAGGGCGATGATTATTGTGAATCCTAATAATCCGACTGGGCATTATGTGAAGCAAGAAGAGTTTGATCGTTTGGTATCATTGGGTTTACCGTTGATTGTGGATGAGGTCTTTCGGGGTTTTGATCTAGAGGAAGTGGCGCCAGTGGTATTTGAGGATGGGGTGAGTCCTATTTTTGTATTAAATGGCTTATCCAAGAGTTTGGGTTATCCTTTTTTGAAGTTAGGTTGGATCAAGGTTTTGGGAGAGAAAGCGTGGAAGAGAGAGGCATTGGATCGTTTGTCATGGGCGAGTGATGCTTATTTATCTGTGAATGGTTTGAGTTCTCAAATGATTGAGTATGGATTATTAGAGAAGAGTCAGCAAAGGCGTGATGAAATTTCATTGAGAATCAAAGAGAATCATGGCATTTTAAATCAGCTACTTTCTGAGCAAAATTGTATCAGTACATATCAAGGCAGAGCTGGGTGGATGAGAGTGCTCTCATTGCCGAGTATTTATGAGGATGAAGCGTGGTGTTTGATTCTCTTAAAGCATGGTATTTTGGTGCAACCCGGGTATTTTTATGACTTTCATAAATCTAACTTGGTTGTGATTTCCTTACTTCCTTTAACTCAAGATTTTAGCAATGGCGTAAAAAGGTTGATTGAAGTTGTTCTTCAAGAAATGGAGCAGCATTGTGAATAGATGGATTTGTGATATTCTGTTGTTTTGTGTTCTTTTATTTTCTGTTCAAGCGATGGCTCAAGAAAATGCAGAAAATCGGGAAGCTGTGATGAAAAAGCAAGCGATTGCTGATTATAAAGAGGGCAGTAAAGCATTTTATGATCGGGATTTTGATCAAGCGCTTTTGCTTTTTACCAAAGCATATCGTGTGATTAAGAATCCAGTGATGGTTTATAATATTGCGAGATGTTTTGAAGAGAAAAAAGACTTTGCTTCCGCTGTGAAGTTTTATAGGGAATACCTAGATGCTTCTCAATCAGCTGATGATAAAATTGAAGTGGTATTGACGATTAATGTGTTAGAGTCATTGATGAAGCCAGAAGTGACTGTAGGATCAAATCACAATCAGCTATGGGGTTGGACGGCACTAGG
>JACCDO010061203.1_pt1 | contig 20401 bp, 23 predicted proteins | sample 7446101 | NCBI WGS metagenome assembly JACCDO01 (sample SAMN15323440, study PRJNA562643) | freshwater metagenome | isolation source: river surface water | place: USA:Blue River Watershed | collected 2017-08-16
ATACCGTTTCGTCATCGAATAGTCCATTAAAATGGTGATGGCGCAAGCTATCGGTAGAGGTAGCAAGCAATACTAAGCCAATTATCACCACATTAACGAGCATGGTCCCTCTTTCTCCTCTTTCCTCTTTTTTGTTTCAATTTTGGGTGTTGAAAATCGAGAGGGACTATCGAGAGGAACCAATAGGTTTATCTGTGTAACTAGATTACAAGTGAAAAACTACGCTGTCAGAGACAGAATCCTGTAGACGTGGCCATTCCTGGTGCTGACGTCTTTACCTTCAGCTGACGTCTTTTCTATCTACAATTTCACCGAGGATTGAGGGCCGGGACTCTCATGGCCGATAGGACCGGAAAAGGGCGGAGCTAAGAGGCTATTTATCTGCATTATTTACACTAAAAACACGCTATTTCGGGACGTCGTGGTGCAGGAAGTCGCGGTGGAACACGTCGGCATCGAAGGCCTTTAGCTCAGCCTCGGGCACCTGGTGACTCAGCATCCACTGCCTGATCTTGGTTCTACCCGCCACCACCAGCTAATTAAGGAGCAAATGAGTGAGTGAGAGAGTGAGTAAGTGAGTGAGTAAGTGAGTAAACCTTCATAAGCAGTTGCTCGTGAGACTTATCCACTTCATAACGCTGACCGTGGGCACCGGTATGATGGATTACCGTTGCATCGCGAGCCTTGAATGTTCGCTCCTTGCCGTACACGAGAGAAATCCAATCATCCATCCACCTATGCGTGAGTTAGTGAGTGAGTAAGTAGGTTAGTGAGTGAGTGAGCGCACCAGTCCGTAAGTTCAACAGGGTAGTAATTCATATCAAATACTTCCATATGCGTTCTATGAACGAAGTCGTGCGTTAAAATCTTGGTGTTTCCTTGATTGCACCGTGGCCCGACGACGCCTAGTAAGTGAGTGAGTAAGTGAGTAAGTGAGTGAGTGAGTAAGTGAGTGAGTGAGTAGGTGTAGTACCATAGGGCAGTGACAACGACTTAATCCCTTTCACAAACAAAATCGGCCAGTTTTCGACTAATTCCGTGTCATCATTAATGCGGTAGAAGTACTCCGCTCCTCCTTTGTACGCCATCCGCGCCATCTCGATGAACACTGAAAGTAAGAGTGAGTGAGTGAGTGAGTGAGTGAGTGAGTGAGTGAGTGAGTGAGAGAGAGAGAGAGAGAGTGAGTGAGTGAGTGATTGATTGATTGGGTGAGTGAGTGAGAGAGAGAGTGAGTGAAAGAGAGAGGGGGAGCCTACCTGGACCAGGCTTTTTCAACGTATTATTCACTTTGCATAGCTTCAGTGTTATACTTATTCCATTTTTCTCCATTGGCGACTGCGCGTGGGTTTTGAACCTAGTTAGGAAGCGAGTGAGTGAGTGAGTGAGTGAGAAAATATATGAGTGCGTGCGTGCATGAGTGAGTACCATTCCTCCGTCATCTTCTTTCCCTCGTCCGTGTCATAAAACTGATCTCCTTTGTCGTAACCGAGGATGTACTCATACCGAAACCCGCAGTCGACGGTGCGGATGAGCGACGGCAGCATGTAGATGAATAGTGCCATGTTCTTGGGCGACGGATTACTAACTTTCCTGATTGAGTGAGTGAGTGAGTGAGTGAGTGGGTGGGTGAGCGAGTGAGTGGCCCTACCTAGTGGTGGTTGCTGCCATTATAGATATTAGCGGTAACTTGTTGCTATTTTTAATGTTTTGTTCCGGGCAGACCGACAGCGGCTTGGCCCGCATGCGCAAGGCTGTGAACACCTTGTCACAGTTCCGCTCACCCCACGCCTTTATCAGATTGGTGGGCAAATTCCCCCACGACTTTAACGGCTATGAGTGAGTGAGTAAGTAAGTGAGTAAGTAAGTGAGTAAGTGAGTAAGTGAGTGAGCGAGTAAGAGTGAGTGATTACTTGCACACTATACTTCTCTTTCATTTCTAAGCACCAGGCAGCTTTGTCTTTGTCAACGGCTATCTCTCCGGGAGTGCTCTCTTTCTTTTCAACTTTACTATCTACTTTAGATGCAAAGATATTCTTGTACAGTGAGAGTGTAAGTGAGTGAGTGAGTGAGTGAGTGAGTGAGTGAGTGAGTGAGTTGATATGTGAGTTACCTTAAGGATATTGCTATTTGGACTACTATCCGCACGTTCTTCTTCTAATTCTGCAGCTCGTTTGCGTGCTTTACTTTCTTCGACGACTATAACAGTGTCACATTCCAGCTGACTCCACTCTTTCTGCAATCCCAGTGGTAGTGTACCTGAGTGAGTGGGTGAGTAAGTGTTTGACTAAGTAAGTAAGTAAGTAAGTAAGTGAGGAAGAAAGATTACCCCATGAACTGCCAGGTACCACATGATACTGGTCCCTCATTTCATGACAACGCATTGAGTTCACACTCGTCATGCTTTCCTCCTCACCAACTACCTCTTCTTCGTTCGCAGATTCAGTAGGTGCATGAGAAACTTTGCTAGGTTGGTCATTGCTGTCAGAAGGGGCGTTCTTATCTGGTATTTTATGTTCTTTCAAGAAATTTCGCAACATTTTATGACGTTCATTTGCTGCTGGATTCTTCTGTTGAGATGAGTAAATAAGAATAAAGAATAAGTTAGTAATGAAGTGTAATAGTACCATTTTAGTATCACAATCAAGCTTGTTCCAATAGTATAAAACACTTTTCTGATGCAAATTATCGTGCTGTGCAGCATTATCCAATCGTGTTTGAAGCGCAGCGCATGTTTCATCTACAGTCATACCATGCGGTAACTGCACTTCGTCCGTAGGAGATTCAGGGGCTATGGTAGTTGTAGGAGCAACGTAGGAGACAGATGGGCTGGGTGATGATAGACTATCCATAGTATAGATCAAAACCAAGTACATCGCCGCCCCCAGCAAGAGACCTTTAAGTGAATGAAGAAGTAAGTAACTGTGAATAAGCACGAGTGTAGGTGAATGGGCAAGAAGCCACCTTTGAAGACGACGCTGAACATGGCGAAATGAGTTATTTTTTTCCTTCCAGCCTTGGTTTAAACTTGCAAGCTCCGAGGGCCGATCCCTAGATCGCAAGTCTAGCAGAGAAGCACTTTATTTATTTATTTATTAAAATCTTTAATTTCTTTGCTTTAATATATACAATTACTGTCAAATTTATCTTTTAGTTTAAGGGAAATCCAGAGGAGGAAGTTTGTTGCCCACTGGCAACTGCGAGAAATAATCATGATTTAAGTACATGGCATCGTGAAGGTCCTTACCTCCTAACGCATTAAAAGTGTCCCAGTTAGGAAGCTCGTGTAAAGTTTTATTGACGAGGCAATAGATTCTCCAAAGCCCATGATTAGTTCCAGTAGTTCTAATGAATGTGCCATTACGGATACCAATCATTCCATTTTTGTACTCAAGTGTTCCTTCTTTGTGAGTTATATTCTGCATCTTCTCGTACTTCTTATTGTGATTGACGAACTCTCCTTGGCTGTGTAATTTGTGTATCATCATTGTATATGGTACGCCACTCTCAGGTAGCAAACAAACATTACCAAACTTCCGAGACCGTGGTGGGTATCCTAATTCTGTAAGTAATCTACTGTAACATTTATTTGCGTGATTTGCGTTAATGGTTAAACACGAATCGTTTACATACGGTTTTCCTACCAAGTCATGGATGTAATATAATAGTGTACTAGATAGAGCTCCTTGATCTTCAAGCCAGAAATGAATTCCCCATTTCTCAGCGCGTTCATACTCCTTCCGCCACAACTCGATAAATTCGCGACCCCATGTACTATTTCTTATCATCCAAAAGCCAGTATTGACGATATTGGTGCCATCTTGAGCTATAAAATGACACTCTGACTGATTTTTTGATCTTCCTTCGGGAATAGAATTAGCAAGGTTGATGAAGTACTCTATTGGGATACTGTCCTCGGCTATAAAAGAATCCCCATCAAGAAATACGAGCCAGTCGACGGTTCTATTAAATCGAGTATATATTTTCCTTTCATTTGTATTATGTAAATAGTTATAGGCAGCATAAATTTTTATGCCTGGTGCAGCCATTGTATAATTATCATAGACCACTACATCATGACTGTAGTTGTGTTTTGCGGCATATAGTTTGTTCTTGGAGATATATAAGTGAAACCGATTGTAGTAATCAGTATTCATAGCACCAAATATCAACAAGTCTCGCTTTGGAATAATGACTGATAGATTGTTATTACGATCATTAATAATTCTATTATTATTGCCATCATCAACGTTATTTTTTGACGATTCAGGTGCTATGACAAATGGGTATTTTAAATATACGGTATCAGCTACCGAATTCTGTTTAAGTATCTCTCGTGCAATCGGTTTATTTGTCTCTGATAGATTTTGAGACTGGACATAATAATATGACAAAATTACCACAAATAATGTGATGCCATGAAAATCTAGCAACGACATACCGCCCACCAGACGCAATGCCTACAGTTGTGTTGGTGCTTCTTTTCACTCCATGTTCAATTTATACACATGGTGTCCATACCAAACTCCGGTTGAAAAAAATCCCGCGTAATTGGAATTCAGGCCGATCGAAGGGAAGTGGCCTTCGGAGCAGCCTTTCTCATGCTATTTTGCCATTTGTCACTTGATTTTATCAGAGAAATGCGCTGCCACGTAAGTCAAGGGGGATCCAAAATCATTAATTAGTTAACAAAAACAAGAACAACGGCACAGTGTATATAAATATGATGCATCAATAGAACGGTTTGACCCAGCACTTGTAACTAAACTGGTTTTAATTTTAACTTGTTTAAGTCAGCAATCTTACCGTCTTTTTTGTACGGTAGTAATTTCAGGCTTTTTATCTACATGATTACAGAGTTGATGTGGATATACTTCAAGGCGTTGAATAATAAATGCGACCATAAATCTACAGGACCTGGTATGCACGAATGTATCGCATCAAAGTGCGCATCAAGTCGCAGGTTATGTGATGTGGCCACGTCGAGGTACAGCACTTGGTGGTAGTGAGTCTTGAGCCAATTCTTAACGACTATATTTTGTGCTTCAAATAAATCATAATAATAAAGTGTATTTTTTGCTAAAATGATTGGCTCAACGAGTGGCTTACTGAAGTAGTGCTGCTTCCACCCGTGGTCGCCTTGCGGAGTGTTCCGCCAAACTATTGCAATATTGGGATGATTCGTTTTTACATAGTGTAGAGTCTCGTTAAGCTGAGTGAGTAGTACATCATCCGCATCATAATGCGCACCACGATTTAATACCAGCAAAGAGTACCTCGAGCTATTCAATAAGTGGATCCAAGGATATTCATAGCGGGTATCAATTGCACCGGTCGTTATCTTCTCTTCTGTAACTAGTGAGATTAAATCATTACGAACATAATCCACACGAAGTTGATCGTTACAAGTATGTTCACTGCCTTTACTGGGACAATTCTGCTTCATTCTTTGCAATAATAAATTGCGAAGTGAAAGGACAAAAGCTTCGTGGACACTGTCTCCCACAAAGAGAATATTACCATGCAATAGAGGTCGCTCATCAGCGGTTTGTAATAATACAGACTGTAACTGAGACGATGCTGCAGATTTATTACCAGTGAACAGAAAACACATAGTAGAAGCATCAAAATCATCTAATTTGATTACTTTAGAATTACTAAATGAAGTAAGAAGTCTTGATGAGTAAAAATTAAGAGAATAATCTTATATTAGATACCTGTGCAATCGATTCACATCAGTTCGATTATTCATAGAACCATTTTTATATACTAATTTATTTTCAAAAGAGTCACTAGCTACATCTTTACATTTATTATTTACTTCGTAATTTGGATCCCATGTATATTTTAAAGAGTCAAAATCTAATATCCATGCGCAAGGATTTTTAATTCCATAATGCACTGGACAAGGAGTATACAAATATATATTGTCAATAATTGTCTCATTAGTAAAACGCCAGTAGCCACCAGGACCACTCCAACAAGCCAACTGATCACTTACTTCTGCCCAAGTCGATGAAAAAAGCTTATATAAACCAAACTGAACAACTTCGTGACTCGTCCGACTATTGCATTGCCACAGTAGTGCGAACAGAATGATGGAGACTAAAAACATAACTCATATACTGTCTATCTCTCTTGCGATGCACGTCATTAAATCAAGACTTAACCTTATTTTTTTGACAAAAAATGGAAATGTTATTAGGACTCCAGATCCGGAATACCTATGTACAGTATTAGTTGCTGAGACCAAATAATGAAACTTCGGCGGTAATTTCGAAGTTGTACTAGCTACTAAGTAGAGGGTCGCGGCACTAACGTACCTTTCTTGTTGATAAAGATAAAACTTACCGGTACCGTACCGTTGGAACGAGTCGAACGACAACATTGTCATTGAACAGGAGACGCTGTGACTGGTGCCGTGCTTGATACTTGTTGATTTCATTTGGTAGTTCTGTGAGTATTGCCTGCTAAGGGACTTTGCGATTCAACTATGGCTGGCACAGCAAAGTTGGAACGGGTGGACGCATCACTGATGGAAGCGATTGAGATCGCGGAGAAGTTAGGCGATGATGCGATCCAAGGCATTACGAGCGGTGTCATTAAAGGTTCGCCTGTTACAGAGAAACGGGTTATTAATAGCCAAGGTATGATGACTCACTCGTTTCACTAATACATTCATAATATTTATTTGTCGTCTATAGAAGTACTTACTAAAGGAGTAATCCTCCATTTAAGAGAGATTTTCGTCAGTAATTTGGGTGCTGAGAGTAATGCAGATCAAAATAGAGCATTGCTGACTAATAATTCATGCTTGAATAGGCAAGATTTTCATCATTTATTGACCAAATACTCAAGTATGTTATTTATACTCCTTCTTACTTACATACTTACTTGCTTGCAATACTAGTACCATCGCCTATAATCAGCACTATATACAACAAATTGGACGTCAACAATGCTGGTTCCTTCAATTTTATACAATTTATTGATTTTTTAATAGCCAGTGAAAGCAGCATGTTGTATACTGAGATGGCGTACACCGGTTAGATATACTTACTCACTCACTTACTCACTTACTTACTCACTCACTCGCTTAAAGGCAAGCTAGTGAAGCTGTATGAGCAGACAAACATTTATGATTTCCACAAGACTTCCATCGATAATTTGTTGTATATAACCAAACCGTTTCCACTGTTGATCACCGCGGCCAAGGACGACAACATGCTGCACCTCTGGGACCTGTCGCACGGCCATCAACGCTGTCGCAAGGTGGCTTCTATCAAGCACGTGGACAAGAACAAGATTTTTATTGACAACCTTGTCAAGTCCATGGGGAAAGCGCAACGATCTAACTATTATTGCTCTAAATCATCATCAACGGCTACAAACTCGGCCGCGGTCGCGGCTATCACCGCGGTGTGTGATATCCCCCACACCCCGCATATATGCGTGTGCTCTGCGGACTGCGCGGTCACTCTTTATGAGATGTTTACTAATGAACCATGTGGGAAAATAACGGATCTCAAGGAGGTACCGACGTGTATCGTTGCATTTCCACAGATTATTGAAGATTCGGCGGTTAGTGGAGGTACTCACTCCCGCACTCACTCACGCACTTACTTACTCACTCACGCACTCACTCACTCACTCATAGGTAATGACCAGGATGCGCAGGTAACCAACAAATCTACGGTGTGGATCGCCTTCGGGGATGCGGTCGGCTATGTTCGAATCCTTAAATTAGATCCGGAATTCTCTCCTCCCAACGATACCGGCGGCAAGAGCAGGTACACGAAGTACTTCGAGCAGGCATTGACGTCAGCCAGCTCGTACTCGCAGAGGAAGGCGCACAGCGACTGGATACACAGAATTATGTACATTTCGGAGATCAACTGCCTGGTAACTCACCCACTCACTCGCTTACTCACTCACTCACTCACTCACTTACTTACTCATTCACTCACTTACTTACTCACTCACTCACTCACTTAGGTGACTTCCAGCAGCGATGGGACGGTTTGCTTGATAGACTTTGATGTGAAGGGCCACAGCGGTGTTAACTTTGAAGGGCATCTCACTGCAGGTGACATTCACTACTCACTCACTCAATCACTTACTTACTCACTCACTTACTCACTCACTCACTTACTCACTTACTTACTCACTCACAGGTAAATCGCGGCACGGTAAGTGTCATGTGAACTTGCTGGCGTGGTCGGCGTACAACAAGTACGTGGTATCCGTGGCCAGCCGCAAAGTGCTGATGTGGGATCCGTACACATTCGACGTGCTCTGCACCCTCGATGGCTTCACCTCCAACGTGGTGGACATATGCGTGTCGGATAGTAACTCGAAGCTATTTGTCACACTGAGTGATAAATCTGTAAGGTGAGACCGCTACTCACTCACTCACTCACTCACTCACCTACTCACACACTCACTCACTCACTCACTCACTTACAGAGTCTATCACTACAATAACTTCGACCTGTTGCAGACGATTTATGAGACAGCGACCTTCTCCCCCGATGACGTGCTGTCTCGGACTTTGTTCATCGAATCCAAAGAATTGATCTTGACTGGTATGACCTCGCTCACTCACTCACTCACTCACTCACTTACTCACTCACTCACTCACTCACTTACTCACTCACTTACTTACTTACTTACTCACTCACTCACTCACTCACTCACTCACTTACTTACTTACTTACTCACTCACTCGCTTGATTACATAGGGAATAAGATCGCCATTTGGAACATCATACCGTCGTCGGACAAGATCAAGCCCGTCGATTCCACGGCGAACAACGGCTACGAAGACATCGTCACTGTGCTCTTCAACCCTCTTTACTCACTGATCATAACGGTTACCACGTTAGGGAAGGTTGGGATCACGCACTCTTACTCACTCACTCACCTACTCACTCACTCTTACTCACTTACTCACTTACTCACTCACTCACCTACTCACTCACCTACTTATTCACTCACTTACTCACTTACTCACTCACCTACTCACTCACTTACTTACTTACTCACTCAAGGTAAGTGTGTACAACGCTGTTACCGGCGTCATCGAGAACCAGTTCACTATCTCGCACATCAAGAGCGCATATGACGGTAATGTCAGTTTAAACAACATAATTCCGCCCAACGGCTACTCCGTCGCACATCCCAGTATCGAGAAGGACTCGTACTCCGGGATTCCAAAGCGGATCATTAAACTAGCCGTTTTAGACCAATCCTGCAAGCGTATCCTTGTGGTAACGATGACCGGGTTGCTGCAGGTGTGGAATTTCATTACATGTGAGTGTCTCTCAAGTGTGAAACCCGTTATACACGTGGACCGGCACGTGCACACCTCGTCAAGTGACTGCGACATCTCCCTTATTCACCATAACACCGCGGACTACTTGCTTGCGGTCACCCACGACAGCAACATGTGCATGCTGCGCGCCAGGGAGAGCACCTTCGACATCACGCCGTCGCAGTACTACAAGCGGTTCCTTAGCAAGGATGACGAGGTTGTTGACGAGGGATTTCGCGCGGTAGAATTGTTGTGGGTCAAGGCAACACCGGGATATCACATCAAGAGTACCGCGGTGACCGGGTACAGCGATGGGGCCGTGATCCTGTGGTCCCTGGAGCATGCCCACAAGTTGAAAGAGTGGAGTGTAACCAGAGAGACCGGCGTGATTCTGTCGGGAATCATCAAAACAAAAGTTGATAATTCCAAGCAATCCGTGGGTAAGCGCAGGGGATTACTGCCCGTTATGAGTCGAACGAATGCAGCAGGAGCAAGCTATGTCAAGCACTTACTATCGCAGTACAACGAGCAAGGTTTGTTGAACAACGACTCTGCGACTGACACCGATGGTGAGCTGCAAGAGACACCAGAAATGAGCGAGAGCAGAGCCGAGCCCTCTTCAGACGTCAGTCGAGTCACTATCGTGTCGTGCGCTGTCTACTCCGCGCCTTTTGTGGTCTTCGGGGCTTGCTCCGACAACTATATCCGCTTTTGGGACGGTGAAAGCAGCAGTTTGCTGTGCTCTTTCGATGCGTTAGCCGCTAATAAAGACGATGAAAGACGCGGTGAAGACGACCACATCCAGCTCCTGCGACTGAGTGATGTGGAGAACATACTTATCGGTGGCTACCGCAGCGGCAAGGTGTGTGTTTGGACCATATACCCGGACGCGTTGCTGGCTCTGAAAGGTCTGGTTACAGCTGGAAATGCGACGTTAAACGTGCAGGATGCACTGGTAGCATCGCCGTTGCACTTCGTGAACGAGTGGATCGCCCACTCATCGTCCCTTCAAGCACTTGAATTTGTTTACTTTTCCAATGACGACGAGAGTAAAGAAGAATTGCGGGGCGCAGAGGCTGCGAGTAGCAGTAACAAGCGCGCCTTGAATGAGAAGTATACTAATGCGTTGCGCGATGACTTCAACCCAGACGGGTTCATCCTGACCTCGTCACTCGACCAAGCAACGTATCTATGGCGTACCGACGGCCAGTTCGTGGGTGAGTGCGGCGGGATGGAGTGGGATATCTTCGACGATGCGTCATACTCGAACGCAGCCGTTATTGATGAGTATAGTCATCAACCAAAGCCACCAACATCAACTCGTGGGAGTAAGACGAGTCGTGCAAGACCGGTCACTCTTTCCTACACTGATCCAATCCACACCAACGCAGAGATGAACCTATATGTAGAGTCGTTAAAAGCAAAAAATGCAGCAAAACCACCACCAAGTCATGAAAGTAACGTGCTTTACAAGACGGTAACGTCCGCGCATCCTATTCTTGACTTGGCTAAATTACAGTTGAAGAAATACATGAAAGGAGAAGCGTCGCTAGACATTCCCATGTTTAAAAGCAACAAGAAGAAGAATAAGTAAACATATTATATACATTGTATAGTGACCAAATTGTTATCTACTCACTCGCTGCTTCCTTCAAGTGCTTGGACAACATCGCCGTGACTACGTCGGTAGGTGCAGTAGTAAATATGGTCGCAGGATACACCGCCGAGCCATATTTAGGGTGCAACAGGATTTTGCAACAATTTGCATTCATTATTGAGTACTTGAGAAGTACTTGAGCGGATTGAACCTCATCAAACACTTTGTTGCAATCAGGCGTGATCATGGGCAGACCAGAGCAGGGATCGATGTAATCTGCCCAATGACCCAATGCTATCAACTCGGTGCACAGTAGCTTTGCTACAACAAAGAATGATTCTAAGCAATTGTCTTTCTCTGGTGCATAAACGAATGAGTAAGTGATAAATGTGTGAATAGTAAGAGAGTGTATACCTTTATCAGCGACATCGCCCCAGTTAACCAACTCAATGCACGTCTTCTGCATTGTTGGAATAACCAAAATCTCTTCTAATTTCTCGTTTAGTGCAGGGAAAATATGATTCAATTCGTTTTTATATGCATTACTTGGCTTATGAAGTGATAATTCGATGTTTATGGAGGTATACTCATACAATTTGGGCGCTACTATCTCTGTATTGGCCATTATAACTGCCGAACTGACTCTCTCTTGGGATTATGGTGAACCAAAAAGTTGATCGTCGCGTCGAAAATTCCTGCTTCCTTTCCTTTTTCCTTTTTTTCCCTTTTCGAAAATTTTTCTGACGTACGTATCCACACCCATTTCTGTTTCAATCTAAAATTTCTTCTCAAGAATGAGAGAGACAGCAATAGAGAAAAAGGCTGCGGCGAGCACCCGCTTCGCTTTCTACATCTTCTTCCACTTACACTTCAATAATTCCATCCAAAATGCGGTACCGTACCGGTTTCGAAAACGGCGATAAAATTTTGATCCCAAAAAAGAAGGAAGAAGATACATCCAATACGGCGTAAGTATGAGTAAGTGAATTAATTATTGATCCTGAGCAGACATAAATTCTTGCGTCTGTTGTGTGTGGAGAGTGTGTATACCGGGAATACAAGCGTACGTAATCAGCCAAGCTATCACTTGCGACTTAATCTTTGTACACTCGATCGTCAGGCGTTCGGCACATATCAAGTCGTTTCGAATAATTCTAGTGGGTCTAACCGTGCGAAACCGGTTCGGACAATCATCAATAATTAATTGAGGAAATAGTTGTATAAATGAGTGAAAACATAGCGCAGAGCCTGCCAGGAGTCGCGTTTGACTCGCCGCTTGAAGATGGCAGCTTGGTGCAGACGCGGACAACAAGAACTGGTATTTATGTCAAGAATCACAAAAAGGCGTTATTGGGCGATGTTGATATCTTTGAGGTATGTAGCTTATGCACTGGCCCGCCCATTTGCTCACTCATTCGCTCACTCTATCATTCACTTATTTAGGCTGTAAGAATGGGCTTAACAGATGTAGTCGCGGATATTATTCAGCGAGATCCCACGTTGGCAGCGAAAAAGGACTTTGGTGGAACGACACCATTGCATGTTGCAACATTCTTTAAAGATGTTGAAATAGCCACAATGTTGATTGAAAACGGTGCTACTTTATATGAGAAAGACGCGGTAGGAGTTGATCCATTCCGCTATTTAGAGCGCAAAGATGAAAGTAAATGTGCTAATTTAAGACTATTAGAAATTAAAGTGCGAGGTATGGCCTAGCCCGTCCCTCTTACGCACTTACGCACCCTGACTCGTACTTATTCGTTTACTAGCTTACTTACTTACTTACTTACGCACTCTGACTCTGACTCGTACTCACTCACTCACTCACTCACTCACTTACTAACTTATCTTCCAGGTGAAATGGTGCTGACGGAGGAGGAAAAGGACTTCATGGATTTGCGATTGGCGGCATTCAACAACGACGTGGCCACCATCGAGAAGCTCATTCAGAAGAATCCCAACTTGGTTTTTTCGGTTGATGAGCGAAGGCAGACCGCACTCATTGCGGCTTGTTCTAATGGTCGCCGCGAGGCGGCAAAGCTACTGCTGTTTCATGGAAGCGATTGGCACCATAAATCACTAGATGGTTAGTAAATCCCTGTCCATTCACTCACGCTCTTACTCACTTATTTACACTTTATGCAGGTGGTGGTCAAGCGTCAGCGAGTAGCTATGTGGTAGACAAAGGACTGCGCGAAGAATTGCGTACGTATGCATTTTGGCAAAGCCCTAAAGGCAAGTTGGAGTGGAAGCGGTTAGAGGCAATTCGGATCAAGGACGAAGAGTTGGACAGGTACCTCACTTAATTACTCATCACTTACTCACTCACTTACTTACTCACTCACTCACTCACTTACTCACTCACTCATAGAGAGAGTAATGAGAGGGATCTAATGGGGCAGGAAGACGACTACACCAAGTATCTGTTGGCTTGCGCTGCAATTACAAAGGCCCTAATACAGCACTATACTGAAGGCGAAGTGCTCGAGAAAGCGTTTCGGTTAGGCGGTCGTGTTGCAGAACGATATCACGTGAAAGTGATTACAGGTTAGTCTATGCACTATCACTCACTGGCTTACTCACTCACTCACTCACTCACTCACTCACTCACTCTCTCACTAACTCACTCACTCATTTTACAGATGAAATCGAACGGAAGCGCAAAGCCGAGGTATTGGCGCGTCGAATGGCGCGTGAAGAGGCGAAAAGAAAGCGAAAAGCCGAGCTTTCCGCTATGAAATCCCGCGTTCTCCTAGCCGTTGCAGCTTTGTGTAGATGGAAATTAATACTAAAACTAGGAAATCAAAGACGTGCTGAAGAGAAGCGCAGAAGAGAATATGAAGAGGAACAACGTCGATTGTGGGAGTTAGCAGAAAGAAAACGGTTATTTGAAATCGCACTTGAAGAAGCCAAAGTTGATGCACTACGTGAATGGGATGAACTTCAGAAAGAAATTGCGCGGAAAGAATGGAAAGAATTTTGTAAAACAAAGCCAGTTCGGATCGTCAAGTTCCTGCGGATGAGGAAATCGTGTCAACATATCTAACAATAATTACAGTGTGAACAAGCGGTCTTGCTGGTTGGACTTACTCACCTGCCAGAGATGAAGAGAGTGAGATCCAACAGAAATATTCCTGCGAGATGAACGCCAATTATGATCATGTTGCTCTCGGTGGTGTTGGCATAGCGGGTCACATACACGCCCACAACGCTAGTAATAAAGAGCTGAATAAAGAAGCTGTTTGCCAGGATGAACCCCCGAACCGTGACAAAATACTTGACAAATTGAAAGAAACCGAGAATAAAATAGGCAATGACTACCTCGGCTGGTCTCCACACCGCAAGTGATGCAGCTATGGCCCATAGTACCGACGTTAGGTACCACGAGGAGATTCCGAGGAGCTGGCACACGAAGGTGGACACCATGCGCCATCCAAGCAACAACTCGAGGAAAATAAGAATAATACACTGAGAATTCTTGAGTTCTTTGGTGAAATCAACGGCTATTTTATCCCATGAACCCGGCAGGAAAGAGGAATGGTTAGCGCTGTCGGTGTCGGACGGACTGTTGGTGGGATATAACGCGGCGGATTCAAAGATTTCATCTGTGGAGATGCCGGAGTCCCGCAGAAGCGGCTTGACGCGCTCAATGGTCTCAATGCACCTCTTTGACTTCTGCCACCACGCTGATTCCACAATAATTCCGTTATTTTCTGTATCAATATTAACCTCGTCGTCGTCGTTATAACTGTCTAACTCGTTCCTTTCGTTACTATTTCTTATGTAAGTAAGCACATCGGTGGTGTCAGATATATTGAGAGAGATATCGGCGGCGGTGATCACAGTCGGCTGTCTCTCGCTGTCTTCATGGCTGTCATCGAGGCTGTTGAGTGCACGTCGAATAGACTCTATTATTCGCTTCTTATGAACAAAGTCTAAGTGTTCCGGCGATAAGAACAGATTATTAGGTGTGGGATTCTCTTTACAGGTGCGAACATGAGCATGACATTTTGATGAGTTGTCTTGCGTGGTGAGACACAACCAACAGAAGTGACTCCCGCAGGAGTAACACCGCATGGCGCAGCACCCGTCTGGTGTGGGATCCAAGGCGAAATTACACGATTTATTGGGGCATTTCAAGGTCATTGCATCGATTATCCTATGCATGTCATCCTTGCTGTTGGACTTGGGGATGGCCTCGGCACTATTACCTGATGAGTGAGTCAGTAAGAATGGGTGAGTGAGTAAGAATGGGTGAGTAGGTACCATTTGCAGTGCGGTTCAGTGTATCAGCAGACGAATTTGGTGAAATTTCTTTCTGATTCGATGAGTCATTCTTGGTCATTCTTTGCAACGATAATACCAATATATCAATGTATTTTTCTAATACATCACCCACTACAACGTTTCTCACAACATGCGAGCTCCATGGTCTGGCGCAACACTGGGGCACAGGACACGTGATTTGCCCACCAGAATCTAATAACTTGAAACTCTCTTCACAAAGTGAATTTACATATGGTGAAAAACAGGATTGACATATAAAATGTGGTTGAGCACCATCGGCGTTACACGTTATGCCTTTAGCAGAAGTATTATCTAAGCATAAACAACACTGAAATTGTCCAGATCCTCCATCATTAGACTTATTAATGAGTCCTTCGCCTAGTAAGTGTTGCATTCCATAAGATTAAAGTATTTCATCAAGAGCATAGAAATTAGTGGGTTTACCTATATCTGTCGAAGGCATATCAGCATATGAACCATTTTTAGCGCTGAGAAGTGTCCACATCGCACTGCTAAACTCAAGGCGCACTGGTGAAGCCACGAAGCGAGTATTAATTATGAAGTGATGGTTGTTGAGCGCAACTATGCTCACAGAAATGCTAGTTGGGCACAACTATGCACACAGGAATACTTGCCGTGAGCGTCTATGCACAAACTGGCACAGGTAAAGCTAGAAAGCACGGCTTTGCTTACTTGATGCTTGATCAAAAATTCAATTTCAATTTTTGAAGGGATTTCCAACGACTACTAGGGTTACAGTCGGAGTTCGTAGATAGAAAGAGTGGGTTACAGTCGGAGTTCGTAGATAAGAGGAGAGAGGAGTTGGCAGTTGCAAATATACAAAGAAACAAATGAACATTCTAGTTAAATCACCCGGTCGTACACCAGGATATACGCACAAGGAATGGAGTCGAGGTGCTCCTCATCCATGTCTTCGTCCTGATCGCTTGCGTCTGAATCTTCTCGGTAACCAAACGTATCATCGAGCAGGTTCTCCATGTCGAACTTCCCAACCCAGTCGTCGTCTACTTCGCACCAGTAATTCTCCTGTCCACTGGTGCTGCTCTGACGATCTCTTATAATAGAATAGAAATGACCGTTATCGATGGATCCCTCGTGCACGATGACTCCTCCCAGCTTGTACAAGCATGCGCCGCTCTCTTCCGTCATGTAACGTCCCATGTCAACCTCGTGGTAGTACTCGAAGTAATCATATAATTTCTCCTTACAATTGTTGTCGTGGTTGAAAGTAAACCTTTTCAAATGCAAAAACAAATGGACTGGAAGCGGCTGGTTTATCTTAGTCCCTAAAAATTTGGAGGAAATGTAAGGTAGAGTGAGTATGTGGTTATTACTGCAGCAAAGGAAGTGATGTAGGAGGTACCATGGGTATGATTATGATTCACAATGCTTTTCTCCGTGAAATAGTCATCCAACGCTTCTACAATATTGCGCTTAGCAAGTATGTCGAGCGATATCATGTACATGCTATCATTGACATTATAGGTGGTAGCTGCTGCGTGATGATCAAATACTGTCGGGACCTGCACTTCGGTATCACGAATTGTGATCGTATTCGTGACATTGATCTTCATCAAATCGTCGATATTCTCCACGGAGTTGAAATACCTAAGGACTTCGTTTATAAAGTAGTAACTATTTTTCTCTTCTTCTTCTAATATTGCTGATAATATAGCATCATTGACTACTGTATCATTCTCGTCAAGTATAGGAACACTTGAATTCCCATTTTCTTTTTCGTGAAGATAATGATGCAATAAATATTGTTTGTAGTAAGGTGTTGGATTAAAAATGACTGAATGAGAGGGTGGCATCACACTACTATCCCCATCACTCACGACATTATTGGCACTACTATCACTCGTAACTAGAGTATTTATGTCACCAAATAGACTATGTAATGTGCTTACAACATACTTTAGATGTCTACTGATATTAGGTGAAGATAGTGTATCATTATTTAAGGATACTACTCGTTCTTTAAGTTGTGGAAGGTGATATAACTGCTGAATGACAGCGTTCATGTGGCAGCTACAGCCTATATTGGTTAAACCAAAAAACATTTTCAACTTCAATAGTACTTAGCAGGAATAATGTCAGCCACTAGAATCGGCATCTCCAATCGTATAAATCCCGTCAGAAATCAATCAATACCTATTGTAAGCTCGGCGCGCCTCTAATCTTAGACATTTGATTGAGTCAAAATCTTGGCGAAGCGCATCCATTGCGGCCCTATCTCTGGCTCAAACACGTCAACATCAACATACTTTAAGCCAGCGGGGCTACAGGGACGCCTCCGCGACTCGGCAATATACATACGAACAGAACTGGCAGAAGAAAAACTGTCTACTTCTTCTTTACCACACCGGCGCCGGTATAGTCGTTGGAAATGAAATTTTTGTATTTCTTTTGAAAAAATACCAATAGAAATAGAAGAAAAATGTCGTCAAGTATCGCGGTCACACAGCTCTTCCAGCAGTTGAAGCACGCGTGCTCCGATATTGAAGAAGATGCTAAGAGCCTAAAGCGCAATATAACCTCCAATACGACAAGCCATCCTACTCATGATGCACAGGGGTCAGCCAACTCTATTCTCACTTACTCAACTCACTTCATCACAAACTTACTTACTTAATTACTTACTTCTTCAGTGAGGAGCTCCTGGTTGATTCATTACTCGGTAAATTGCGGGAAATGACGACAGAAGCAAGTTCAATTCGCAGTAATTTAACGGGGACTAAAAGCGGCGTAAAGAGCACTGGAGTGGCCACATTGAGTGATATATTAGCCAAATGCATGGCTGTTTATGATAGTAACAATCAAGTGAAAGATTCTATACAAGCATATAGGTGCGATCACCTCTTTTCATATTCCCCATCGCACACTCACTAACTCTTTCATCATCGCAGTATTAAATTTAAGTCTCAAACAATTGAAAATGAAATAAAGAATAAAATCGTGTCGTTTGCCAACGATAACAACGACCATCACAACGACTCTGACATTGAAAACATGGAAAATGGACTCCAGACTTCACTCAGTGCAGTAGCAGCAGTTGGAAGTGCATCGGTTGTATCGACCGATGAAACCAGTAAGAAAGCCGAGAGGACGATATTAGGCGAAATAACTATTGATCAGCCAGAAGCCAGCGACGATGTGGACTGCGAGGCTGTGTATATTGATAGTGTAGATAGTAGTAGAGTGGATGCAGAGGTCGATGTCGATAGGAATACAGTCGAAAATATTGTTGAAATAAATGAAAATAGCATGAAATCTCCTATGAACACCACATCCGATGACCATCTTAACGAGATCCACACCCCGGTCATGTTTGACTGGAAACTTTCCGATGCAACACGTAATTTAGTTAAAAATACATCGTTTTTGGTTCCCGCAAACAGACGTAACACACTTATCGGCCTGGCGGACTTGGAACTCTTGAGCGACACCAAGCCCGACCAGGTGAGCGAAGAGAAAAGCGAGATCAAGAGTCGGTACCAGACCCCGCAGCAATTACTAAAATCTTGTCATCTATTGGAGTCACCTACCTTGAGTAAGGCGGTGGATTGCGGTGCTGAGACTCCGGTCACACCAACTATTGGTACACCATTTCAAACTGTAAACTTACAACTTACTGCTAGTAAGTGTAACATTGATGAGAATCATCTAGCTTCTCTTGATGAGAGCAGTCAAGCGAGTCCTGCGGCCCCAACTCACGCCCTTACTCACTCACCCACCCCCTTATCCACCCCTGTAACCACCCAAGTAATACCACCTATATCGAGTAGCTTTGATGCTGCTATTCCCGCTGTGGATCACGAGGAGTGGATCCGAGCTCCGTCCTTCCTGAAGTTACAGCTTACTATGGACGTGTTAAACCAAGCAATCAATGAAATCAACGGCTACATTGCACAAGAGGACGCAGAAATGTTTACTCAAGACCAGATGGATGCGATACTATGTGATGCTGCAAATGGCTTGAATCTGAGCAAGGGTGCAGTCAAGGCGGTGATGCTAGGGCTAGTCACCTTGAAGAAGATAGATCTCGGGACCGAAGGCAAGAACAAAGTGTATAAAATAAAAAAATAATTCTTTGAAACACAGCTCATTTAGTCATCAAAAGTCATTTTTTTCCCACTGCTTGGTGCGATGGTTCCCTTACTCTTGTTTATGACGGTCTCTCCCCTACCGCCGCGTCCTCCTCTTCCTCCACCTCTTCCACCTCCTCTACCACCAGGTGCTCCTCTTCCTGCACCATCCGCTCTCTGTCTTGGTGGTGCATAATCTACTCTAATATTTCGACCATTTATGTTTGTACCACTTAATTTCACTGCGGACTCGGTGGCTGCGCCGTCGGCAAAGGATACATGCGCGAAACCTTTGAATGAACCATCCTCGGGGGCAGTGGCAAACCTAACACTAACGATGTCACCACATGAGACAAAAACCTCTCTTAATTGGTCCTCTTCGACGTCGAATGGCAGGTTGCCAACGAACACTGTGTCGCATCCTTCAGGCTTCACAGTTGCTGGTCGAACGAGTGATTTTCCGTCAAGAATTTTCAACCATCGCTCTGTACCTGGCCATATTTGGCCGTCGAGTTCTAATGCTTTCTCTACCTCCGCTCGTGCAGAGAATGTGACATACGCTGTACCTGAGGCGCGGCCATCAGCATCCACTGGAAACTCGACGGACTTGATTTTACCGCAAGCCTTAAAGAAATCGCGCAGTTTCGATTCTTCGGTTACCCACGGTAATCCCTTGACAAATATCTTATTGTTGACGCCGTCTGCGCTAGCAGCTGGTGTAGTCGCCTTAGTTGCTGATGCAGCTGGTGTAGTTGGCTTCTTGGCAGCTGGCTTCTCATCCTCAGAGCTTGAGTCATCAGACGATGACGATGAAGAGGATGATGATGATGATGACTCGGCTTTCTTGGCAGCTGGTGTGGCCTTCTTTGCTGATGCAGCAGTAGCAGCTGGTGTAGTCGCCTTGGATGCTGTAGCAGCTGGTGTAGTTGGCTTCTTGGCAGCTGGTTTCTCATCCTCAGAGCTGGAGTCATCAGACGATGAAGATGAAGAGGATGATGATGACTCGGCTTTCTTGGCAGCTGGTGTGGCCTTCTTTGCTGATGCAGCAGTAGCAGCTGGTGTAGTCGCCTTGGATGCTGTAGCAGCTGGTGTAGTTGG
>JACCDO010384823.1_pt1 | contig 20401 bp, 14 predicted proteins | sample 7446101 | NCBI WGS metagenome assembly JACCDO01 (sample SAMN15323440, study PRJNA562643) | freshwater metagenome | isolation source: river surface water | place: USA:Blue River Watershed | collected 2017-08-16
AAAAATATCCCAAAGGAGAAGGTATTATGCTGCTCCTGTTGGCACGCTTGTGCCTATTCCTGCAGCTGGTTCAATTTGGACTTGGAGAGTTGCGTCGCAGTAAAGCTACCGCTTTGCCAAAGTCACATAGGACTTATGTTCCGCCAGAGTTACACTCTCCCTCGAAGTCCTACCAATCATACATTAAGCAGTTCGGTCTATCGGAAGAAAGTAGTTATGTAGGATCGACTTCTAGTAGCTCTACAATGCCTACAAGTTATAACTCTAAAACTTATTGTATTAATGAAACAGATGTGAAGTTTAACTATAAAGGAAACGTTTCAATATATGAAACTTTTGCAACTTGTTTAAGGAATACTCCTGATGCATTATTGGCACCATTCTATGATGATGGAGAAACGATTAATGTTACATCTATTAACATATTGAATAATTTTATTTCAGTGAATGAATTAGAAAATATTGTAAATTTTGATATATTTTTAGTGCTAACATGGCGTGATCCCAGGTTAAACATGCCTGGGTTGTGGACAAGCGTAGACGGCAAAGTGCAGCAGTTTGGAGTAGACATAACCCAAGCTTTTTACGAACAGAATATCAATCAAGACGCTTTACGCTTTTGGTTACCAGATATCTTTTTTCCGGAAGTTTCTGATGAAACAATAACTTCTGAAAGTTTATTAGCATTTCCTCTCGGCATCTTCGTCTGGACTCGGCACATAATCATAGAGTTTCTTAACAGTGACTTGAAGTATACAAACTACCCGGACGATGAGCAGACAATCGCCTTGCGGTACCTTAGTTTCGCATTACCTACTAACGAGTTACAGATGCACCTCCCTAACGACATTCCATCCGTTATATTCTTCAATAATGTTGCAGGACAAAAAGCATTTACTACCAATAGTATCTGGGAGTTTATCGACGCCAACGCCTACACCCAAAACCCGTCGAGGGAATTCGATTACCAAGGAACCAGCTACGACTTCGAGTATCGCTCTTTCAGTGTATTAGAGTTCAGAATCCGCCGTAATTCCACCGGTATTGTGACGAGATTGGCGTTTCCAATCTTTTTATTAATATTTTTAGCTGGTTTAATATTTTGGGCTAAATTCGACGACCGTTTGGACTTCACCGTCACCATCCTGCTGGCGGTCTCGTCGCTGTACATCGTCATTTTCCAGACTATTCCAATGATCGGCTACCTCACGACGCTCGACAAGTACATCACCCAGATGTTCACTACTCTCTTTGTATGTGCTGGTGTGCATCAATTTATTCTGCGATTGAAGCAAAATGACAGTGACGTCACCTGGCCGCTGCGGCGGTTTTATATTCGTTTCTTGGAAGCAATTGGACGTGTGGTCGTCATTCCCTTCATATTTATCCGTTACTTCACCTCGTTTACCCAGTTTTACGACTTTAAAACCTTGGTAAGATGCTGATTTACTTACTTACTCACTCACTCACTCTTACTTACTCACTCACTTATAGATTGCTTCTGGTTTCTTTGTATTTCTGTTCACTTTAGTCATTGCTTTGATGGAAGGGAAGCAAGTTTACCTCAGCTTTGTCTCTGTTATTGACACTTTGAAGCAGCGTTTAGATGACAACAACAGCAAAGAAGACCGATCGAACATGGAGTTCCTCGTGCTCAATCTGTACCTGTTCAACAAAGTTAGTTTTGGCAGGAATTATTACGCCACTTACGCCGAAACCAGGGATCGGTTGAAGATGGAAGCAGCGCGAGTAAACCAACTAAAACAAGAAGATTTAGTGTTACGAGCTGGAAAAACACAAGGATTTGCACGAGTAGATAAAGTAGTAGCTGGAGTCCCTTACAACACCGATCTTAACAGCATCGAACTGAGTGATGCACGCGTAGTTAACAATCAATTACATAGTAACAACAATTATTAGTATTCAGGGAACACGTGGCAGATTTGCTCGATCACATCAGGCGACGTCATGCCTCGCTTCTTGAAGGAGTAAGCCTTTTCACTGGCCAGTTTGGTAACGGCCGACGACAATAAACATGCTTGAATTTGATAACTTTGTAAATTACCAATATTATTTGTTGCTTTGTTTGCTGCTCTTAATCCCCAGAAGGATGCAACACCAAGGCATCCAGCGAGTATATCACCTTGTCCGCCGCATCTCTTGGGACATCCTTCCATATCTACCAAGTAAACGCTGTTACTGCTGTCGCCGTTGGAAATGACATCCTTGCTGCCCTTGCACAGTATCGTCACGCCATTGAGTAGTTTTGCTAATAGTAAGACTTTCTTCGCCTTCAATTCATCACTACTCACTGCGTCGTTGGACTCATTCTCTAAACTCATTAGGTTGTTGTATATATACTCATTGTCGGATGTAAGTAGGCACTTACTGCTGTCAACTAACCGATTGAATTCTACTTGGTTCGGAGTCAAAATGCATTTTAAATAGCCGTTAATCAGTTGTAAATTATTATTAACTGTCAAGAAATGCAAACCATCGGCGTCTATTATCAATGGAATTTCTTTTTTTATTGCTTCTTTGACTATTATGGTAATAACATCGTATACAAATGGATTTCTGCCAAGTCCAGGACCAATTACTAAAGAATTTAATTTGTTAAATTGATTTATAACAATATTTGCACAGTCATGTGATGATGTACTTGCATCATCAGAATAAAATGGAGTTACAATAAGTTCTGGTGAATATGATTTTATTGGTATTGCTGCTGATTCAGAGGAATATATCATTGATAAATCACCACCAAATCGTAAGGCCGACATAGCAGAATAATAAGGTGCACCAGTATATTCAATTGAACCACCAATTACTCCTATTTTGCCATTCTGACCTTTATGCAAACTCTTTTGTAATATTGGCACTATACTTTTACTAAATTCTTTGATACTGGAATAATTGAAAATATGAATTAATGGAATTAAAAGCTGTGATGTTGATGATGTTGTTGACATTTGACGATGCGCAGATGATACAGTAGTGAACAATAAAATGATGATGATAGATTGAAACGACAGGAACAAGGAGAATTTAGTGAAATGCAATATTGAAGAATAGTGCATTCAACGAAGTTTGTTGGTACAAGTCGCACGGTGAATCGAGAGATCCTCAATGATTCATTCAATGAATTTTTTTCCAAATGGGTTTCTTCCGACGGATTTTTCGAAATCGATCGAAACTTGACTTTGGCTTCAAAAAAAAGCGGGCCCAAAAAAAAACAACGGCAGCATGAAGAAGAGGAGATAGTAGATAGAAACAAAAAGAAAAAAATGAATTCCCTACCTGGGAGTCGTTCGAGATTAAAGTTTAATTAACCCAGCCCACGAGCGAGATCCGAAAACGCAAATTTTCATGAGAGGCTCATATCCTATTCGTGTACTGTAACAACAAACCGATGTTCGCGTGGAAAAAATCCACAAGACGAGTAGGGAGACTCAAGGGCCGAACGACATACCTCGATGTTATAAATCAAGAAGAGGTAGTGGCTCCTAGTACCTCGAATGAAAATTTAATAACTGCTATTGTTCCATCAAAATACTTTTGGAATTAATGAAACGATTACCTGTATTTTTAAAAAAACAAGTGAGCATATGTTCTAGTGAAGTGATTATCAATTATTTAGTGTACTTATCATCTCATGATCCAAATAGATATATTCCATTTGATATCTTAATTAAAAGTGATTCGATATATAATAGTAATCAAATTAATTAATAATTAATAATTAATAAAGTACAAGAACAACAATTTTCTACTGTAAGCAGCTCTGACTTAACTAATAATGGTAACTTCGTATCTCCAGTAAATCTCTCGTTTAGATTAATTTACACTCAATAATTAAGTATGCAAACAGGAGCCGGATCCAAACTCTTGTGCCTTGATAGTTGCTGAGTGAGAAGAAGAAGAGTGTTTTATTGATAGAGAGAGAGTATTAACTTTGCTTTTTATTTTGTTGGAATAATTATTGAATTTTTCAATTTTATTTAGTGTGCAATATTTACTAAGGTTTAATTGAGTTTTAACAATGGATGACAGAAATCATTTTGCGTTATATGGAAGTAACGTTATTGAAAGTGCCGCGCAACTTGAAGAAATTATTAAAAAAATTAACAGATCGTCTAATAATGATACTGATAATTGTGACGTTTATGTCGATGATGTTGATGTTATGAATGCAATGAATGGCAATACCAATCAAGTTACTGTTTCAGAGAATTTTACAGAAATTGATGTTATTTATGATGACAATATTATTGAAGAAAACGTAACCATGAATCTTTTGTTTGATATTGTGGTCAAAAAAGATCGTGATAATATTAAAAGTATTCATTCATTACTTATGGATACAATATTTGTGAATGAAATAAATTCTTGGAGAAAGCATAATATTACAAATGTGTCTCAACTTGATGAATATTACAGAAACAAAAATCATATTATTTATAACATGAACAAATTGAATGCACATATTGCTGAATTATATGGTAAGTTATGCAATATTGTTATGAAAATGGGTAATCAACAAACGGATACTCTGTACATGCTCACTGGTTATCCTGATTCATCGCCATCGTCGTGTAAAATGAACTTGTTATTGGACCTGATTCAAAATGTGAATACTAATAATTTAACCGTCATAAAAGATTTGCTGATCAGAAAGTCTGACGGCGGTAGGATGAAACGTGATGAAATTCACACCTCTGAACTATACGATGCCGTTAAAGTACATGAAAAAAACACATTGGATATCAACCGAGGCCATCAGTTGTTGGTGGATGCATTGCTTCAAAACCAAGGAGCTAAGAGGCGTATCGTGCTATTCGTCTTGGATGACGACGTGTACACTGGCATTTCATTAACTGTTGGTAAAAGTTATCTTGAAGAATTTTTTCGTCATTTTGTGCATGATTCTTACGAGATTACATGTGTCCCGTTGACATTGCGCAGTGGTTATCTATTAGATGGCATTGTCGCAAACACTCAATCTGTTAAAGAATGTGTGGCATCCTTACTGAGTAATGATTCTATTTGGAGAAAATTTTAAAAAATTAGTTTTTTTTTTATTAACATACAAAAGCAGCAAGCCCGCAGCAGGGAAGAGTTAGAAGCAAACAGTTTTAATATAATTAAATAGTATACACACACTTACTCTGTTCTTCGGACATCACCTCATCATCCTCCTTTGGAAGGCCTCGCACTTACTTGCAAAAAAGGTAGCTCACCCTCCTACCGTATATACTACAGATGTCTTCTGTTCTCCGTAATTTAAATGGGAAGAAGGATTCTAGTCCTGTTAGAAATGGCGAGAAGGCTCCTACTAGTCCAAGTAAGAGTCCAAACTCAATGTGGAAACTTGTAAAATCTTCATATAAAAAATTAAGTACTAAACAAGAAGATCCTGTAAAAGATTTAGAAATGATTTATTCTGCACGCGTCGCATGCAATGCCAGTCATCTCGCTGGGATCAGTAGTGGTACATTTGCATACCATCATATTCATGTGTACAAACAAGATGAAGAAAATCGTTTGATACAAATCTATAAATACAAAATTGATATTAAAAATGGAGATTTAGTGAAAGGTGATGTCGTGATGACCTTGAAGATCACCCCTCATCACAACATCGTAGAGGTATTAGGAAATGACTTGAATGAATTCGTGTTCAAACCGCGACCAAAAGTTGCCGTCAAGATTATTGATGAAAATATAATACTCCTATTTTTCCATGAACCAGATAAGAATAAACTGCTTGATTCATTGGCGATTGCTTCTAGAAAGAAGGATCGCCATAGTGACAGTAATACAGATAATAACAATGATGACATAAGGCGGCAGATTCCTGAGACTTTACCACCACCCAACACTAGTGCAAACACAGAAAATATCAATAAATCTAACAACCTTTACATCGATAAGGAGCGAGACGCACAGATACCATGGCTTCCTTACTTGCTCGTGGCACTTGGTGTGTCGGTACTGAAGCTGTTGCTCTCGCTTCCGTTGTACCACTCTACTGACTTGGAGGTGCATCGTCATTGGATGGCGCTGACTCACCACTTGCCGTTAAAGCAGTGGTACTACGACGAGACTTCCCTTTGGACCCTCGATTATCCGCCATATTTCGCATATTTTGAAAAGTTTTTATCGTATTTTGCCTTCTATTTTGATAAAAATATACTAGTTCTGCAAGCCGAGCCCAATGCAGCTGCGACGACGTTGCTGTTCCAACGGCTATCCGTCATCTGCAGCGACTGGGTGCTGCTGTATGCGACCTACAGCTATGTCAGCTATTGCTATCCGGATGCGAAGAAATCATTGGTTACTTATGTATTGACAGCAGTGAATGCGGCGTTACTACTGGTCGATCACCTTCACTTCCAATATAACGGCTTGTTACTAGGGGTATTGATCTTGTGTCTTGACTGCGGCAATAGGAAGAGATATGTTTGGATGGCGGTATACTACTCGATACTCGTGCTGATGAAGCACCTGTTTGTGTACATCGCGCCTGTGATCGGCTTCTACCTCATCATTCACTACTGCGATTATGGGAGATATTTCTCGAGATTTCTGTTGCTTGTTACCGTTGCGGTAGTGAATTTACTATTGGCATTTGCCCCATTTATTTCCTCTCCAAGCGCCTACTATGGCGTCGATGTCGCCATGCTGCAGCAAATATTCCAGCGGTTATTCCCGTTCGGCAGAGGTCTGCTGCACGCTTACTGGGCACCAAATACGTGGGCAATTTACTATTTTATAGATAAAATTCTGGCAATAATTATGAAAATGGATGGCAATCGGACGTCTTCGGGGGTGATCGGAGAGTACCCGACGGTGCTTCTGCCGAATATTACTCCGGCGACCACGTTGGCGTTGACTTTACTGCTGACTATCCCGGCGCTGCGTCACTTGTACGCGCATCCAACGCAGCAAGATAACCTGGTGAAAATGGTCTTGTACTGCTCGTTTTCATCCTTTTTATTCGGTTACCATGTGCACGAGAAGGCTATTCTGGCTCCGCTATTGCTGCTGGGACTCGTTGCGTGCAGCTGCAAGCGTCTGGCCAGAATCTTCCTTCGAATGGTTGTCGTGGGCACGTTCAGTCTGTTCCCTTTATTTGAAGGGGAGAATGAGCTGGTTATCAAGGTTTTGCTGGCGGTTACATACACCTACTGCTGCACGCTGCTCTTGGACGTCGGTTGCACCAAGATTTTGGATTATTTGTTGTTTTTCAGTATTTCAGGTATCAGCTCTCATTACTCACTCACTCACTCACTCACTCACTCTCTCACTCTTCCGTTGCACCTGCAGGCTGCTTTCTCTTCACTACAGTGATCCATCCCAATATTCCCTACCTGGCGAACCAACTGCCATTCCTGCCATTGATGGCGACCTCCGTGGTCTGCGGAGTGTGGAATTTACAAATATTCTATGATTTAACGGTTGAATTACTGGTTACAAAGCAATAAAAGTATATATAATTTGTACATTTGCGGGACGCGCCTATTGTATGCATGTATTCTAATCAACTGATGATAATTGCGCTCAAAATCCCCTCGGGACCGGTGGTGTGCAGCAGCTGGTCATAAGCATCGTTGAAGCTGGTCTTCCCTTCTACTATCATGAATAAGTAACGGCTACCTAGCTTCTTGCCTATAACCCACACCCCGCCGTGATATGAATTGCTTACTTTCACACAAGCTTCTGATAACTTGGTTGTTTGGTAACCAGCCAGTGACTCGCGCACGTTGTTCAAAGCCCTAAGAATGCTTACCTCCAACTTGGAAGATATTAATGAAGGTGAGTGAGGGAATTTGGGCCTTGCATCGCTGAGTAACGAGAACAATAACTGGTTGATCCCATTGTTCTTCATATTCCGCATCAACTGCTGCGGCCACAGTGATAACGGCTCGACTTTGAACCGGTACATGTCTACAAGCTTGAGTGCTCGATTCACTTTATTAAAATAAATAATACGAGTGTTTTCCGTCGGCACGATGCTCCTTCGCCGCTCTGCGCGGTCGCTCCCTAACGCGCTGCTGCTCTTCAAGTCGAGGGAGTCGTAGTTTCCATTCATGCAATTATTCAAGTTGGCGACATCCGACGTGATGGACACTTGTATGGTTCCGTAGAACTGAAGCGCCGCTTTGCTGCAGGCGCACTCTTCGTGAGGCAGAAGCATCACTACGATGGTTTTGTGCTGCTTGTAGACTATAGCTTGGTGCTGCAAGACCATCTTCCCCATGTTTAACCGGAAATCAGATGCCACGGTGTTGTTCTTGTGAGTGATGTCCTGCATGTATACACTTGGCCTCCATATCCGATCAGTGGAAGAAGGTGACATGAAGGACGCGCTCTCTAGCGTTGCATCAACTGCGCTGTTGCTATTACTGTCATCAGTGGTAAAGCCTATCTCTTCTTCCAGGTCGACGCATTCCCACTTATCATTCAGATATCCTTTCTCCAGCATGACTTCGTTGTACCACTCTTCCTCCAACTTGAGCAGCGCCTCGTCTGAGGTCGAGCCGGGGGCTGGTTTAAACGAGGGCTCGTCTTGGCCCTTGGAGCTGAATTTATGTTTCAACGTATTTCGCAAGTGTGCAAACTCGTTCAACTTGATGTACTCGTAGATAAGGAAGGTCGTCTCGTCGTCGATGTCCGACCAAATGACGAAGCCGTTGTTGATAATGATGCACTTCTCAGCAAGACGCTTACTGCTTTCATAAATTGCTTGTCGCAAGCGCAGTAAATATTGAAAGGTGGGATGACCTACGGGGTAGTAGTTGATCCCACCCATGCCATGTAACAATGACGGTGCTGCAACCTCGCCACACGCAATGTACCACGAGATAAATGTGTCAAACAGCCGGTATACTAGAGGTAATGGGTAGTCGGGAGACTGCAGCAAAGCTACTAGCTTTAATTCTTGTTCCATTATAGCAATCTTAGTAAGATCACGCTCATGTTCTAACTCTTGTAAGGTTTTGGCATTTGCTTTTATCCCGATACGATCTGCATCTTCGTTCCCTTCGTCGTTTCGGATAGTATTGTAATCTTGATCTTCTTGCATTTCTCGAAATTTTAATTTGCGTATACTTTTTCGCAAGTGTTTTATCTCTTCTATAGTGGTGCGATAACTTGGTTTCTTATCTATTATACCACTAATATTGCCATGGAAAGTAGTGAAAAGTCTATAAATTCGGATCATAATATCTGTTAATCCTGCTGGATTCGGTGTGTATACCCCTTGCTTACTATCTATCTCATCGCTTATATCACTTACTGCTTTCGTATTATCATAAGAAGCAATCATCCAAATATTCTCTTCCATCAACAAAAACCCGATTGTTGAACGCTTCATAATGACTGTCTCGATGCAACCATCGCGCACGAATTGACCTGTGAAGTCCAACAAACCCTCTAACATGTTCAGGCGCTTTAGGCGATCAACCCCATTATTTGATGGATAATAATACAGGATTTTCTCTGCCTGCTCACTATCAGATGCATTTTCATCATTGCAACCAAGACCTCGGTGCAGAATAATCAACTCGGTCAGCATCACTGCTGCCTGAAAAGCACAATTTTGTGTACTTCATCCCGTCGGAAGCCGCAACGCAGGACCGGTGTTTAATCCCATGGACTTTGAGTTCTTTTGTATGTATTTTAATTACATGGTATATTCAGCTTAAGACCGTGACGTTGCATTCCACTGACCACACGGGCGGCAGCCAGCGCACCATCATCACAAGTATTTAGTTATCAGGTTTGAATGCCGGAACTGGTGTTGAATTTTCAAATTCAAGAAGAAAAGAATAAAAAGAATAACCGATGTCGCGCGCCTTGAAACATTCCGATAGACATCTTGACGTGTGTGGTAATTCCAGCTGTTGTCACCTTGAATCGAAGTTAGAAGTGCCCCTGAAGCTGAAATCTTGCTCTCGCTGTAAGGAGACTTCTTACTGGTTACAACTCTAATCTCTTTTCTTACTCGCTACTTCACTCACTCTTTTGCATAATGTCAGCTCTAAAGATTGTCAGATTGCTGATTGGCCTGCGCATAAAAAACAGTGCATGATAACCAGTAACTCAAAAGCATCATCACAACTCCCAGGAGCAATTAAATGTAGATCTTACATCTTTCAAAACAGTATTGTTGTGTGTGGAGTCAGAAAACCTACAAGAGGGGAAATGCCACTTATGTTTAGACAGCGCTACCAACATTATGAAAGCGTTTGGGGTATTTTGGTTCAACTCTGGGCCTTTAAGACTGGAATTTCTGATATCTTTGAACGGAGGGCTGCGGGACTTCCACCGCGTTTACCTGACTTCTCTTCCGACATAACCTTACCATTTAAGGATGACGGAAGTGATGATGCGTGCTTACAGCTGTGCCTACTATTAAGTCAAAAGATTGGTCACTGGTTTTGGGAAATGTCTGCCAAAGGAATGATATTCGATCACCATGAATTTAAAGGCGCGGCTGATTTAGCTATTCCAGCACTTCAGGACTGTCTTCTCGCAATTCGTGAAAGGAATCCCAAGCCAGAGACAAACTGGGAAACTTCTAATCTGGTCGCTTGCTTATTTAACGTGGTGTGTGGAGCTGCAAAGCAGAGGTGCTACGTAGAGCAGATACTCAAACCCTCTGGTGAACTCCACGAGTACATGTCCCTGCTCACCTCATTCCTCGATCTTCCTGCAATTGGTGCGCCTAAAAATCACTTTTGGGTCACTGACTACAGCATGAGTATGTTCGGCGCCTTGCTCGTAGGAATTGACTTGTCCAACTCGGTCTACCACTCGCCCATCGATGCAGCTCTTCTCGCGCCCATCGAGCCGATTTCAGCTAAAATTATTGAGATTGTCGCCGAGAATACAACTCTTGAAGTTTTTCATGATTCAGAAGCTCTCGGTGACTTTGTGGCTTCGGTGGAAGCAAAATTTCATGAGGCACATCTAACAGGCAGAGCTCGCATTATTGACCCAGTTGTTGACATTGTTAAGTGTTTCGCTAACTGGATCGTAGGCAAGGCGCAAGGCACGGTGTTGCCAGGAATTGTTCGAGCAAAGAACCTGTTTCCGTCGTTGGACCTCACGCCGCTTGGTGAGATCGCACGCCATTACAAGCAAGAAGTGTTGAAGCTTCAAGATTTCTACGGTCGTTCTTGTCGCAGCTACTTTGCGAGCATCTTAAGTCAATGCGGATGCGATGTTTACGCGCAAATAGTAGATATTATCGAGAAAGAGAGCCGTTAGCACCAGTGCAGCGAGCGCGGCAATGTGTCTCTTGGTCCGCATTGTTCTGTACTTAAAGAAATCTCTTAAGGCAATATCTTTGTTAGTAATACAGTAGTTATGTATAGTCTTGCCAGCGAAACGCAGGGGCGACGCTGCTGGTGCTTGTCTTCCACGAGCAATAATAGCTGCTGTCGGAGTCGCTGTCTCCCGCATTACAGTTCACCGCGCTTCTCTTACGGAATGTGTCGTTACTAGTCACGACTAGGTCTACATTACCCTCGCGATCAACAGAGGGAACTATCAGCTTCGTCTGCAACGGCAACTTCCTCTTGCTGTACTTCAGGACGACGTCGTGCATGTAGTTCAAACAATCCGATCGAATTTCATTCCAAGATTTCGCATTCTTACCGTGTAAGCCCCCGGCAATGCCGTAATCACCGACGTAACCACGCGACCTCACTGCGAGTACCGCGCTCTCTTTGGCGTGGAATATATTAGCGGCAATGATGCCATTCATAAATATGTCTTCGCAGTTCGTGAGACTCGACACGGTGTTGAGCATGGCGGCGTGGTCGTCCCTGCTGATCTCGTCCTCGTTGCCGCACGTGTACTCGAACAGGTACGTCGTCTGGATGAGCATTACTTTGGTCAGCATAAGGCCGTATTCAACACCCGTTGCTAGCTTGGGATTATACTCGAATTGTGTGTAGAACAGCTTTTTTGATGCGCTGACACCGAACCAACGCGGGAAAGTACCGATGATATACTTGGGATACTTGAGCCACACCTCGTGCAGCACCTCGATGTCGTCGATATGGATCTTGATATCGTCGTCAACAATGAGCACCGATGCCGTGGTAATGCGCTGGTCCATCATAAAGCGGTTGTTCAAGCTGTTGGATTCAGGTCGCACGAACACGACTAGGGTGTGTCCAATCACCGCGTTCCTTGGGACTGGATAGTTGAAATTATGGCAGGTAACAATGATGGTGGACACGAGCCTGGACGACGCGTAGTACTCGATCTGCCTCCACAGAATGGCGTGCCGGTGCATGCTGGAGATCATCACGGTGATGGACGCGCTGTCGAACAGGTCCCGCCCGGTGACGTACCAATCTAAGTAACTGTTGCAATTACTTTTTCGATAATAATTTTCTGAATATTTTGTGCGTTGTTGAGTGTAATGCTGTTGTTGGTACAGCGAGATGTTGAGGGAGCGGATGAGCATCTGCTCTTGAGGGGAGACTGTGTCTGTGTAACCACTAATAGCTCGTTGCAACTGCACTCCCTCGAGGTATGGATAGCCGAACAGATCGATGCAAGGGAAGTCGTTGAGCGCCATATCATCGAGTGCGCGCAGCGATTTCTCGTCTGTCAGCAACGGCACGGTGTAGTACTCTCTCTGGCTCAGCGACTTGTTCATCTTCTCGTTCACATGCTCACCCGTCTCCATGTGGTTCGTTGAGAGAGAAAAACCACCTCGAAAATTTGGATAAACAAGAAAATATCCTTTGAAATACATGAACTCAAAGAGGTACTTCTTCCAGCTGACCCGCCAGGTGTTGGTGTAGCTGTTGGGGATGCTCACTTCGTTGTTGGCCTTCAACCGGCGCTGCAAGTACGTCAAGAAGGAACTCCACGCGGTGGGAAAGTACAACGCACCCCAACTACAAGGTGTCTGAAACAAGAAAGGAATGTCTCGATCTCCCGCCAACTCGGTGGTCATTTTGCGAACAAGAAACGGTTTGCGCCTTGTCAGGTCGTTCTTGTTCACCTCTGTAACGGTCGGTTGAAATAAAGAGATGCCAATTATTCGCGCTGACTTGGTGGTTGTTGGTGCAGTTAAGACTTTTAATAATATTTTCTCGATCCATATTATGGCGTAGGGGCTGATCTCCAGGTCGTCTTCCAGCAGCAGTCCGTACTCGTTGTCGGAGGCGGGGAACCATGCTTCACTCACGGATTTGATCAATCCTCCTTGTTCTATCCGCTTATTTACTGTCTTATGACCATGTTTCCATTGATAATTCGTCACGGACTCGATCAACTTACTATTGGAGTTCGCTTCCAACAAGAACTTTATATTGATTTGTATATTACTGGGATTGACAAGCGCCGATAGTGAGCGAAGAAGTCGTTGCAGTGATTCTAAGCGATTATTTGATATTATTGCGATTGTTATTTGGATGTCTTTCGCACTCCGAGATTGCATTGGCTGTGTTAATGTATTATCTGACTGTCGGAAACTTATGGGTTCGTCGTGATGTATCGCATTTGTCCCTTGTTTAGAGGATTTCGGAGAATTATTTATAAGTAATTTATTAAGCCAATAAACCGAATCTCTCTTCGTTATCAACGATTGAATGAGCAAGAAAAGCGTGATACAACATGTCAATACGAGTACCGCCGCTATGCTCTTGTTCATTATTCGCTTTCTAGTACTTTCTCCTTCTTTCTCTTCAAAAAAGGAACACTTCATCTGTTCCACACCCAAAAAGCGGTTGGAAAAAAAAGGAAAAAGAAAGAAAGAAGATGACGCTATCGTCGATCAGAGCTCTGTTGCAACGGGCTTCAAGTCGTTCGATAGATGCAAGTCTTGATGAGGCGTTTGAAATCATCCAGGATTTGTGTCTCCTGGCCATGACAGGGAATCACGTGGCAGCTCAAGGTATTCGCTATTAACTATCTCTCCTGACTCCACCTCCAATTTGTTAATCGTCAACTTGTACTTTAGGATTAATTCAATACATTATCGAGTCAAATCATTTTGATGTGAATAAGGGTGATAAAGCATTTGGCAATTCCATATTGCACGCTGTCGCATACAATGATATTGCAGTCTCCGCGCGTGCTTTGCTAATCAAAGGGGCAAATCCTAACGCCCAAAACTATCATTTAGAGACCCCATTGCACTGGTGCTGCAAGACAAATGCTGTGAAGTGTGCTACACTATTAATCAATAATGGTGCTTTTATCAATGCAATCGATAATAGTGGGTCGAGTCCTCTGCACTTAGTAGCAGCTTACGGTGCGAGTATCGAGTTGGCAGCATTGCTGCTCGATAATGGAATCGACAGTGCAATAATAGACCTAGATGGCAAGAAGGCTATTGATATAGCATTCGAAAATAAGAATAACGGACCTGGTCAGTCACAATTGTATGACTACTTGCACGCTAGAAGCAGTGTTGTCGCTGAGTCCATGCAAGGAGACTCCGATGAGTTCCTCCTGTCAGCTACCGCAAATCCCGCTAAAGTAAGCATCCACAAGAAAAAAGTGATGAAAGTGACCGGGAATACGGGTAGTAGAACCGCCGTCGTCACCAAGAAGAAGCCAGAGAAGGCCGCGAAGAAGCCGGACTTCATTGAAGAATTGTTGAGAGACGACGTGTTCACTCGGCCCGTTTTCCGCCAGATGGATGAGGTCATACTGGAGAGCAACTACAGCCCAAGTCCAGTCGCAGCGGATCCACTGCTGGCTGTGAAGGTGGCGGCGACTAAATTCGTCGAAGATATCATCGACAATCGCCGCCAAAGGGTTTCGAAAGCTGCGACGACGGTGCTGCCAGCTGCTGTCACTACTACAGCAGTAACTGGTCACAGAAGCAAGCCAATTATAGAGCCAGATCGTGAAGAGAAGGACGTGTCAGCTCCTGCCTCACCCAGCTACAAACTCGCGCCGACTCGGTCCAAAAGCGCACCAATCTTGCAGTCCACAGCATCCTCCTCTACCTTTGCTATCCGCAAGGTGGAGCAACTCAAGCCTATCTTCATGTCCACACCCGTTGAAGGAAGTGATTCGATGGATGACAAGCTATGCACGGTTATTGGTGTGTTACCAGACGCAGCGAGTAGTCTAACTGTTGCTACGCCCTCGTTATTGAAAGAAATTTCTCGGCAAAAGGACCAAATAGCGCAGCACTTTCCTCCTGCGAAGTACGTCCCATTTCTGCCCTCGAATCCGGAGCATTTGGACGTGTACATTGCAGTGGAGCAGTGCACTGACTGCAGCGGCCACTCCTGGAATCTGTGGCATGACGAGAGGAAGTACAGCTCGTACGGCGACGTGGTCATTGCCGGGCTCATTAGTCAGCTAGTCTTCAAAGAGTACCCCATCAATTTGTATGCGTACAAGTCCAAGCCGGAGCATGCGCGACTAGGCGCGTGCGACGTGACTATTGCGGTGTATACTGAGAATAAACCTACCTCGTCAGGCATCGACGGCAACTCCTTCCAAACGGGATGGATCACGCACACGTTGCACTCTAAGATAGAGACCTCGCGCTGGCCGTCGCTGAAGCAGGTCGTGAAGCAGGCGGTCAAGTTCCTCAAAGTCATCCTGGTCCTGTACAACAACAATCAGCTCAAGTGCAGCGCTATCAATGAGAGATTCATGGTCGATGCACTGCGTGAGAGCTTAGGCAGTTGGATGTTGCGCACCAAAACCGACCTTACAAGGAGTCGCGTCAAGTATGACAAGAGCATGATGCACCCGGTCATCCTCAGCAAGAGTCTGGTGAATGCGCAAGAAGCAGCTGCGGCTAAGATCGCGGAAAAGGCCAAGAATACTGGGATCACCATCTCTTTTGACACCAACGATCCCGATATTGAAATCAAGAACGATGTCACCGAGCCCCGTCCTGAAGCAGTTCCTGAAGACACCTCGGGACCCACACCCATGACGAGAAACGTGCAGTACTTGAATATTCCCCCATCAAAAGAAGACCTGAAGTCCCAGGAGGCGCTGATGGCGTGGGAAGCAGACATACTCACTCACTGCTTCGTCTACTCCCTCAGCGAGTGACGAGGTGCGCTGTAGAAACTGTAAATTTGTTACTTACATCATAAAAAAATTGTAAACAATTGACACATAGAACATTAGTTTGACTTCTTGCTTCTTGCCGCTGCACTCGCCGGTGTTGCCGCTGCTTCAACGGCTTCCAAGTCATGGAAATACTTGTCAACGAGGGCGTAGTAGTAGGGGACATCAAATGTACCTTTGAAAAAATTACAAGATAAGTTGACTTCCAAGAGGCAGATGCCGCTGGGTGTGAAGGCCACGTCCCAGCCCACAATCGGGACGTCGGGCATCATTTTATAGTGAGATTTGGTCACAATAGCGACTGCCTCGAGGATTCCTGGGACCGTTTCGTCTTGGATCTGTGGGTGTGGTGCATCGGGATGAACAGACCCGACTTGGACCGGCAGCCAGGGGCAATCGGTAATATTGCGCAAGCCCAGCTTATACCAGTGTGAGTTGGACTTGCCTCCCTTGATCAAACCAGTGGAGATGTCCACGTCGAATAACACTGAAGAGTGGTCTGTTAGCGCACCCTCGCGACCTAACCGGAGCACGGATGACATGGCTTTGATGTGTTGACTTATATATTGGTCGTCTCCGTCTGCCTGCAAGTCAGCTGTAGATAGGCCCAAGTCGGAGCACGTGATGATCCGCATGGTGGATAGAGGGGAGTTGAGAGGGAGCAAACGGTTTAACCACGGAGCATTTTTTATTTTTTCTTGTATGATCCAGTCACCTCCGTGCAATGCATTCTTGTAGAAGTGGATGCCTAGACCGCCTTCGACGTTCTTGTTCTTGCAAACTATGTCTTCTATCTGCAGAAATGGAGACACTGGAACACCCAACTCTTGTCCTTCAATAAGAAACGTCCATTTATCTTCCATTCGGTACGATTTTGACTTGGTCGTTAATGAATGATATGAGACTAAGCGGCAATTCAACTGCCAAAGAGAGAACCAGTCAGTTGGGTATAGCAAAGCCTCGCCGTAATACTCCTCTGTTAACTGCAAGAATTGTGTCACAGTTACTGCATCAATAGAACACACGGTGTTAATAATCCCAGTAATACTGAACTGAGTGATGCTTGGAAATGGTTTCCCGCTTTGGATCGAGCTTCTGGCTTTGTTCATGGCACCGAATAGCGACACGATTGGGTTAACGAACACAATCAGAAGCAAACAAAGATAATAATTATAGCAAAAGTAACTCAATGCTATCCCAGTACCAGGTATCGCGACATTTTTCAAATTATTGAGTAAATCTTGCTGCAAAGACGGCGATCTGTAGTGTGTCTTATCCCACATCTTGAAGACGAGTCCGAGAGAGTACAACTGTGCCTTGATCTTTCGCTCGTGATCCTTCAGCGAATCAGAAAGAACTCCCAAATCTAACTTACTGTATGGCACGCGAAGGGCAATGCAGCTCACCATAGCCAACAAATAGATCCAACAAACGACGGCGATGCCGCGTAGGGACTGTAGCATCGAGCCGTTCTTCTTCTCCATTTTAGCGATTATCTGACCGAAGGTATGCACTAGGGCCGCGTGCACTGCCTGCAACAACAACAACTAATACTCCTACAAAACAACAGTAACAGTGAGGAGTGGTGTGTAACGAGCACGGAGTTCAAAATGTATGGTGTTGCATGTTGTAATATTTAAGATACAATGAAAAACTTGGATTATCCCGCAGTTTCAGAGTCCGAACATACATTTCTTTCTTCTTTCACAGTTCTTGCGATGTACTAATAATGGCTATGTAACTATTGCACTGTCGCGCTAGTGTATGAGCTTTCCATTTACTCTTCTGGCAAGAACAGTGAGTCGCTTAATGCCACAACTAAGTGCAGAACCAGCTGTGAGATGACTGCTGGATCGTACCTATGTACTAAATCAATTATCCTGGGAATATAATGCTGTTTCTGCCGTTCACTAATTCTTTCGCGAATAATCTGCCAACACAGTGGTTGTTACTCAATCGATCTCTTACATAAATCCATGTGATAAGTGGTGTAACAATTGACCAAGTCCAATGCAAATATTATATTCCCGATTGGTGTATCGTTCAAAACTATCTAGGTCGAATAAAAGTTGAATCACACGTCTTTGGAATCTGAGAAGTATTTTGTTAAAAGATAGTGTGACGTTTCGACAATCACTATGAGGGTACAACCCAATATTATTAACATACTAACCACCTTGAGAAAGTAGCACCTAACTTCTGGTCTGGGACCATCTTCATCATCATCATCATCGTCGTCGTCGTCTTCATCACCATAGTAACGATGAGCTCTCTCCGCGGGATACATTAGTCTCGCATGTCCAGCAATAGGTGTTTCATATCCGCTCACTCGACGAGGTGATTCGGTATACAATGGCTTCATTGTTTGGCGACCTGGTGACTTCATTCTTCACCTCAAATGTTGCTGTACTGGCTTTATCTTGCAGACAAAATGTATGGCAGCTAAGCTACTAGCTCCTTTCCTTGTGTAGGTCCAACTATTGGATGCTCAAATAGCATGTGTGACCAAGATTCCATGTCCAAGACCGAAGCAGGCCCTCGTAGTAATTCCACATTTCCTCGCTTACGTTAATTACTTATGGAAGATAGCTGTTCTGAGTCGATGTAAGAGCTCTCTGAAGACCCTCTCAATCACTCATTACTAATTGACACGGTACTCATCTACACCCTTTGATTCCGGTCCCATTTCCAAAGGAAACTTTGAACTTGGAACCGAAGTAAAAATCTTCCAAGTAGAAGTTGACTAAAGAGAGTGATCATTTCATACAAGTAAAGGCGTGCACTGCTACTGCTGCTATATGCATTTCATGAAATAGAAGCATGTTTGTCTTCATAATCTTCGTCATTGCGATGGTTTGGCAAGTGGCAGCAAATGAAAGAGATAGTTCGTCAAATGAAAAAGATAGGAAAACAGTACACGGAATGCGAAATAGTGCTTACCAATGTACGGATGAAGAGACTAAATTCCAAGTCGAGAATTTCGATCTTGTTGATGCTTTTATTTGCGACAACGGTGCAATGTCACCTTGGAAGATCGTGCAGGCAAGCACTCATTCATTCATGTTACTATTCAACTGCCTTACTAACTTATTAATACACTTCAGTTAATGTACCCAAATATTCACACTTTTCTTGATATTGGCGGAAATCGAGGTTACACTGCAGCGCAATTTTTTGGTCTTTGGTCTCCGGGATATAACTTTAATAGAGTTTCGCTCTATAATGCTCTTAAAACTGATTCGGAAGCATCATTACTACGAAATAATGCCGAATTGAACACATTTTGTGGTGATGGAAAGGAAGATGATGATCCAATCTTCTGTATTGGTCGTCCTGCTCCCAATAAATGTCAATTTAGGCGACCTATATCTGTTTATAGTTTTGATGGACAAAGAAGTCATGTAGAGGACGCAATAGGTGTTACCAAACGACATTTCCCTCGAATCCATTCAAATTACTCGACTGCAAATCCTGATCTAACCAAAGTCAGAGCAAAATGGGAATACTTTCATGCCGCTTTAACTGATGTGATTCCGCCCAACGTAACCCATGGGTACTTCATATTTGATACAGCCGAAACCGGGCGATTAGTAGCGTCAAATGAAAGCCCTTCTAACTACAACTCCAGCCTTGTCCCCTTATTGACAGTTGACAAGTTTTGTTCGGATCACAAGCTCGACCATGTTCCAGTGCTGAAGATAGATGCCGAAGGAGGTGATTTTCTCGTTTTAAAGGGTGCAACACAGACTCTCACTTCTCGAGGTGTTAAAGTAATAAATTTTGAGTGCGCGCCGTGCTTGAACAAGGATGCCATCGAAGTCTTTAAGACGCTGGATAATCACGGATTCGACTGCTACCTCAGCGGAAAGTACAACCTTTTTCTTCGAATAACCAATTGTTTGAACTTTGATGCCGTTATGAACACCCCGTATCACTGCACCGAGAGCTCTAATCCCCATTGTCCAGAGGTGATAAAGTGGCGCAAAGATCCTGCACGTCGCTTAGATGGGAATGTTTTCTGCGCGCACAGACACCGAGCAAACAGTCTACACGCATTCTTTGAGAGCGCATCACTTTATACTTTTGCGAACACCGAGCACACTGGTCATTTCAATAAAGATGCTGTACTTTCGAACATAAAAGCCACGTTCTCCACGGTTGAAGACGGGATTCAACCAGGAAATGAAGGCGCAAAAGCAGCTTACTATCGCCACTTCGGCCGAAACTATTACACTGGGAATAGGGAGTATTAACACCATGAGTAGAGACTAGACTTATTCCGCTAATCACGCAACAATATCACATAACAATATCACATAAC
>JACCDO010570403.1_pt1 | contig 20397 bp, 52 predicted proteins | sample 7446101 | NCBI WGS metagenome assembly JACCDO01 (sample SAMN15323440, study PRJNA562643) | freshwater metagenome | isolation source: river surface water | place: USA:Blue River Watershed | collected 2017-08-16
ATGTATGGAAAAGCGACAGCAAATGCTATCCAGATCGAAATAGACGGAGTCACTTACAGAAGTGCAACTGAAGCAAGACAGAAAACAGGCTTGTCGAGAAGAACAATAGAAAATTTATACAAAGGAAAATGAAATGAGTTGGGTAGATCAAATTAAAGAAGCATTGCCAGAATACGCAAAAGATATAAAATTAAATCTGGATTCGGTAATTAAAAGAAGTACATTAACAGACGAAGTTGCTAACGCCTGTGCCTTAGCGGCAGCATTTGCTACAGGTAATGGAAAGTTGGTTACATTTGTTAGTAGTAATTTTACAGAAGAACAAGCGGTCGTTCGTGATGCCGCTCTTGCCGCGGCAAGCATTATGGCACAGAACAATATCTGGTATCCATATATTGAAATGGCTGATGATGCAAATTTAAAAGGACTACCAGCACAACTAAGAATGAATGCCATCGCTAATCACGGTGGCACTAGCAAGGCAAATTTTGAAGCATATAGCCTTGCTGCTAGTATAGTTGGAAAATGTCATTTTTGCGTCAAGGCTCATTATGAAACACTTAAGCAAGAAGGATTTACTGTAGAGCAACTAAGAGACATAGGTAGGATAGCGGCGGTAATAACGTCGGTAGCCAGAGTTCTTAACAGTTAATCAAGCCCCGCAAGGGGCTATTTTTTTGGAGATATATAAAATTGACAGAGACACATAAACGCACTATAATAAAAAGTATTACCTGGAGATTAGTGGCTACAGCAGTAACCGCTTACTGGACAGGAATCAGCGGAGCAGTTATAATCAATATCTGGATGACCTTGGCTTACTATGCTCACGAACGAGCCTGGGTCAATATTAAATGGGGTAGAAATGATTGAATGTATGATACTAGGCGATAGTATCGCTCGAGGAACCAGCGACATCAGAACTGAATGTGTTGCTTATGCGAAAAGTGGTATTAATTCCAGTGATTGGAATAAACAATACTCACATCGAGATCTAACAGCAAAGTCTGTAATCATCAGTCTGGGGTCTAATGATTGGCACAGTATTAATACAATGCATAATCTTAAGGAACTTAGACAACAGGTTCAGGCAGATCGTGTGTTTTGGATACTGCCTGCTATTAAACCTGACCGTCAGGCTATGATTAGAAAGATCGCAGAAGTCTATGGAGATACTGTTATTGAAATTCCGAAGTTAAGCAAAGATGGAGTGCATCCCACTTACCAGGGTTATAAAAAGATAGCCGAGATGACCAAGTGATATCAATAAACTTAAATCATACCTATGTAATACGTTCACTACAACTAATAACTCATATACTAGCAGTAGTTGCAATAGTTCTGCTATTTCTCGGCGAGTCATTAAACTATCTTTATCTATCAATATTTCTTTATTACTTCTTGGGTATTGTAGGTATTAACGTTGGATATCATAGATATCTAGCACATAAATCATTTAAGACTCCTTGGGCAGTAGAAGTGATATTAACACTACTAGGTGCTATTACAGTTATGGGTTCCAGTATTGCTTGGGTTGCTGTGCATCGGCATCATCATCAACATTCAGATACTGATCGAGATCCACATAGTCCACATCAGATTGGTGTTGTTAGAGCCTGGACAGGTTTTTGGCGTGACGTTAAGTTAAACGCTATGAGTATTAAAGATCTACGCAGAAGTGAGTTTCATAAATTCATACACGCTAATTATCTTTATCTACATTTAGCTTGGGTAGCATTGTTATTTGTTATTGATCCCTTGCTGATACTTTTTGCTTATGCATTGCCAGCAGTTATGATTTTTCACGCTGTGGGAGCGTTTGATGTTATAGCACATATACACGGTTATAGAACCTATAATACCGCAGATAAAAGTGGTAATAGTTGGATAGCCAGTGTCTTTACTCCCGGCGAAGGATGGCATAACAATCATCACGCTAATCCCGGTAATTGGCGTTCTGGCGAACGGTGGTGGGAATTTGATCCTCCGGCATGGGTGATTAAATTGATCAAGAAACCTTAATGTCTGCAGGTTTCATTAGATAACTTTAATGATTTTGCGTATGTATTTTATTAGTTTTTCTTGTAAAATAGATTTTGCTTACTGTTAAATATTGTTAGCAGTATTCACATTTTAAAGGAGAAATATATGTGGACAGCACCTCAAGCAACTGATATGCGTTTTGGTTTCGAAATCACGATGTATATCGCAAATCGCTAATCAGTAATGTCGTTATAAAAACCCACTTCGGTGGGTTTTTTCTTGACTTTAATTTAGGTATATGCTATCATGGGTTATGCTTAAATTATTACTAAATCAACAACTGGACTGGTATCTTAAATGGTTAGCAACTTTGCTATGCATCATAGGTGCTCTATTTGCCAGTGTTAATATCTACCCCGCAGGTCCCATATTCCTCAATCTCGGTAGTTTGGTCTGGCTAATAGTAGCAGTGATCTGGCGGGAATGGAGTCTAATTGTTATTAATGCAACATTACTTGCAATTTATACAACAGGATTAGTTGTTAAATTTGTAGTATAAAAAGTGCTTGACAAAAACCTTATTTAAAGGTATTATTACACTGTTGACTGTTAATTATTAAGGAGATTCAAATGACTATTAATTTCACTGCTGAACAAATCAGTCTTATCGTTAAAGAAGCTCGTCAAAGTGCTTTCGAAGCTTCGGATAAATTTTTCAAAGAGCGTCTGGGTGGTCAAGATCAATTTGCTTGTGGTTTTGCTTGGGTTACTATTCACGGTATCCGTGGCAACACTAAAATTGGACGAGCATTGAAAGAGAATGGATTTTCGCCTGCTTATGGTGGTGGTCTACAACTTTGGAATCCTAGCAATTATGGTTGCCAAAACATTGATACACTGGAAGAAGGTGCTCGTGCTGCTGCTGAAGTGTTTAAATCTTATGGATTTGAACGAGCATATGCTGGTAGTCGGTTGGATTAATTCTAGGAGATATTATGTCTGATATACTAAAACAATTTGAAGATCTTGGGTGTCGTGCCAGTTTTCATTTCGCTGATGATTCCGGTAAGGAATTTTCTACCGGATTGGATAAACAGCGTCAAGCCGAAGCATTGTTTATTAACAATCCAGAACTTCGTGACGAAATGATAACTATTGCGAAAAAATTTCTCTGGACTTTGCAACCCGAACGGTTAACTAAAAATAGTTGACAGCGTTAAAATTTTACTATATGATTTGTTTTTATTTAATTGGAGATTAACATGGGTTCAAATCTCAGAAATGAAATTCAAGCAATTCAAAAATCTTTTACCGATTATAGTCCCCTAGACGCGGTGATGTTTATTCTAGAAAATAGAGATCAATTTTCTGATATAATCTGCAAAGAACTTGACGAATATATCGGTGCTAATATTCAAATTTATAACTAGGAGCTAAAAATGGGAACTTATGTTTATCGCGTAACCGCAAAACAAGTAACCTGCAGCGATGGTAAAAAAGCAAATATTGCTATTTTTGCATACAAACCCTATGGTGGTTGGTCTACGGAAGATGAGAAGATCAACAACAAAATGCACTTCAAGTCGGGTGCTACATCCAGTGATCGCATGGCTGCAAATAACCGTATCACTGACCGTATTGTTCACGGAGATAAAGAGGGCAAAGTTCATCCCGATTCTCTGGTTTATCATAATGTTAACAATTATGGAACTTTTTACGACAATATAATTGGTGGTAGCTACATGCCAAAGATCGATGGAGTGACTGTTTAAGTTGCATTTTTGATAATTTTTTACCAAAAATAATAGAAAAAACTTGACAATTATCCAGATATACTGTAAGATGTTGTTATTGTCAATTACAACTGGAGCAGAAAATGTCTAAAAATCACGACTTTTACATTGATGAAACTAATTCTGATACCGGACCAGTTGTCCGCTGGATTAGCAATGACCGTATTCCATTTGCAGATATGCTTGCAACATTTCGCAATCAAGGTCTGATTGATATCACCACTGAACGCAATAGTTTGGATCAGCGTGTGATTGAAGATGAAAAATCACTTAAAGAATATATCAAGAATTATCGCGGTCCTAGCGAAGAAGAACTATTTGAACAACGTGCTGCATTTGGTGCTGGCGCAACTGTGGTTAATATCATTACTGGTCACACATACACTGTGTAAATTTTAAGGAGAAGATTTATTATGAACTCGCCTTGGCAAGTAATTAAACAACTGGAAGCAGATTCTAGTAGACTGGTTAAAGAGTCTATCATAGCCGCTGAAGCCGCTGCCGACAATGCAGTATTTTTTGCAGGTTGTCGTGCAGCAATAGACCCTATGATTACATTCGGTCTGAAACAAATACCGGAGAAAAAAGATGAGGATGGGTCTGGTCTTGACTGGAGTGATTTTAGTAGTGTGGTTGCTGGTTTCATTAATCGCACAGTTACCGGAAATGCAGCACGTGATTCTGTCACCGCGCTAATGAGTCGTGCTACTAGAGATCAATGGAACCTCTGGTATCGTCGTATTTTAATCAAGGATCTTCGCTGCGGTGTCAGCGAAAAAACAATCAACAAAGCAGTGGAGAAGAAGTATGCCAAGTTTTCTATACCCCTATTTGGGTGTCAGCTTGCTCATGATAGTGCTAATCATGAAGGCAGGGTTTGTGGACAAAAATTGGTGGAAGTCAAGTTGGATGGCGTTCGTGTTATTACTATCGTCTACCCCGATGGTCGCGTGGATCAGTTTAGTCGCAATGGCAAGGAACTGGTAAACTTCGAGCACGTAAAGTCACAGTTGTCAGCAGTAGCCAGTGGTTTTAACGAACCCATGGTGCTGGATGGTGAAATTATGAGCAGTAGTTTTCAGGATCTAATGCGACAAGTTCACCGTAAAGATAACGTCGCTGCTGGTGATGCTATACTTAACCTGTTTGACTATCTCACACTAGCAGAGTTTAATGCCGGTGGTGCTGGATCTGCTAAGCAGCGTCATCGTAGTGCTATGCTCAGGGAATGGTTCTCTACTGTCGAGGACAGGCTCAACAATGTCGCTGTGGTTGGTCAGGAGTTGGTTGATCTAGACACCGAGGCAGGACAGCAACGTTATAAAGAAATTAACCAGCAGGCAATCGCAGGTGGCTACGAGGGAATCATGATCAAAGATCCTGCAGCCGCATATGAGTGTAAGCGTTCTACCGCTTGGCTCAAACTTAAACCTTTTATCGAGGTCAGTCTTACTGTAGTAGCGACCGAAGAAGGCACTGGCAAGAATCAAGGTCGTATGGGGGCTTTGGTCTGTGAAGGTTTGGATGATGGTAGAATGATTCGTGTCAACGTTGGATCGGGATTCAGTGATCTACAGCGTGATGATTTTTGGAACTGTCGTGCAGACGGCAATGTTGTCGAGGTTAGAGCAGATGCTATTACTCAAAATCAAGATGGTACTTATTCGCTTAGGTTTCCGCGTTTCATTAGGTTTAGGGGATTTGCAGCAGGCGAAAAAATCTAAAGGATTTATCATGGATAAACAGGCAATCAAAGAATTGATGTATGGTGGCCTTAAAGAAATAATGAATAATAATCGTTATTACTACCGAAGTTCTGTGGGTAAGAATTACAGTAGTTTTACAACTCTGGGTCGCGAAGTTTTGACAGAGTTTGTCACTGACATAGCAGGGTATATTGTTGAAGCCGAAGATCAGGATCTAGATCAACGTGCCAAGAAAATAATGCTTGACGAACTTAAGAAGACATAGTATACTAATGGAAAATGTTAACCCGAATCTTAGAGATTTAATTCGAGGATTTTCTGATTCGGCTAGAAATTCGGTCACTGCCGGCACTGATCCCGAAACCTGGATCGAGGAATACAATTTATTGTTAGTGAGATCGGTTGTTAGTTATTGTGCCCGGCAGATCAACTCGGATGATGCCACTGTGTTATTGCAGGAGTTTGGTATTGAAATTCAGGAGCAGTCGTGAATCGTGCAGAAAGATTTTGTCTTAGACTACAGCGTATTGGCATCACGGTCGAGTTGATGGGTAACTTCCCCTGGATCTATCTCAGGAAAGTCAATGGCATTGAGGTTCAGGAACTGTTTGGTGGTAATCATGGTTTTACCGCTTTTATGCTGCACGGAAGAACCGGAGAAGTTCGTTGGACAGATCGTCAGCGAGTGTTTATCAAGGTGCGTGAACTTGTTCATGAATCTCGACTTAAAGTATCGGAGTAATAAAAATGTCAGAAATGAAATGGTTAGCAATTATGACAATGGGTATTTTTGCAGCATTGTTTACTGCTATGGCCGTGGAAAAATATACTGATAATCAGTGTAAGATTGCTTATTCTACCAGCACAAAAACTGCTGACGAAATTCGCCATCTCTGTGGGAGATAACATGAACCAACGAATTCGAGAATTGGCCGAGCAGGCTGGAATTAAATTGCCCGACGATTCAGCATACAATGGGCATATCTTCAGAAATAGTATAGAAAAGTTCGCCAATCTATTAGAGAAAGACATTGAAGCCCAACATTTCAGTGCAGGTTATCGTGCCGGGCAATCAGATGGTATCAAGGACACTGTCGAGCAATGTTTGTTTTTATGCGATCAAGTTGATCTAGCAGGTGCGGATGATTGTATTGACAGGATTCGAGACCATTTTGGAGTTGAATGATGGGACACAAGTATGAGGTAAATGTCTGGGATCATGCTATTGGTAGTAACCATTGGTATTGGTTGCAGATATATTTTGGTGACAGCCTACTCAAAGCCATCTATTATACGATTTGGTCACGTCGTAATGGCTGGAAATGTATTAAATTTGAATGGAGACCTTGATGAACCAACGACTTCAGGAACTTAGAAAATATATTGATATGGTTATAGAAGAAGACAAAAATGACTTAATTCACGAAATGGCAAATGTAGGACCAAAGAGGCATGGAATTGATAATGTATATATTTTTGTAGGTAAGACAAATAAACAGCATGGTCTGCGTGTTAAAGTTTCCAGAGTTCCTGGAAAATATGATGACTCAGATAATTTTATAATTCAAATGCCATCTCTGGATTACGACCCAGAACAAGTACCACGTTGGATCAAAGAGGCGACAATGAATAAGATATTGTCTTGGATTAAGTTGAACCAAAAATTACTTATGGATTATGAGCAGGGCGTAATCTGGGACACTGATGAATTTTTGAATGACATTTCGAGAGTATAAAATGAACGACAGAATTAGACTACTTGCTGAACAGGCTGGATACTTACCAGATGGATTTGGTTTCGGTCATTGGGATATGATAGAATGTAAAAAGTTCGCCGAGTTGATCGTCAGAGAATGTGCCCTAGTTGCAGATAAAACTGTCATCGGCACTGATCGTGTTGGTAAAGCAATTACAGGACATTTCGGAGTTGAATAGTGGTAATCAAAGATATTGCTAAATCATATTTTGGTATCATGACTTTGGTAGAAGACCAGTTTGTTGTTGAAATGGGCAATTTTTTGTCCGATGTTACAGATCTCCCGGCTAATATTGTTCTGTGGACAAAACCGCAACCCGAAGCCTTACCGCATGAGAAATACCGGATGAAAGTTTTCAAAGACCGTATTCATGTTGCAACTTACAGTATTGGTGCCGCTCCAACACTTATATGGCAAACCGGTAGGAAAAAGTTTTCACTAGATACTTCGGAAGCCAGGGAGGCTGCAACTGTTATTGGTAATTTTTCATCCTTGTTTATTCAATTAGTTGATGGTAAAATTACCGATAGAGATGTGAAATACGAAATCAAACGAATTATGGGGCAATTATGAACGAACGAAATTGGACTGTGCGTGTATGGGACTGTTATTCTACTAATGAATTTCAACGATATGGTACCTACGAACAGGTTAGAAACAGTCTTGCTGGATTGCCACCTGCATACATTTGGAGTATAGAATGAACGAACGAACCGAAGCCTTAGCAAAACAAGCAGCCGAATACGCCATTGAGTTTGCTACGCAGGATCAGGAATTGTATATTCCAAAGTTGATGGAAAAATTCGCCGAGTTGATTGTTAGGGAATGTGGAGTAGCATTGACTCCTATGTTGCGTGATATGATTAGCAGAGGTCAAGCGGTTGATTTGATCAACAAACATTTCGGAGTTGAACCGGGAGTTGAGATATGAACGAAAAACTAACGTATGAAGAATGGCGTAAACGATACACAGTATCGCTTGGTGATGATGTAAAGTCTCAACTACAAGAACTTCATAACATTGATGCCGATGCGGAGATTGAAGCAGCAATGCGTTTAGAATACAAATTTTATCTTGATGGGATTGACTGATGAACGGATACGTATGGAAAATAACAGTCGGTGACACCTATGTGGGAGTGGCCAATACCGAGGACAGATTTAAGTTGCTCGAAGAAGCAGTAGACAATGGAATCATCCCGGCTGACTATAATATCACCGATGTGAAAATGGAGATGATAAAAAATGAACCAACGAATTAAAGAACTTGCCCAACAAGCACATTTTCACTCTGACCAAATTTGGTTAGACCAAGATAGATTTGAAAAGTTCGCCGGGTTAATTGTAGCAGAATGCATGGAAGTATTCAGTAAGGACTTGCCCGAACCGGGTGATGGCCGGATGCTGGAAGTCGTTGATCGTGTTTGTAATGTAGCAGAACATTTCGGAGTTGAACAATGACATTTGTAATGTATGTGTTTATGTTAGTGGGTGGTGGTCACGAATACAACTGGGTTCCCAATGGAGAATTCGAAAACCAAATACTCTGCGAGATGGCTGGTAATGAATTGTATAGACGTGAACGGTTTAAATGCATTAGGGTCAGGATGTGACTGACAGAGCCAGAACTTTTAAAGAAATATTATTTGAAATGCAAAGTGAACGTGTGCCCTGTATTTTTTGCGGCACCGTCACCAAGACTCAACAACACGTGGAATACAGAACCGGCATAGCAGTGTTTACCAAATATGTTTGTCCTGTCTGCACACTGGAATTTATGGAAAAGGATATACCTAGATAATGATATTTGCAATTTTATTACTAGCATTTTTATTTGTAGGTGAACCCGATCTCTGGGATAACCTACACGATCTAGCTATGCACGTTACTAGTGTTAAAACAGAATGTAATGGAGATAAATGATGAACATGGAATTTGACAAAATGCTCTGCGAACGTTATCCTACAATTATGCAGGATCGACATCGTAATCCCCAGGAAACTACAATGTGCTGGGGCTTTGAATGTGGTGACGGATGGTTTGATCTTCTGGATACCGCTATGCAGGCTATACAACGTCACGAGCAACATCTAGCCCATCATAATGTTGAATTTGAACCTGTAGTGTTTGAACAAGTTAAAGAAAAGTTTGGAACACTAAGGATCTACTATCGCGGTGGCGATGAGTATGTCAGTGGTGTCATTGACTTCGCAGAAAATCTCAGTGGTCGTGTCTGTGAAGATTGTGGCAGTCCTGGTCGGCCTACTGGACGTGGCTGGATAAGAACACTGTGTGAACAACATCAACCCGAGGTTACACCATGACGTCGATAAAACTAAGTCGACGTCAGATACATCAATTGTATGAACTTGCTGTAAAGCTCGATGACGTAGAAGATTTTACTGTGATCAGTGACAACAGCAACGGCATTGGTCCTGCTATCAGAGTTGAATTTGATTTGTTTCCTGTGGGAGTAACTAGCACAGATATCACAGATGTCACTAAATGGTAAGGGGATATTATGGGAATACTTTTTTTACTAATCGGCATGTCATTTACATTCCTAGCCGGAATATTGACTAACAAATTACACGCGAGTATCAGGGATAATAATCAACAAGACGTTGCAGACTGGGCATTGCCAATTATAGATCTTGCAATTGGGTTTTATTTCATCGTCAGTGCAGTTGGTTTAATGTCTTAAAAATAGGAGTAGATTATGGCAGAAACACGTGAACAGCGACTCAGTGATGCAGTAATACAACTGCATCAGATAGCAAGAATGATAGAACACGAAATTGGTCGTGGGCTACTCAGTGAAGATATTAGAGATTGTGCTGACAGATTGCATAAGGTTACAAGATACGATTATGTCAAAAATAATTAAATCGTCATTCACTGCATTAGTCAAAGAAGATTCAGAATCCGGTGATTTTTATATTGATCTGGATGAAGAAATGTGCAAATCACTTGATTGGAACATAGGTGATACCATCATTTGGGAGAAAAATGGTGAAAATTCATATGTTTTGGTTAAAAAGACTGTTGACAGTAATAAGTGATTAGTGCATAATAGCAATACTGTATCAACACTGTTGAGCAGTATTTTTCAACTACGCTGCCTTGCAGCATTTTTAGGAGATGTAAATGTCTTTCGATCTAACCACTAAAACCGGTAAGGTTTTTGAAGCACTCGTAATCAAGGGTGAAGTTCTCACCCCTGCTCAGATTACCAAGAAATTTGGTATCAAGAGTCCAAGTTCCGTAGTTAGCACCATCAAGTATGCTGGTTTCCCTATCTACGCAAATGTCCGTAAGGACAAGAAATCCGGTGTTCGTGTAACCGAATACCGTCACGGTAAAGCCAGCCGTAAACTTGTGGCAGCCGGTTACAAGGCTATCGCAATGGGTCTGGTTGACTAATTTGTGAACCACTTTGGTCACAAGTAAATACAGGGACATATGTCCCTGTATTTTTTTTAAATTTATTATATAATGAAAGATGAAAACTTTCCCGATCCAGTAACAGTAGATTTATCGGATCTACAAATTCCAGCGTTAAAGGCAGAGGACTTGCCCACCTTGGTTAACGGCAGTATGTTTAGCACTATGAGTGGTGTCTTTGGTTTAGATATCAACACCTTGAAGGTAGTTACAGGCAGTGGTGGTAGTAGTGGTAGCGGTAGTAACGCTGGATCAGGTTACACTTATACTAATCCACAAGGTAGTTGGAGTTCCACTAACGCTGTATATACTAGTAGTTGGGGTAGCAATGATGTCAAAATTCAAGGTAATCTAAAAATTGACGAGAATAATGATATCTTAATAGGCAATGTAAGTTTAAGTGATCGATTAAGCAAAATTGAAAGTATATTAGGTATTATGCGACCCAATCCAGAATTAGAACAACAATTTGATGAGTTAAAAGAATTGGGTCAACGCTATAAAGAATTAGAACAAGATCTCAATGATCGATTGAGAACTTTTAATATATTACGTGATCAAACTCCATAATGGCAAGACTACTGCAATATGGTGACTTATGGATGGTTAGTTGCGGTATGGTATTACGTGACCTAAGAGAAGAAATGGTCGCTTGGTGTCATGAAAGTTGGGGCAATGCCTGGGGTTATGTTGGTAATACCAGAGATAACACCGAATTTTATTTTTACCGTTTAAGTCACGCAGAGTTCTTTTATTTGAAATTCGGTGATAGATTAGGCCGTTTTACTTGACATTCAATATTATAAGTGCTATAGTATAAATTATGAAAATACAAGTCAACAAGAATATAACACCAGCGATAGATTGGCTTTCAAATACCGGCAATACTGGTTTTGATATTAAGTTTTTACATTGGAATGGTGATATTGGTGAATATGAGTTTATCTTTACTGATGAAAAACTTGCTTCTGAATTTATCCTAAAATGGTGCTAATATGTCAATTGAAACTGAAATTACTATCCCACAAGATAAAATTGAATCCGCAGAAAAGTGGCTACGTAAACACGTGGGTATAGGTGGTCGTAGATATAAGGATAACTTAACTTGGTTAGGTGCAGATGATTGGTTTTATTTTATACAAGAACCAAAATATGATGATCCTAGTTTTGACCAACAAGAAGATGCAGTTTGTAAATTTGTTTTTAGGCGTGAACGAGACGCTACTATGTTTAAATTAAAATGGGGATAATATGAAAATCGCAGTATGCAGTGACCTACACCTAGAGTTTGGTGACCTTGATTTTGATAATCGGGACAATGCCGATGTGCTGATTCTCGGTGGAGATATCTTTGTGGCTGCAGATCTCACGGATATGAATCGTGATGCCAGTTCAGCAATAATCCCTGCGTCGAATTTCTCTCAGGAGCGAGCACTGCGTGTTTATAACTTCGTTAAGCGTTGCAGTGAAAGATTCCCTCAGGTTATCTTGATTATGGGAAATCACGAACACTATCACGGTGACTTTGCTACTACTGCCAACATCATCCGTGGCACCTTTGGTGATCTGCATAATGTGCATTTCCTAGACAAGGAGTGGAGAATCATCAATGGTGTTCTGTTCTTTGGTGGAACTCTCTGGACAGATATGAACGGTGAAGATCCCGCTACTATGCATCGTATTCGTATGATGATGAACGACTACAATGGTGTTAAGAATACTAAGGATGACGGACGTAGAGTTTTTATGCCAGAAGACAGTGTTGAGGATCACTTTGCTTTTCGTAGAGCATTGGATGAAGTATTGGCGTTGCATCCTGACTTACCTACTGTGGTGGTTGGACATCATGCACCTAGTAAAGCCAGCACACATCCGCGCTATAAGAATGAAGTTATTATGAACGGTGCTTACAGCAGCAATCTTGATAATTTTATTCTGGATCGTAGACAGATTAAACTCTGGACACACGGTCATACACACGAAGATTTTGATTACATGATCGGAACTACTCGTGTAGTATGTAATCCACGTGGATATGATGGCTACGAAGAACGTGCTGATAGATTTGAACTCAAAACTCTGGAGATCTAATGTTTGAAGATTACGAACACACGACTAGGATCAAAGTCACAACCGATGTTTTTTTGAATATTGGTTTTTTTGTAGCCGATGTCGGGTTCGCTAGATACGAGTTGATGGGTGATAATCCACTCTGGGTCGAGATCGTTAATTGGTGCTATAATGCTTTTGGTGGCGCACAACATCTCGACCTTACTAATCTTCGTCCCTTAAAGGATGAGGATGTCAGATACTTCCTGCATAATGGTAAGATTTACTTTAAGCACGAAGAAGATCTGAACTTTTTTCTTTTAAGGTGGAATTTAACATGATATTGGAAATGGTAGTCTGGGGATTCTTTTCAGCCTGGGGCTGGATAGGAGCCAACTATATAAAAGAACAGATATGGCCCGAGGAAAAACCCGCCATAGTTCAGGTGCAACCTGCAATACCCACAACAGAACCCAAGACTCAGGATAAACAATAATGGAAACATCAATGAGCATAGAAATGCTGCAACTTTGGATATTATTCCAGGTTATAGTTGGTTTGGTATGTTATAAGTTTCTTGGTTATCAGGGCTTGGTTGGAGCAGTTGCTGGTGCAACACTGTATATTTTAGGTAAAATACTTTTTGGATATTAATTATGAGACAACAACTATTGGATGCACTACGAGTTAACTTTTCTGGCAATTTGCTAAAACATAAAATGAACGTGGAGATTATGTTAAGTAATCCCATGGCTATACACGATCATACCGATTGGATGGCTGCTGTGGAAGCAGAGATCGCACAAATCGCTGAATACGAAGATAAACTCGAAGTATTGAATAAACATTTTGAACGATGAATACACTAACACCTGAAAAACCTGCAGAAGGTATATTGTTACATCATGACTACGGTGATGCTAAAATGTATACTCTGACCTGTGAATGTTGTGATACTGATCACGCTCATCAGGTCTGGATCGAAGCCGAGGATATCGGAGTTACTGTAACTACCTATACACAACAAAAATCAAAGTGGTGGTCAATGAACCGTTGGAAAACTATCTGGCGATTAATCACTCGTGGTTACATTGAATATGAGGCCAGTATTATAATGACCCAGCAACAGGCATTGAACTATTCACAAGTATTATTGCAATCAGTAGAAGATGTCAGTGAATTTCGCAGACAACGACAAAATGCTGGTAGTAAAAAAATAGTTTTTTAATAAATAGTGACCAATAAACTACGCATATTTCTAAATGTAGTTTATTGTTTCACTTTGTTAAATACTTAACTATGAAAAAAACTATTATAACCACCATAGTGTCTGCGTTATTCTTATTTCCAAGCATCGCTGATGCTCATAAGACCAGGCATACACATAAACATAAGATTGTAGTCAGTAAAAAACCCACTAAGTCTGCGAATAAAAAACAGCAGAGTAAAACAGTGAGATTGACTACTTACCCTGAACCAAGTTTGTTAGTTATGGATTCTGAATCCAGAGTAGTCGAGGTAGCCGAGAATGTTACTGTAACAAGACCCATGGCCAGTATCACTAAATTAATGACTGCTATGATTGCTATAGATCATTATTCTTTATCCGAGACAGTTGTTGATGGAAAGAGTTCAATGTCAGTGGAATCACTGTTAAACAGATTATTAGTTCGCAGTGACAATCATGCAGCCGAGGTATTAGCCAGAAATTATCCCGGTGGACGTGAAGTGTTTATACGCAGGATGAATGAACGTGCCAACAGTCTGGGACTGATGATTACTAAATTTGATGATCCCAGTGGATTAAGTGCTGGCAATGTTACTACTGCTGCGGAATTGGCTACTATGGTAATTGCTGCCAGTGGCTATCCCACTATTAGACACATTAGTTCTCAGGCAGTAGCAGAATTTCCTGTAGTAACCCGAGTTCGTAAAAAAAGTAAAACTGAAACTGTAACCAAAACTGCTACATTAAACAACACAAATCACAGAATTTTATTTGAGTTTAATAATGTAACTTTAAGCAAGACCGGAACTACTAATGCTGCTGGAAAATGTTTAGCCTTAACAGTTGACAAGGACGGCAGAAACTATGTTATAATCATACTAGGTGAACCAACTAGTCAAGCTCGCGAACGCACCGCAAGACAGTTAATCACTGCAACCATTTCTAAGAGAGGAAAATCAAATGGCAAAAACCAATACCGCGAGTTCTACTCGTAATAATACTACCAAATCCCGCAGTGTCTCGCTGAGCAAAACCGCTAAGATCAGCGCAGCACAGTTTACCGATCCACATCGACGTGGGCAGCATATTAGGTTTATGCTTGAGGCTGAAAATGCAGCACATCGTGCCAAGTTCGCTAGAGTCAAGACCAAAGAAGCTCCGACTGAGGAAGTTACCGAATAACTTGACTTTTAACCACCAATCTATTATTATTAACTATGACAATGCAACATAATTTAGAACGTGACCTTAAGTCTACTAGTTGGTTAGTAGACAAGGTTCGTGGTTCCAAGCGTTATGCACAAAACTTATATGCAGCATTGTGCAATAACGATTTCGTTAAAAACGATGTCTGGCCTATACTTAAAAACGAATCTTGGGGTTGCACCTGGCGGTATGCCGGTGGAATCGTTTCTGATATTCAGGAAGGAGATGGATATCTGGATTGGTATTGTTCGGGTATGGGCAGTGGTCTAGGCAATGGTGACGAAACCGGTGAGTTGGGTTATGTTCCTGAAGGTTATATAGCTGATGAAATTCGTGAAGATTTATTGGCAATTGGTTGGTTAATCTTAAATGAGGAAGAAGAAGAATAATGCGTTCTAGATATTGGAGTTGTAGTAAATTTGCAGACTGGATTCGCGGCACCGGCAAACTTAAATGCGGCACCAGCACCGAGTGGCGTGAATGGCGTCGCAGTGCCGAATCTCAGCATCCTATTCGTTATTGGATCGCTGAAGAAGGTCTTGACTATGTTCAAAACTTCGTTAATTGGATTCCGGATCAACTCTATGCTATCAAATACTATATCAACAATCGCTGGGTCACTCGCACTCACGCTCTTACTGCCAACCCACGAGACATTAAGCCCGGCACGTGGATGGATGTTGGCAACCGCTTCCTTCCTTGTCTTTTTAACGAGCTTGTTGATTTTGTTGAGATAGAACTTGCTTGGTGGCATATTGCTTGGGAAAGCGCAGAAGTTCGTAAAAAATATCGTGCTCCGTTCTGGGCTACAGGATGGTTCCGTTGGCGCAATTGGCGTTGCCCAGAAGCAGGTCTAGATAACCTTGCCTGGCAAATGACATTGACCAATGCAGATTTTCTTCCGGAAGATCAACAGCATCTAGCAGAGCCTACTCGCCAAGCAATAAATGCTAGAGAAATTCTAGAACTGTATCGTTGGTGGACTGAAACTTATCGCAATCGTCCAGATCCCTATGATGTCAGTGGCTGGACCGAGCATTGTGAAAAAATTCGTCAGGAGAATGGTGGTGATCTGCTGGCAGGTCTTGACCGTGATGATTACTCTGACACAAAACCCTTGCACGATAAGATCCACGAACTAGAAGAACAGTATCGACAGGAAGATACAACAATGCTTAAAAGGTTAATTGATATAAGGGATTCATTGTGGACTTAACTTTTTTCTTTCCACGTAAGCGAGTCGAGACAATTTCATTTTTAGTTTTGTTTCTTCCGAATGTTTGTGATTACGACGATATTTGCTAATTTTTTCTTTAATTTCTGGTCGTTTTGCAGGATTATTTTCGCCAGGTATACCGGGCTTTCCGATCATCGATAACGATTGTTTCCGTTTTTGTTCATCAGATTTAGGAATACCTTTTAACTTGTTTTTGTGTGTGTCGCTAAATGTTCGTCCTAGGATAAACCCATTTGGTATTTTTTTAGTATTTTTAATAACTTTATTTTCAATACCGTTTGTATACCATTTATGATCACTCATTCCTTTGTTATTTAATGAAAATTGTTCTTTTAATTTTTGATAAACTATAGAAGATTTTGGAAAATATCTATTACCGGTTTTATTTGGAATCATCATACTTAAGGCGTAAATTGTTCTATTATCGTTTATTATCTTTGTTAATAACCAATGACAAATAAAATGTTCTCTTGCGGTTAACGTCACAAGATTATCTTTGTCGTTAGAATACTGCGGGTATATTGATTTTGGAAGAATATGATGTGTTTCTGTATAAATATTATTAGGAAGTATTCGATTTAATGCTCGTAGACAAATATTTCTATACCATATACAATATTTACTATTGGATTTAAATTGATCAATAAACTTATTCATTACTTTATTTATGATGATGATTCGTCTGATTAAAATTCGTGACAGTCTCTGGACCTAAGGACAACAAATGCTATTTGACATATTGCTACAAGTAGTTCTGGGATACTTTGTTATTAAATTTATCACCAGATATTTCGAACAACGAAATCAAGAGTTGGAAGCTGAAGTCGACGGCATAGTAGACCACGTTCGCAGACATATACACGTAGTTAGGCAGGAAACACATCAAGACCAATTGTATTGGTTTGAGCGCAACAATGATTCCTTTATTGCTCAGGGAATCAGCACCGAGGATGTTATTGATCGTGCTCGTTTACGTTATCCCAAGCACGTATTTCTGTTACTGGATACCGAGGAAAATCTCAGTGAGATCGTATCAGAAATCACAGAATGGCGACCAGAACCTATAGACCGACATCTGGAAAAATTGCGTAATATCAATCTTAACTTTCCCCGATAGAATTGTCAGAGGCTGACTTGTATTCACAGCAGGATATTACCACTAAACTTAATGATTGGTTGGAGAACTTTGTAGAGGTTCCGCATCCGGCATTAAATGACTGGAGTCCCTGTCCCTATGCTCGAAAAGCGAGATTGGATAATCGAGTAAAAATAGTATTTGACGACCCCAAAAATATTCAAAATTATGAACATTTTCTTGATGATAATGATGTTGTGGTGTTATGTTTTGACGCAACAACTATCACTGTTAGCCAATTAACCGAATTATCAGTTAAGCATAACAGTATTTTCAAAGATCAAGATCTAGTAGTTTTAGAAGATCATCCCGATAATCCAGAATATATCAATGGTGTAAAAATGAATTTTGGTATCAGTGGACTGTATATACTACAGCGATTGTCCAAGTTAAACGAAGCCAGTGATCTACTCAAGAAGTCGGGCTATTATCAGGTCTGGAGTCAAGACAACTTAGATGAGGTAGTTAATTGGCGTAAATAGAGGTATGCTCTATGCCAGAATTGACTTAACCCTTACTAATTATAATGAATTAGACAATTGGAGATATATAACTGACCCTGATATTCAGGAGTTAAACAACATATATCAAACCTACTGTAGATTCAAGAAGTTTAAAAGTGTGATGCCCATTTTTAGTTCAGAATATTCCGACAGTAAAAATGACATTATAGGATATTATGACGATGATAAACTAGTAGCATTTAGTTTATTGCGTAGATATGACACAGTGAATGTCGAGGCTATACAATTTGCCTGGACATATCATAAACCTGATTTATTTTTAGGTTTACGAAGTTTGGAGCACGAATGTGCTATTTACAAGCAGCGTGGTTTTCAATATTTGTATCTTGGTGAAGCCAATGAATACAAACGACATTTTACAGGATTTGAAATTTTAGGTAATGTTTAGCGTATATCAACACTGGGATCCACTGGAAGTATGTATAGTGGGCAGAAGTTATAGTCCTGAATTCTATGACTATATTACTAATAAAGAAGTTAGAAAAGTTTTCTATCGTATCGCAGAGGAAACCGAGGAAGACTATTGTAAACTAATTGACTTATTAAAGTCTTTTGGTGTTATGGTTATCCGTCCCGAGGTATCTAATAACTATCGCGATTATCTACTACCTGATAATAGAATATTGCCGCCACCAATGTCACCAAGAGATCACACTGCTATGATAGGTAATAAATTCTATATAGCAGACTGGTTATCAGTGTTTGGTTCATATTCCGGTATAGTTAAAGTTCTAGGACATGATGCAGAAATTATTCATACTTCGGATAAAAACTTAAACACGGCACAAGTAACAAGAATAGGTAGAGATTTATACTTTGGCACAGAATCACTGACAGTAACCAGTCAAGAATTAGAATCTCAGCAACTACACTATTCTCAGATGTTTCCAGAATATCGCTGTCACGTCTTGCCCATGGATGGACATTCTGACGGAAATTATTGTCCAGTTAATCCAGGTTTAATAGTCAGTTTAATGGACATAGACTACAGCAAAACTTATCCCGGTTGGGAAGTAGTTTATCTGCAGAATCAAGGCTGGGGTCAGGTTCAAAGTTTCCTAGATTTAAAAAAACACAATGGTGGTAAATGGTGGGTTCCTGGCGAAGAACTTAACAATGAGTTTACTAGTTATGTCAATCATTGGATGAATGATTGGGTAGGCTATGTTGAAGAAACTGTTTTTGATGTCAATATGTTAGTGATTGACCGGCAAAATGTAGTCTGTAATAACTACAACGAACAGGTATATGCTGCGTTTGATAAACTAGGAATCACCGCACATAACGTAAATTTTAGGCACAGATATTTTTGGGATGGTGGGCTGCACTGTATTACCAGTGATGTCAGTAGAATTGGTGCTATGGTGGACTATTTCCCAGAACGTCAAAACTCAACGCTGACATAAAATTTTACAAACATCTACATTAGCAATAAATACTAGCATATTATTTAAGGATCAATTTTGGCTAAAGAAGAAGCGATGACATTTAATGGTGTAGTTCTCGAGGAATTGGGTAACGCTATGTTTAAAGTCAAGTTAAATGAAACGGAACACACTGTAATCGCTTACATTGGTGGCAAAATGCGTAAGCACTCTATTAAAATTATTGCCGGTGATTCGGTGACATTGGAAATGAGTCCATATGATCTGAATCGTGCAAGAATAGTTTATCGATCTAAATAAACTCTAAATGAACTTCATTAAAAACCTGTTTACTAGACGCAGAGCCATTGTGTTTGTGGGTGTTCGTCAACTTATTGATATGTATCAACACATTGTTGAGGATTCCGGTTATAGGGTAGTGGGTATCCTAGATCAATATTATTGGGGTAACACTGAGCACGTTAAGAATATTCCCATTATTGGATCTGAATTGGAATTGCTGGAACCCAACAATCGCTGGATTGACAAATATGACTTTGCACTAACCAGTTGGTGGAGTGGAGAGAGTTTCCTAGGTAGGCATGGATTAAATAATGAGCAGATTCGCAAGGACAGAATTAAATTGCTGCGTGATGTTGGTGCTAGATGTCCCACTATCATACATCCATCTGTGAATTTTCGTGGTCGCAGAGAAAACGTTGACATAGGCACTGGAACTGTAATTAGTTCTGACTGCACGTTTGGAACAGATATCACTATAGGTGACTTTTGTTTTTTAGATTGGAATACCAGCATATACACTGATGTTAATATCGGTGACAATGTAATTATTGGTGCAGCAACTAACATCGGTCACTGTGATATTGGTAACAATGTTAGAATGGGAGTATTACGTAGTTTAATGCCTATAGGTCAACGACAAAACAGTAAAATGACTGTAGGAGAAAATG
>JACCDO011841756.1_pt1 | contig 20383 bp, 21 predicted proteins | sample 7446101 | NCBI WGS metagenome assembly JACCDO01 (sample SAMN15323440, study PRJNA562643) | freshwater metagenome | isolation source: river surface water | place: USA:Blue River Watershed | collected 2017-08-16
TCATATACATATGTATAAATTTCATTAGGATATTCATAAACACCCCAATATCTAATTATTTCAATAATATTTAATAACGAATTAAAATCCGTAAGAATAATACTTTCTAAATAATATTCAGAGGGAAAATATAATGTATGTTCATCACTATATTCTAAAATAAGTTCAGAATATAATTGGGAATTTTTCAAGTATTCTGGTATACTCTCTTTTTGAATGTTCATCTTAAGTTTAGATTAGTAGTTGTAATAATTATTATAAGTAAGATTATATTTCAATTTTTTTTATAGTTTTATAAATTTTTAGATTTCTTATAAACTTTTTTATATTTTAATTTACAACACACACACAAATAAATAAATAATTATATATTTTTTAATAAAAAGTAATAAGGATAAATAGTTAATAGTAAAAAATTAGTGAAAATTATGATAAAAAGTATAATTGTAAAATTATTTATATTATTAAGCTTAAAAAGCTTAATTTAGCTTAAAAAAGCTTAATAAAGCTTAATAAATATATAAAACAAATTAAATTTTTTCAAACTTTAGTACATATAAAAGTTTAACAATGGTCAATTATATTTGTCAAACTTGTAATAAGAGATTTAATAAAAAATCAAATTTTATTTATCATACACAAAATAGAAAGAATAGTTGTAAACTAAATAATATATTTATTCCCAATATTCCAAATTATTCCGAAGCCATTCCAAAAAATTCCGAAAAAATTAAAAATGATAGCGATTATAAAAGTGACGAAACAGAACAAAATAAAAAAAGTTGGTAGACCAATAAAATAAATCAGCTTCTTTTACATCTTTTTGCTCTTAATTCCATAGTTAAATTTTCAATTTCATTAGCAACTTTTGTTTTACCATTAGTTTCAATATAGTTTTCAAATAATTCCATAATTTTAACATTAACCTGAATATAATTTGTAGGGTCAACAACTTCTTTTTTAGCTTTAATTCTAATGTTATTAACAAATAATATTAGTCCAAACCAATTACTTCTGCTAACTCCAGTTTGAATAAAAATTTTTTCATTGATTAATCGAGATGCAACAAGTGCAGGAGGCAATTCACGCATATAAAATTTGATTAGATATATATATTAATTTGTAATCAAATTTTTACTAATAATTTATTTAATATCCATGTAAAAGTTTATTATAAAACATGGTTTCTTCATGTGGATTTTGACCAGATATATCCATATTTGGTAAAGTAAAAGGTATTAAATTTAATTTTTGACAAACATAAGAAAAACCAATTTGGTCTTGAGTAGTATATTTTAAAGTTTGTAAATACCATAAATCTAAAAATTGTTGTACTTCTTCATCATGTTGAAGAAAAGCTACAAAACAAGTTATCCATACCCCTAAATGTTGAGTATGTGAATTTATATTTTTAAAATACTCATCACTATAACCATCTCCTAAATAACATTTGTATTGGTAATCAATATCTTGGTATGGTTGAGATTGATTATTCCAGATAGTACTTGTATATCTAAAAAAATGAGAAGCATTTACTTCAGACTGTAATTTTCCAAAACGTTTTTCATGATGCCAACCTATAATTTTAACTTTATAAATATTATTAAGTATATATTCACTAACTTTATCATAAATAATTTGAATAGTACCATCTAACCAAACTACAACATCATATTTTTTCAAAATTGGTATTTCTCTAAAAGATTGTTTGTAATATTTAGCAATATTAAAAGTATGTTTATTTTTGGATAAAGAATTAATATAAATACCATTATCTAATTTACTTTTTTTAACAAAATGATATGGGGTTGTATCGATTATCCAACCGTTACTAACTATATCTTTATTATCTGTAAAACAAATAAAATCAGTTTCTACAGTTTGTTTTGTAAATGCTTTACATGTAGATTCATAATTACCATAAATAGCTGTAATAAAACAAATTTTAGCCATAAAATTATAATTTATAAATTTACCAGAGATAATAAAAAATTAATATTTAATTAAAGACAATAATTAAATATAGTCAAATAGGATACTAAATATTTGAGTTAAAGTTAAATATATTATTATAAAATGTATAATTACCAACATTAGTAACAAAATTAGGTATTGTTAGTAATGTCTAAGTATTTTCATAAAATAGATTGTTAAATTATTATTATTATGGTTCAACTGGGATTTTGCCTTTATTTGGACAAACAAATGTGTGAGAAAATAATGTAGTATCATTTGGATTTGCAGGAGATGATGTTCCTGTAACTGTATTACATATAGGACACTTATATATTTTTTCACCTCTATTGTTTCTTAAAACTTCAACAACAAATGTTTCTCTACGAGTTGGACTTACTGTAGGAGCTGGACTTGCTGTAGGAAACTTGAAACCAACTAATCTAGTTTCATGACTAGTAGGTGAAATAATTGCTTTACCACAGCTCATTCCACCACATGAATAAGTTGTTCTAACCGGAGCAATTCTAAATAATTCATTAGAAAAATCATTCATCATTTCAATAATACGTGCAGTTGTTAAGCCTCCATCATAAACATCTGGAACTGGAGAGTCAATATGAAATAAAGTTATATTTTGTATTCTTGCAGATCTTTTATCTAAAATTTGTTTAATTTGTGTTAGTTTTCTTTTTTGTTCTAAATAATCAGTTGGTGATTCATGTGTTAAAAATGATCCAGTACTATCATCAGGTAATATAAATTTACCACCAATCGCGATACAATTTACAAGATTATATGTTGAAAGTGGTCCAGTACCAAAATTTATAATTGCGTGTTCTTGGGGGAATTCAGTTTCTCTTTCATTTTCAGTAATGATTTGTATATCAGCACCACCTATTTGTCTATTTTTAAGTTCCAAATATTTGTTTTTGTATTTTAAATATTTAGCTTTATAATCCATTTGATATATATATAATAAATAACATATATTATTTATTGGTATAATTTATGTAAAAGTAAATTTTATTTTTATAAAGTTAACAGTTTTGTTTTTACAGCGAGGTCAATTTTAAATGAGACAATTTTAGAGTAATAAACATATTTTAACTCAATGTCTTTTAATTAACCACTACTATAAAAATTTGGTTATAGCCCCATCAAGAATTTGATGTTTTACATGGGGATGAAGTCGTTTTTATTTCTTCACGGGTAAAAGCTTTCGGTCTTTCACCTGTTTTTTTTATGTGTTCTACTATGTTTAACATATTTTGAACCGCATTTTTATCTCTATTGTGAATAATTGTGCATAGTAATTGGTTTAGTTCTCCTTCTGGATTGGAAACTGTATGTTTCAATAAACCATTTACTAATACTTTCTTATTCTTCTTTTTGTCTTTTGGCTTACTAGATAATCTCGTTAAAAATTTATCAAGCTCTTGGTGACAACAATTACATAATTTTGATGTTCTAAATTCGTTAATAAGGAATACTTTATAACCTGCATTTTTGAATATTCTTCTAAACTTTTTACAGATTACAGGTTCTACACCCTTCATATTATGTTGTCCTTTATCGTGGTCTCCAAAAGTAATTAATACTTTATCAGGTGTTCCAAATTTATTTTTAAAGTTGTCAATCATTTTAGCCTCGGATTTCTGAGTGTTTATAAATCTATTTAACTTAAATTTTCTAAAAAAATCTTGTTGATAATGTTCATATAATAATTTATTTACTTTATTTTTTTCAATTATATATTTTTTAAAGTCATTATAATCAACAGTTTTACTATTTAATACACTTAATGTAGATTCAATTTGTTTTACAGTTTGATTGTTTATTTTAGTTTCTTTATTAACTTCGTGAGTAATTTTGGTATATTTTTTAGTTCTTGTTTCTAATCTTCTCTGATTTTGTGTATATCTGAATGTTTCCAAATTGTCTTTTTCATCTCTTGAACCACAATAAACCAAATCGCTACATCCAGGATCCAGCGATACATTTTTCATTTTTCTCAATTCTTCTGTTAATTCTATTTTTTCTATATATTCACAATCTGTTTGTTCTTTATATTTTTTTCCTTTCTGTTTTTTTACTGGTTCTCCTTTTTCATCTACTCTAACAAATAAAATACTTATTGAAACACCATCTGTTTTTATCATATAGTTAAATTGATATTTATTTTTTTTAAATACTCTTTTATTAGTTCTAAAAAAATAATCCCATAATAATTGTTGATTGTTACCTTGTTTATAATTATAATTATCAATGTTATGAACATTACCATTGATATCTCTGTTTTTATATTTTTGACTATTTTTAATTTCTTCTTGATTCTCCTTATTATCTTCTTTTTCTTTATCAATCGTTTTTAATGATTTATCTAAAAAGTTATTAATCAACCCACAACTATCGACGGTTATATTTGTTGATATAATATTAGTTCTTAACGGTATTACATTAAATAATCTGATTTGTTTTTTCTTCTTTTCATCATCTTCATCCTTAATATTTTACATTTTCTTTTGTTTTCTTCATTTTCAACCCTATTACATATTCCACAGTCAATATTCAAATTAACTTCAGGTGCAATATTAATAGGTATTTCAGGTAAAGTATCCCAGTTAAAAAGATTTAATTGTGTTCTGTCTAATTCAGTTATTTGTCTTATAAAATCTTTACAATTTAACAATGATGTTATTTCCCTAGATAACTCGACTGGGAAATCTGTTGTTCCACTTGTTCCTCCTAATTGTTTATTTCTAAGTTGTAAATATTTATTCTTATATTTTAAATATTTAGTTTTATAATCCATTTTATTAAGATCTTAAATACAATTCACTAAATTTTATTATTATTTTTTGGTCACGAGTCTTCCAAAAAACTATATAATATTTTTTTGTCAAAAATACTATTTTGATACTTTTTATTGGATAGGTATCAAAATTTGTTTTGATTCTGGATAAACAATCGCACATATTTCTTATAACTCTAATTCTTATATGAACACCTGGATAAATTTGTTGTAAATATCCAGACCATAACTCTGGTTCCAATATTAATTCATCTAACTCTAGTTTAATAAAACGCACATCTGGTTTATCATAATAACATGCTCTTGCGAGTGTAACAAATGGATGTGCACGTGGTTTATCTAATTTTTCTAATACGAATTGTATATTGTTCATTATTATAAATAATATTAAATAAATAATTACTATACAAAATTCAATTTTTTATTACTGAATCTAAAACTCAATCTGATTTATAAGGTCATTAACTTGTTCTGTTAATGTTTTTATAATTTTAGTTCTAACAGTAAAATAATCTCCACAATCAACAATATCCTCAATAGTAATATTTTGTTTATCCTTTGATTTAGTAGATTTATTTTTTCTAATTCTAAAATTATTTAACTCTGAATAATCTTTCTTATCTATATTAAAATTTTTGTCTAATCTATCTAAAAGTATTTCAGTAACATCACTACTTAACATAGAGTTTTCTTGTTCAAAAGTATTAGTTGTTTGATACATTTCTTATTATATTATGTATTTATTTATAAATATTATAAAATTTCAATTTTTATTAGACCAGTTTGATATTATTATAAAAATTGAAATATTTTATATTATAACCATCTATCACACGTATAGGATAATTATATACTATTAGACTATTATAGATAACAAATGGGGAAAAACTGTTGTAAAAACATTCTGGGATTTACATTGCTCTGTTGTTTTAGCACATTCATGGTATCTACATTTGTAGGACTAGGAGAGATATATACAGGATGTTACATACCAGAACAAGACATTACCCCAGTATACCAAACTAATTCAACTATTCCTTTACCAGGAACAGGTATTAAAGGATTTGGTTCTGGACCAATTAATTCTGCTTTGAGAACTGTCGGATTTCCTAGTAATAAACAGTTATGTCCGCGTTGGAACCATTACGTTAGCCCTATTATAGAGATAGATGTTAAAACAAAAAGAGAAGAGAAAAAGAACAAAGAAATAATAACTTATGATTATTATATCAAAACAACCAGATGCACAATAGTATTTGAAGATGAAAAGTATCCTGAACCTGATAAGTTCTATTCAATTGGTAGATATTTACAAATTGTTAGAAACAACCCAGACGATGGTATAGGAGTTGGAGATTATGATAATTGTATCGAATACAATGAAGCATTAGATAGTACAAAAAATGGATACGGGTTTATATTTTCGCTGATTCCAATTTCATGTGTATTTGTTATTATTTCAATAATGTATGATTTTGAAGCTGATAAAGGTTATTATTTATGGATTCCGATTTATACAGGAATTATTGGGTTTCCATTTGCATTGCTGTTTGTGATTGGTCGAGAAACCTTAAAAATTACTATAAAATTTATCGAGTACATGACAGTTTATTTCAATAACATTAAATCTTATATTCAAGGAGTTTTTAACAGTATTTGGATACAAAATAACAATAATTACACCCGCACACGAACAAATCCTGATGTAGAACTAGTACCTATAGCAATTGTTCCGGGTCGAGATGATGTAGTTCGAGAGTGTGCGGTTTGTTTTGGAGAAAGTGAACCTGAAAATATAATTAGGGCATTGTGTGCCGAATACCATAGAGTTAATCCAGATAGTTCGGGTCACAGTTGTCATGATACATATTGGCATCCCGAGTGCTTTGCAACATCGCTAAATTATAGAAGCTCTTGTCCAAGTTGTCGCAGAGAGATTAATAGGGAGAATATGTCTCCGGATTGGTTAAATGTTATGGTTTGAATTGTAAATTGTAAATTTTTTATATAAAAAATGCTAACACACTGAAACAACACAAATTATATAAAAAGTTTATAATTGTAAGAAATCAATTAGTTTTATTGATATTTTGTTTATCCATTATTTGTAATGCGATTTTATCTAATCCTGTTATAACAAAATGAGTAAATGTTATTGGCCATAATCCAGCTTCAAAAACTCCAAAAAATGTATAGGATATAACGTTTTCAAATAATTGTGAAACTGGACGTTCTGATTTTGTAAAACTTTTTATTCCAATATACAATCCTGTACCAATATTTTTGAATAACATAAAATTCATAATTTTTATTTGGATTGGTAAGTTTTTCCAATCAATATAAGCGCTATTTACATATTCCATTTTTTTTATTATATTATAATAAATATTAAAAAGTTAAATCAATTTTTTACTTGAAATATTCTGTTTCATAATAATAAGGGCTATCACCAGCTTCATCCCATTGAAAACTTGTAATCCAATTACATTCATTACAAATAAAAACATCAGTTCCATAAGCATCACCATTCCATCTACAAGCAGCTTTATGTTCTGATATATTTATATTGTTGCTTTCACATTTAACACATTTTTTATAATCGTTTTTAAAGAATTTAATTCGTGATTCGTCAGACTGGTCTCCACACTTAAATTGTCCATTACTTAAAATGAAAATATTCTCATAAGCTGGTATTGGATTGTTTGTATGCATATATAATAATATTATTATTTATATAATAATATAATACAATATAATATTCAATTTTTATATTTGTAGAATATATTTGGCTTCATTGATTAACTTGTTAAAATGTGTTGAGAAAATTTCTATTCCAGGTTGATATTCGTTAATATTGTTCAAAACTTGAACTCCTATTACCTCAATAACTTTTTGTACTTTTGGTGATTTACCTGATCTTGATTTTAATAATTCAAGAAAAATACTGGATCTCAAAATACCATCCCAATCTTTAATATTTTGTTTGTCTTGTTCTGAATTTAAAAGAGGAACTAGTATACCATGAATAATTATTTTAAGAAGTATATTTTGTTCAGCATTTGTTTCATAATTATGTGTTATTACACCTTTAGCTTCATTAAATGAAACCTCTTCTAAATTTGATTTTAGGAATATATCACATATTATTCTAGAAATATCAACACATGGATGAGAATATATTAAATTTTGTTCTGGAATTAAATCTATACAAATATTATCATCATCAGTATACTTATATATATTATTTAGAGATAGTTTTCTTCCTTTAACTTTTAAATTCTTGTTTCTATAAGATAATCTAATTTTTTCAACATTATCGTTTATTATATTTGTAACCCCATATTCTTTTTTATTAATATATAATCTTCTTCTAAACAATACAATACTTACTTGTTCAAATTGAGTAGTATCTGTATGACAAGTTTGTTTAAGCATTGCACTTGTAAAATATTCCATTACCAATTTTTCACTTACTAAAATTATGTTATTTATTAATAAATGGTCTTGCATAGTATTTATACTAATCAATTTATCTGTTGGATTTTTTTCATTAAAGAATTTTACAAATTGTCCTTGTACAACACCTGAAACATTACTTGAAGAGTTTGTACCTGTACTTGAGGTTAAATTTCTTTTCCATAAACTAGAACCAACAAAATTAATATCATGAACATCTTGACAAAAAAGTTTTTTATATTCAGTATATATTTTATTTAGATTAATAGAATCATTAAGAACATTTGCATCAGCATCACATTTACTTTTTTCAAAAATTATAAATTGAATAATATTTTTTGTAAATACTTGAATAAATTTATCCCAATAATCTCCTAAAGAATAAACAATTTTATAAGAATCTTTTAATAAATCTAATCCAATATTACCAAGTAATATATTTTCTTCAATATTTAATAACAAATACTCATCACTAATAAAAATATTGTCTACTATTTGTTTATTTAATAAATAAACATTAGATTGACTATTATTTTTTAGATAATTTAATATATATTTATTTTTTCGTGATGGTCTAATTATAGTTTTTGGTGAAAAATAATCTTGTAATTTATCATAAGATGTAATAAAAATTATTACATTTTTTTTACTTACTAAACCATTAATCTCTATTATATCTATTTGGTTATCTATTATATATTTTTTGTTAGAATTTATAAAATTTAAATAATCTGGGTATTGTGTATTTTCTATATTAAAAATATCATTAAGATTATTATTAGTTATAAAATTATACATATCATCATTTTTTTGAAAAATTAAATAGGAAACATGTAAATCATCTTCAAAATGTACATTTATTAAATCTGCTTTTATTTGTAAGTTGTATATGTTTGTACTAGTTTTATAATTTATTTCATCAACTATCGATATACTAATATTCGTTAATTGATTAACATTTTCTCGATACCAGTCTAAAGCGTTTACACAGAAAGGGTCTTTTAATTTACCTCCTTCAAATCTAGTTATTTCTACACCAATATTTTCAATATTAAAATTATGTTCTAATAGTATTTTTATAAAGTTAAAAATAGAAATATCAGGGGATTGATAATGTCCTGTTAGATTTGAAATCTCAACAATATTATAATCATTATTTATAATAATCCAACCAGCAGATGAAACCAATTTACCTTTTGACAAACTAGTATGATTAATTTGTGTATTATTTGTATTTGTTTTATCAATAACATAAACTTTTCCATATAAATCAGTAACATAAATTAATCTTTTAAATTCTGATGTATTAGAAGGTATAATACTTTCTAAATAATTTGAAGTAATTCTATTATTCTCCAATATACATTCAAAATCAGCTAATTCTTTATCAGTAAAATATGTAACAATTTTATCATAATTATTATAAACATCAATGAAATTAACATAATAATTATTTTTAAATGGAACAGAATTATTTTTTTTATAAATTTGTATCATTTTATTAAAATTATTAGCAACAGCAGATGGTCTGTGTAAATAATCTCTAACTTCGGCTGTGTAATCTGGTGCATAGTTAATCAAAGGATATTTAGTATTTCCACCAACTTGATTTTTAAGTTTATAATATTTGGTTTTATATTTTAAATATTTAGAATAGTAATCCATATATTATTATTTAACATTAAATTTTTTATTAAATAAAAATAATAATTATAATTATTATATATAATAATAATATATGGATTACTATTCTAAATATTTAAAATATAAAACCAAATATATTAATCTAAGTAATAGATTAAATAAAAATCAAGTTGGAGGAAGAGATATTAAATCAAAAAAAATATTATCTCCATTTTCAGCATGGTTAAAAGAAAATCATCCTGAAGAATATACAGATTTATTTGAAGACCAATCTATACCATTTTATAATTATACTATAAAAAATTATGAAGAACCGATTGAACTGGAAAAAAAAAATGAATTACCGAATACTTTTTATTCAGATAAACTAAGTATTAGAAAGAAACCAGATCAAGCAGATAATCCAACTATACCAGAAAATCCAACTATACAAGAAAATCCAACTATACCAGAAAATCCAACTATACTTACTAATATAATGTTATCAGATAATCCAACTTTACCAAAAATAGTGGATTTAGAAAAAATAGCTGAACCTGAATATATAAATGATATACATACAAATAAAATTATTAGAGGTGGTACAAAAACAGCAGAATCTTGGGGTTTTATAATTGAGAAACTTAAAGAATTTTATTCTTCTGATAGATTGTCAGTAAAAATTTCTTTATTAAGTGATCCTTTTAAACCAGAAGCTTATGATTCAGATTATGGTGGAGTTATTTTTTGGCATAACAATGGTGAAAAAAATATAATAGGAGACGCAAATGTAATAACAGTAATTATTCAAGATACTCGTAAATGGGATCCTTCAGAATTTGGAACTGCTGGTAATGGTATTGTTCATGATAAATTATATAAAGACCTTATGGGTTATAGTATACATAATGAGGGACCTGCTGTAGCAGCATGTTATTCTGGTTTTAGTTTTATATATAGTAGAGTTAAACAAAAATGGGTAGTTAAATTCTCTAGTGCATTTGCAAATTCAAACACAGTTTGGACTGAACAAATTAGAGGTTGTGATAATAATTCTAGTAAAATGACAACATATGGTGAAGCAGCTATAATTATTGGTTCTGTTTATCAATGGATTCGAGATGGTGTTGGTAGTGAAATTATATTAAGTAATATCTCAGAAGATGTATGGTCAATTTGGAGTAGATTAGGAATTTTACATGACCAATATCAGTATCCAGTAAATGAAAGAGATTTTATTAATCTTTATGACCCAACTAAATGGGAAGTAACTGTTGCTAATCCGGATTTTAATGATCCACATTGTTCCAGATAAAAATTGATATTTTTATTATAAATTGTAGAGTTAATAATAATAAATATTTAGATGGAATTGTCTGGGGTTTCAAAAGATTTTTTAGGAATTGGATTATTTTGTTTTGGAATTTTAATCCAATCAGCTATTATTTCAAAACGAAAGAAAATAGATAAACATGATTTAATTGATTTTGTTGATACTATTGACGAACCTTATGAAATTTATTCTTCTAAAAATACACAAACAAAAATAAATGAAGAAAAAGATTATAAAAATCTAAACAAACAATCAGATATAATTGAAAAATTTGATAACCCTGATAAAAATACAAGTAATGAAAAAGAATTAGTAATAAAGAGATTTGATTTCAAATCAGACGAGGAAATATTATATGAAAATTCAAATCCAAATGATATTGTGATAAAAATTTTATGCGAAGATGAGGAAAAAATTTATTATAAATTAGAATCAGTAATAGTAAAAAAAATATTATCAAATCCAAATAAAAATATTAATTTGATATTAGAAACCAATGGAGGAAATTTTATCACTGCTATTAAATTGTGTAATATTTTATACATTTATAAAAAATTAAATCCAGAATGTAAAGTAAAGATATATGTTCCAAAATATTCTTTTAGTGCAGGAACATACATTACACTAATGGCTGATGAATTATATCTAAATGATTATGCGTTTTTATCTCCAGTGGATGTTCAAATAAATTTAGAACAGGATTTTTATTCTGTAAACGAATTGATTGAATATAGTGAAGATGAAAAATCCAAAATAATTGATTTACAGCGTAATAGTTTAATATTAACTTATTGTGCAAAAAGATATCATAATTTAAGTATAAAATGTTTCAATAAATTCATATTTAGTAATTGTAATAAATACACACCAAAAGTAAGAAAAAATATTATTGATAAATTTGTAAATACTAAATTACCTCATACAACTTGTTTTGATAAGGAAGATTTAGAAGAATTAGGCATAAAAATAAAAGGTAATGTTCCTAATGAAATTATGGAAATTTATGAAAAAACTATATCTATTAAATAAAATTTGTATAAAAAAAATTGTTTAGCAATTTATTTAGAAATATAAATATTATATATATGCCTAGAAAATTTCTTAAATTAACTGATGATGATATAAAAAATAACAAATTTTGTTATGATTCTGAACAAATTGAATATACTTTACAAAATGATTGTCCAAGTTTAAGAATTTTGAGTAGATATCAAAAATTGACTGCTTACATATGTGCAAAATATGTTATATTTGGTGGAAATGATGAACAATATGGAGATTGTTGTGAGGACAGATGGCTATCTGATTACAATATATTACGAAGACAACCACATTTAACTCAAAAAGATTTAAGTGAGGCTCATGCATTTGTAGAAAAAGAAGAAAACAATGAAAAAAAAGAAATATTTTTAATGAAGCAGGAAGATAAAAATATTATTATTTAATATTAATCCAGGGTTTAACATTTGGTAAATTTTCCTGATTAAAAAATAATTCTAATTGTTCTTTTTTGTATTTTTGTGAAAAATGGGTAAGAATCCAATTTACATTTGGATTTGATTCAATATAAGGTTTAAGATTAAGCCAGTTCATATGTTTTTTTTCATGTGCATGAATTAAATCTTCTTCCAGTACAAATGAACATTCTATTATAATATTAGGATAAGTTAATAACTTTTTATTTGATTCTAATTCAAATAATTCATGAGTAGTATCTCCAGAAAAGAATAATTCAGGTTCTAATATTTTTTTTGTAATTTCTATACCTTTAACTTTTAATTCTTTAATTTCGTTTGATTTTAATCCTAAATATTCTTGCTTTAACTTGTTTTTAACCACAGATATTCCATATCCAATACAAGGAACTGAATGAACACACTTAAAAAACTCCAATATATGTGGGGTTTTACCTAGAGAAATTTCAACTGGTTCAGTATTTTCGTCCACCCCAATAATTTCATATCCATAAGGAATAAAATTAGAATTACTATCTGACAGTTGAAACATACTTTTGATATAGTTGTCTAATAATACAACAATTTCTTTTGGACAAAATATTTTAATTGGTTCTAAATCTGGACTTTTAACGTATAAATGAAAAGGAATACTAGCTATATGATCAGAATGTCCGTGGGTAATTAAAATATATTTGGAAGTAAAAGGCGTAGATAATCCAGCATCTAATGATAAATCAGGTCCAATATAAAAATTAGTTCTAAGTCCAGCAATCGAATATCCTTGTAAAATCTTATTTGTGGTTTTTGGTAACTTATATGGTTCTATTTCTGTCCATGGTTTCCAAAGCTGTATAAAATCTGTCATTATGTTTTATATTTATAGTTATTTGTAAAATTTTATATTATAAAAATTAACTGTTATCTTCAGAATCACAGTCATCATCATTTTTCAAATCAAAATTAATTATTTTATGGTACTTTTCATCAAACAAATTGATTTTATTTTTATAATCAGGATGAATATTAATTACTTTGATTGATTTAGGTAGTTTTTTTACTAATTGATTGAAATTTTTTCCCAAAGTTAATTCGACAATTCCGTTAGGTAAATAATTAATGGATTTATTAAATTTTTCTCCTAAAACCAAGTGTGTGACTGATTTAGGTAGCCCATTAATTGATTGATTAAAATCACGTCCAAAAGTTAGATGAGTTATTCCGCCTGATTTGGATTTGATTTGTAAGTTTTTAATTGACTGATTAAAACTATTACCAAAACATAAATAAGTTAGACTACTTGGTAAATATTGAACTTGTTGATTAAAATTCCAACTAAATTTCAAATAAGTAAGAGTATCAGGATAATATTCAATTGATGTATTATATTGGTCCAGAATTAATTTTTTTAGACTAGAAGGGAGGAGACAAAGTTTAGTATCTTCAATAACAGTACCAAAACAATTATATCCTGAAGAAAATTTTAAGTAAGTAAGATTTGGTGGTAGATTATCAATAGGATGGTTCATTAGACCACAAATTGTTAAACTTTTAAGGTTAATCGGTAGAAAATTTACTGGTTGGTTAAAATTCCAACCAAGGTATAACTTTTCAAGACCTATTGGTAAAGATTGAATTGGTTGATTAAAAGTATCACCAAAAGTTAATTGTTTTAGATTTTTGGGTAACTTATCAAGAGGTAAATTAAAATCACTAAACATATCAAAAACTAATGAAACTAGACTATTTGGTAGATTATCAAGTGGTTTATGATAGTATCTACGTATTTCCAAACGAGTAAGTTTATTGGGTAAATTATCTAAAGTATGAACATATTCTGTGTTAAGTTCATGTCCTGAAAAAATCAAATGAGTTAAACTATTTGGTAAATAGTCTACTGGTTGATTAAACCATAAACCAAAAGTCAAATGGGTAATATTCATAGGTAAAAAGTCAACAGACTGATTGAATTTATCACCAAATTCCAGATAGATTAAACTTAAAGGCAAATTATTTACTGGTCTGTCAAATATGTGATTATTATTTGAAAAAGTTAAATGTGTGAGAGTTTGAGGTAGATTATCAATAGGATGGTCAAACTCATCCCCAATAGTTAAATGAGTTAGATTTGTGGGAAGATTATCTATTGGATGATTAAATTTATGTGATAAAACTAATTTAATAAGATTTGGAGGTAATGATTCAATTGGATGGTTAAACATACTTGCAATATCACCACCTTCTTCACCATAATCATAGCGATATTCAAAATCAAATTCCAAATGAATTAGACTAGCTGGTAGGTTGTCTAAAGGTCTGTCAAAATTAATTCCCAAATATAAATATGTAAGACTTGGCGGTAAATTATCAATAGGTTGGTTAAACTTATGACCAAATTTCAAATGAGTAAGATTTGGTGGTAGATTATTTACAGGTTGATTAAAATCATTTCCAAATGATAATTCTTTTAAAGTTTCCGGATACAATCTAATTTCAACATTCAATGGATAATACAATTTAACAATTGGATTATTATCAAAATTAAAATACTCCAAATAATTTTTGCCTTTATTTAATTCAGTAATTTCCTCTATTAAATTATCTGAACAATCTAAATATTTAAGAGTTGAGGGTATATTGACAATTTTGGTAATTCTGTTACCTGAACATTTTAGTATCTCTAAACTATTGTATCTTCTGTATTTTCTTAAATCTAATATTCCTGATATATTTCTGTTAGATATATCTAACTCATGTAGTTTTGTTATAAGAGTAGACATATCTTTAGGGATTTGTTATAGCGTAATACCATAATATAATTGTTTTAAAATCAATTTTTTATATAAAAAAAAATAAAAACTTAACTAATACCATCCATCAATTTGATTAACAATATTATTTATAAAAACAATATTGCATCTATAATAATCCATATTATCATCTTTCCAAAGAATAATATTATCCATTTGAACAGGTCTAAAATAAAATTTAGATTCTGTCAGTTGATTAAAATATTCTATTGTATCTTCATAGGTTAGACCTATTATTTCTTTTGAAATTGTATCTTTATTCATAATTAGGTAATAATTTATTATAATAATAAAAATAATCAATTTTTTTATATTATATTTTATCATCTAATTTTAATGTAAAATATTTAATAATTTTTTTTAAATCGTTTTTATATTTGAAAAAATATAATATATCAATCAAATCTAATTTATATAATAGATTAACAACTTGAATTTTTTCTTTACCAGATATAATTTGTTGAAATTTTTTTGGATGTAATATTTGGTATAATATTATTTTGTCTTTATCAGAATCTACATACTTAGATAATGTATCATATTCACAAGTTTCTTTTATTAAATCAGCATATTTTGTAATATCACTTAATTCTAATAATTTTGATATTTTTCTTTTTTCTCCAAATTTATTATCTATTTGCAGATCACCAGAATATTTAATAAATCTCTTAATAATTCGCATAATGTCTTTATCAGAATTCATATCTTTATTTTCTTCTTTAGAATTTTTCCATTTGTTCCAGGTAATTAAACCAAAATCAAGTGCAACGTATTGAAATCCTAAAGTTGGAACATCACAACCTAAAATTTTAATATATTTTTTTTTAGTTTTTATAACTCCAATATTTTGACTATGTAAATCATTGTGAGAATATCCATTTGAATTTAATAAATAAATTATATATGCGTTTTGTACAATCAACGAATAAATTTGTTTTTTATCTAAGTTATCAATAATTTTAGTTAAATCAAAATCTACTAACGAATAAACTTTTCTTATACAATATTTACTTTTATTTTTTTCTATAAAGTAGTTAGCTACTTGTTCGGGTAAATATTTTAAATCACCTGGATATACTTGATTATGTTCACAATTGTCTACAATATCATATTTTATTAATTTAATAAATTGGTCAGGATATTTATTACCAAATTTTTCTGAAAAATCTATTTCTCTCCATTCACTAAATTCTGTGTTTTTTTTAATATTTTTTTCAGATATTTTTTCTATTTTTAACGCAAATTTCTTATTACCTAATTTTGCTAAATATATTGTCCCAGCCATTCCATGACCTAATTCCTTTATTATCTTGTATTTATCTATTGATTTATCTGTTTTATCTGTTTTATTTGTTTTAGACATATAATATATATTATATTATATAAATATAAAAAAAAAGGCATACTTAAAAATTATTATTTTTATTGAAAAATTCCAATCATTTGAGTAATTAGTCTACTAATAGTTTCAATATTATATCCTCCTTCTAAGACAAATAATACTGGTATGTTTAATTTTTTAAGTTCTTCAGTTAAAAATAAATATGTGTTATCTGTGATATTCATTCCTTCAAGTGGATCATCTTTATGAGCATCAAAACCTAATGATATAATAATTAAATCTGTATTTTGTTTTTTAACAAATGGGAAAACATCTGTAACTAGAATATCTTGATAAAATTCGTCAGTAATATATTTTCTTGAATCCATATCTAAACTCATACGCACAGGTATATTTAAAATATTCTTTTCTAAAATTGAATTTTTTCCTGTTCCTGGATATATATTTTGTCCATATCCATGAATAGAAACAAAAGAAATATTAGGGTCATTATCTTTTTCTAATAATTCTTGGGTACCATCTCCATGATGGAAATCCACATCTAAAATTAGTACTTTTTTCCATCCAAATCTTTGAGCTTGTTTTGCTGTGACAAATACATTGTTAAAAATACAAAATCCATTTGGGTCATTATTACAATGATGACCAGGTGGTCTAATAATAGCAAAAGAAGATTTTAACATTTTTCTTTTCATTTCTATAAGTAATTTATTAAGAACCATTACACCTTCTAGAGCAATTTTATATGTATGTCCAGTAAAATATGTATCAATAGATGCATAGCAATATATATTATCATATGAAAATTTAACATTGCATTCATTACAATTAGGACGCGAAATAATAAAATCTTCAAGTGTTCTTTTTGTTTTTAATACAGAACGTTTTTCACAATTTCTACAAATAATAAAATTTGTTCTGAAATATTCTATTTGTTTAAGATATTTATCAGATTGAACATTTTTAATTATATCAATAGCAAATTCTTTTTGTTGTTGGTAATCTATTTCGTCATCTGACACAGTAATAAAATAATTACTATCGTATAAAGATTTTAAGTTATTAATACAATAGTGAGTTCTCTCTGGTTTTTCATAATGGGTCTCGCTACCATAATGTTTTAATGAATTATTATAACCAATTTTAAACATAAATTGTTTATTATTATATATAATACTATTTTTATATAAAGTATAATTAAATCAATCTTTTGTCAAAACAACTTTATCATGATATTTTTCGCTAATTAATTTTTTTTGTTCTAAATTATAAATTCTTATTTCTATTATGGATTCAGGTAGATTATTTATATTATGAGAATAATTAGAATTTAAAATTAAATAATTAAGATTTTTTGGAAATTCAATTATTTCTTGATTATAGTCACCAAACAAATCCAAATATCTAACAGTATCTAATATATGTTCTTTGTTATCTTTATAATATTCATTACCATATACAATTAAATGTTCAACTGATTTTGGAATGTTATTTATTGATTTACCAAATGATTCACCTAAAAACAAGTTTTTTAAACTATTAGCACAGCAAGTACAAGACTTGGTCTGTAAAATATCTATTGGCTGATTAAATTTATCACCAAATCCTAATGTAACTATACCTGAATTTTGATTAGAACCAGAGTCTTTTTTGCATTTTGAATATATTTTATCTATTGGTTGATTAAATTCTAATCCAAATTCCAAGTTAATTAAACTATTTGGTAAATTATTCACAGATTGATTAAAATAATCTCCAAAAATTAAATGAGTAATCGAGTTGGGTAAATTATCCACAGGTTGATTAAAGGAATTACCAAAAGTTAAATGTGTAATTGAATTAGGTAAGTTGTCTACAGGTTGATTAAAGGAATTGCCAAAAGTTAAATGAGTAATTGAATTAGACAAATTATCCACAGGTTGATTAAATGAATTACCAAAAGTTAATTTAGTAATAGAGTTAGACAAGTTGTCCACAGGTTGATTAAAAGAATTGCCAAAAGTTAAATGTGTAATTGAATTAGGCAAATTATCTACAGGTTGATTAAAAATATTTGAATATATTAGATATTGTAATTTTTTTGAATAAGATTTTGGTTTAATATCAAATGGATAATATAATTTAGTTAATGGGTTTTTTTTACAATTAAAATAATCTAGATTATTACTAATACCATATAATTCATCAATCAAATTATATGAACAATCTAAATATTTTAATGTATCAGGTAAATTAATAATTAGATTAATTTTATTGTTAGAACAAACTAATTTTTTTAGTTTATCAAATCCATCAAGGTCTAATAATCCTTCAATATTTTTATTAGAAATATTTAATGATTCGATATATTTACTGTAAGAATTTAACAATTCAATTGTAGACTCTTCCATAATTTTATTTTTTATTATATTAAATAAACTAATCAATCTTTAATCAAATAAATTTATAACAAAACATAATAATAAATAAGGTATGTATAATAGTTATAATTTTTATAAATAAACTTTTGGATTAGTAATCAAAATTATTTGATAATATTTTTCAGGAAATAATTTTTTTTGAGATTCATTATATATTTTTATTTCTTGAATTGAATCAGGTAATTTATTAACATTTTTATTAAATTTATATCCAAAAGTTAAATGAGTTATTAAACCAGGTAATTTATTAACAGATTTATTAAATTTATACCCAAAAGCTAAATGAGTTATCAAACCAGGTAATTTATTAACAGATTTGTCAAATGAATAACCAAAAGTTAGATTAGTTATACTATTAGGTAGATTATCAACTGAATTATTAAACGAATAACCAAAAGTAAGATTAGTTATACTATTAGGTAGATTATCAACTAAATTATTAAATGAATAACCAAATGTTAAATGTGTAATTCCATTATCTAAATTATTTAATTGTTGATTAAATGAATCTCCAAAAGTTAAATATTTAATTGATTTAGGTAAATTGTCAACAGATTTATTAAAAGAATTTCCAAAAGTTAAATCTATTAAAGAATTCGGTAAGTTATCAACTGGTTGATTAAAATACGAGCCAAATTTTAATTTAATTAATGTTTTTGGTAAATATTCAATTGGCTGATTAAAGTCAGAACCAAATTCCAAGTATATAAGATTACTAGGTAAATTATTGACTGTTTGATTAAAATCGTCGCATATGATTAGATGTGTAAGAGTTGTTGGTAAATTGTCTAAATCATCATTATAATAATTACCAATTTTTAAGTATAGAAGATACTTTGGTAAATTATAATTTACATAGTAACCTTTAATTTCTAAATGTACAATTGATTCTAAAATATTTTGCTTATTACCTTTATAAAATTCTTTACCATATATTGTCAAGTATTCAATTGAATCAGGTAAATAATCAGTTGATTGATTAAAATCTAATCCTAATTTCAAATGTGTAAGAGTTTTAGGCAAAAAATTAATAGGTTTGTTAAATTTATCTCCTAAAGCTAAATACATTAAATTATTTGGTAAATTATCAACAAATTGATTATAAGAATTACCAAAAGTTAAATGTGTTATTGAGTTTGGAAGAATTCCATCTACAGGTTGATTAAATTTGTTACCA
>JACCDO010763480.1_pt1 | contig 20371 bp, 16 predicted proteins | sample 7446101 | NCBI WGS metagenome assembly JACCDO01 (sample SAMN15323440, study PRJNA562643) | freshwater metagenome | isolation source: river surface water | place: USA:Blue River Watershed | collected 2017-08-16
AAAAATTGTTTAATAGATATAATTAATAAAATCAATTAAAATATATAAAACATAAAATATTAAATATTATAATATGAATTTAATTGGTCATGGCTCATATGGTTACATATTTTATCCTCCATTAGATTTTAATGATGATACAATAATTATTAATAAAAATGAAAATTATATTACAAAACTATTACTTATTAAAGAGGCTGAAGTAGAATTAAATAATCAAAAAAATATTAGTAACATTGATACAAAAAATGAATATCACTTAGGTGATTATTACATAACAAAATCAATTTCAAAAAATATAAATATACATAATTTAGAATTATTTAGGTCTAATAATTTATCTGATTTATGTTTACTTATTCAAAAACATGGTGGTATTGATTTATATAAATTATTTAATAAAAAAATAATTAATAGTAGTAATGATTATTATGTTTTTTTAGTTGAATTATATAGAATATTAGAAGGAATTAAAATTTTTAATAATAATAATTTAGTACATCATGATGTTAACCCAAAAAATATTGTATATAATATAGAAAATAATAGATTAAACTATATTGATTTTAGTTTAACAAATAAAAAAGAAAATATAATAAACGATGCAAATAAATCTAATTATGAATATAGTATTTTTCATTCATCATTTCCAATAGAAACGGGATTTTATGATAAAGATAAATATAATGAAATTTGTTTATGGTCAGATAATGACATTCATGAATATTGTAAAGAAGTAAAAAGAATAATTATTTTTGATTTAAATTATAATAAAGTAAAAATAATTAAGTCATTACAAGATTTATTTAATTTTTATTATGTTATTGATAAAAAACTAGAAAATAAAGACATAAAAATAGAGGCAATTAATAAAGTAAATAGATTTTTATCAAGTGCTAAAAATTATACATATGATTATTTTATTAAAAAGTCATTAAATACATTTGATTTATATGGTTATGGGTTATGTTTACTTTACAGTTTAAGATATTGTGATATTTATATTAGTGATGAATTAACTGAAGATTTATATCAATTGGCACTAAATATGGCTGATTTAAATGTTTTTACAAGATATAGCATTGAAATGTCCCAAGAAACTTTTAAAAATATTTTAGTTAAATACAAAATATTAAAATTATAAATAATATATTGAATAAATATTTTTTGGTATTTTATTTGATCCATCAAAATCCATTTTAATAAATATAGTTTTATTTCTATATTGTTCATCAGTAAAATTTTTAATAGTTTCATCAGTTATTGATACTTCACCATTTAAATATAATCCAATTACAACATTAAAATTGTTATATACAACAATTCTTGTATCAACAATAAAACTTAGAATATATAACTCTAGTTTACCATCTGTATTATATGATTGTTTTCTATATTTATTTAATGCATCTGTAAAATCTGCTTCATTATTATTAAAATATTTTTTAATATATTTAAAATATTTTTCTTGATTTTCATTTTTAATTTTAAATATAAAATCAATAATTTTAGCTTTAAATTGATTTGTTAATTGAGTTTGTATGTCAGAATAATATCCAATGTTTCTGGATTCTACATCATATAATGGGTTATTTATCCAATAAAAACAATTTACATATGCTCTTAAAATACTATCTTTATTACTGACAACAGGTTGTATTAATTGTTTTCCTAATTCAATTAATTCAAGATAATCTTCATTTATTTCATTAGTACTTTTATTTGTTAGTTGACGTTTTCCAATTGTTGGTATTTTGTCTTTACTAAATAATTCAGACATAATTTTACTAATATTATAATTACTTGTTTTAATAATTTTTTGACCTGGTCTATTTGTATATTGTGAATAATCAACAATATCTGATACATAATAATTACCTTCTTGTAAAAGTTCTTTAAACTGTATATCATTTTGTACCATTTCTTCAATAATTTTATTAACAAAATCAATTAACATATTTTCATCAAGTCTCATTTTACAAGAACTATTACTCCAACTACAATGTAAATTATTTTCACAATTAGTTTGAGTTTTATTTATTTCACAGTAATCTCTAAGATTTGAAACATTATAATTTTCTATATTTTTAATTTCGTTTACTAAATTAATAAATGTTTCACCACCTCCATTTTGTGTACCAAGTTCTTTGAATAATTTGTTGCTAGTAATTTTATAAACTAATCTTCTTAATTCATATTTTTTGTCATTATATGATATTTTTGAATTTTTAACAATATTTACTATTTTTTCTTTAACATCTTTATTTTCTGATAAAAATAAACTAATTTCAAGTCTAAAAATATTATAACTTTCATTTTTAAATATATGTTGTTTAACTCTTAATAATCTTGAATCAACATATTTAACTTCATTTTTAGCATAATAATTAATTTCTTTATCTATTTCTTCTTCAAGAGGTTGAAATCTAATACTTAAACCAAGTTTTTGTATATCTTTTTCATCTTTATTTTCAAATTTAATTGGTATTATTAATTCATTTTCTAATAATATTGATATTATGTGAATATTTGTTTTGTCTTTTTTATCATAAAAAACTACTTTTGGAATGTATTCCATTTTAATTGAATCATTTATTATTCTTAGTTGTTTTATTGTTTCTTCTAAATTTAATAATTTTCCATTATATGATTCAATATATTCAAAATTATAATTATATGAAATTCCAGAAGGATATACAGGTAATGTTAAACCATTATCTAAAATAAGATATTTACATTTATTTCTATCATCAATCATTTGTTTTTTAATTTTAAATTTATTACTAACAAGTAAGTTAATAATATTTTTATTAAACAAGTGAAAGTTACCAATTATTTTGCTATAATAATTTTTTGAACAACTTTGATTATAATAATTTTTTAATTCATCAATAATTTTTGTTACATTTTTATTTGAATAATTAAATATTTTTTCTAATATTATTTTCTTATCTTTAACTTCATCTTTTTTAACTCTATAAATGGGAAAGTAATTTTTATTATCTTTTAATATAATTACAAAATCTCTATCTTCATTTAATTGATGTGTATTTTCATAATTTAAACAATTCATAAAATAACGTTCAATTATTTCATCTTTTTCTAAATTCTTTTTAACAATTAGATTATTTTTTTCGAGTATAAAATAGTTTAATCCATTTTTAGTTATAATTCCTGGAATTGCAAATAATTCACCCAATATTTCATATTCTAGATAACTTGATGATTCAATGTATTCAATAAATTGTTCTTTTGTTTTAAATGTTTCTTTAATATCACCATTATTTAAATATGTAAAATATATATCTTTAACATCATCTTTTAAACATTTAATTGCAATACTAATTAATTCTTCAATTGGTTTTTCAAATATATTTGACATTGTTGCTAAGAAGTTATATTTATCATGTTTTATTGTGTATTTAAAAAAGTATCCTGATTTTGATTCATATAAATAATGGTTTTTAATTTTATTATCATGATTCCATGCTTGATTAAATAATATATCCAAATATTTTGGTAAATATATAAATCTATTATCTTGAACTTTATTAGTATCTTGTAAAATATATAATTTTTCACCAACAATTAATGGTGTATTATCAACATTTTTATTTTGTGTTTCTTCACCAATACATTTTAAGTAATAATTTTTCTTTGATTTATTAGCTGAATACATTTGATCTTTTTTAAAGCAACAAGGCATACATAAATCATTTGGATTATTACCTCTTGATAAAAATCCAATATACATAAATTCATTATTTTCACTTGGATCACAAGTATAAAAATTATATGTATTTTCATCACCAACTAGTTTTAATGCTTTTAATGTAACTTGATGAACTTTTTTTCTTATTGTAATATTAACTATTTTTTCATAATATCCTGTTTTTTCATTTAATTTATAACCATTTTTAAGTAACTTGTCTGGTGATGTACCTGAAACAATATTTGGTCTTCTTTTTTTATCATTACCACTGTTTTGACAATTACGTGTCCATTGACTTTGTCCTTTTTCTGGTTTAAAACCTAAACGTTTTTTATCTAATGATGTCATTTGTTTGACTAATGATGTTCCTGCTTCATAATTAACAATTTCAACAACTTTATTTCTTCTTTTAGCAATTTTTGTTAATGACTTGAGTAAATCTTTAATTCTTTCATATGATTTTTTCTTTAATAAATAAGTTTCAGTATATAAAAATATTAATACTTTCATAAAACTTACTATTTCTTCTAATTGTTCTTTAGTTCTTGCTCCAGTAATTCTTATTTTATATTTATCTGTATCTCTACCTTGAATATCAATACCAATACCTGGTGGTTTTGATTTAGGTAATGATTTTAATTTTTTTAATAATTTTTTTGATTTTTTAATTGCTTTACCATATCTATCTTTTACAAATTCTAATTCTTTCATTGTTTGTTCTTGTGTTATATTAAATTGTTTTGATATTTCATCAATTAAATCTCTTTCATTTAATTCATAGTTTCTTAAAAAATATAATATTCTCAAATGTAATTTTGTTCTATTTTCAAATTTACTTATTCTTTTATATCTTAAATATGTTCCAAATTTTGATACAGATTCATTTGATTCACCTTTTTTTGATATACGTTTTTTAGGTTCAATTACAAGAGATATGTAAGGATAAAAAAATCTACAAAATTCAGACAAGTCATTATGATTAATTTTATAACCTTCAGGTATTGTGAATTTTTGAATTGTATTTATAAATGCATATTTAAATTTATCATCTGGTGGCATAACAAATTTTATTTTTTTATTTTCACTATTAATTTTTTTTAATATATCTCTTACATATTCATAACTTTTTATTATATCATCTACTGTTGCTTTATCATCTTCTTTCCAAGTTATTTTATATTCAACACGTCCTGTTTCATGTAAATTTATTGCAACATATTTATCATTATTTACAAATACTTTAAATGAAATTCCATATGGAGCATTTTCAAACCATTTTGCTAATGTATCAGAATTTTCTATACTTTTTTGTTGTGAAAATAATTTGTATGTTATTTGTCCATCATGTGTTTGATATTGAACAAAAGGATATTTTTCTGATAATGTAAAATTATCAAAAATTCTATATAGATTATATTTTGTATCACTATTTGTACCGGTTATATTTTTTGGATCATTAACATTTACATGAATATTTGATTGAATAATATGATTTGGTAAAAAATATTTGTCAAATTTATATAAATCTTCTTTAGATTTTTCAACTGTTGTATATATTTCTTTTTCTATTTTACAGTCATTTTTTAATAATAAATATTCAGCTTCAATTAATGTTAACTCGTTTTGTCCCTTACCATTTAATAAATTAACAATACTTTCAAATCTGTCATAAGTTATTAATGGAAAATAAATATTTATGTAAACATCAAATAAGTTTCTTTTACTTTCTGCATCTACATTATAATTTGGTCCAAGATCATTAAATAAATCTAACATATATATTTCATTTGTTGTTATAAAATCATCATAAAATCTTAATATATTTGTTTCATCATCTTCTCTCTTTATTTTATATCCAAATGCATCTTTTAAATATGATAAATTATTTCTTAGTTTTTCATATACTTTTAAGTTTTCATTTGGTTTAATATCTATTTTTAATAATTCATTTCTTCTAATCCATTTTTGACCTATCATAATTTCTTCTTTACCATTTATACCATTATATTCTGACCAAAAATATTGTGCTTCTGGTATTAATTTAATTCCTTTACCAAATATATCTGATAATTCTATTGTTGTACATATTTTATTTTTTATTACTTTAATATTATCATCTTTAAATATATATTCATCAGTTATATAATATTTATTATAAACATCATCTAAATTTGCATCAAAATTTAAATTATCATATTTTTTATCATATTTAAGTTCAAAATCATCTATTTTTTTTTCCCATTTTTTATCATTTATTGCTTCACTAATTAATTTTTGTGTTTCTTGTATTGCTTTATTACTTTCAACATTTTCATTACTATATAATTTTACTATTTCTTCTAAATCAAAATCTTCTTCAACTAGTTCTTCTAATTCCTCTTCATTAATTTCTTCTTCTGCTTCTTCATCATCTTTTTTACTGGGTTTTACTATATCATCTGTCATATCAACTATATCATCATCTTCATCAGAACCACCTATCATTGATTCATTATAACCACCAATTAATTGAAATTGTAAATCATTATCAAATTCATCAAATTTATCAAATTTATTATTACCACCAATTTGTGATTCATCATCTGATAATATATCTGTTATATCAAGTGATTCATCTTTGTTAACAATAGTTCTAAAATCAATTTCAGGTTTTTTATTTGATAATATTATTTTTTTTTTATCAAGTAAATTTTCATAATATGTTGATGCAAAAGAATAAGCTATTTTTTTAAATATACCAATATTAATATGTGTTTTATACCATTCTTCACCAAATTTAGTAATTATTTGTTTTTTTTTAACTGCTGTTGAATCAATTTGTTTTATTTGTGATTTTAAATGATAACTTATAAAAAATTTTTGATACCAATAAACACCATAATAATCTTCTAATTCTTTAATTTGTTTATTATTTAATGCTAATAAACTATTAAAAAAATCTTTATTTTCAATTATTTTTACTATTTTTGTTAATTCTTCTGTTAGTAATGACCCTATAAATATATAAACTTTATATTGTATATGTCTATTACTATTTTTAAACTTATGTATTATTTTAATTGGATCTTTCATAATATTTAATAATGAGAAAATAATATATATAAATTATTTTTTATAAATAAATTATTATTTATCTATAAATTAAATAATTGATGATGACAACATCATTCCGCAGTATTCAATTGGATTATTTTCATAATCGTCATATTTATATACTCCAATTACAATACCTTGTTCACATAAAAATTTAAAAATTTTCTTGAATAAATCACCATGACCTATTTCAGGACATGCTATATGCGCCATTTCATGTATTGTTACATACATCATTAAATTTATATTATGTATACTACCAGTTTTTTTACTTTTTAAACACAAAGCAATTTCTTCACCTTTATTTACACTAAATGATGTTAAATCAGATTTTGGATCATTTTCATAAATTAAAGTTCTTTCTTTATCTAAATTTCTATTTAATTGTTTTATATATTCTCTCATATCAGGAAATTTATCAACATTTTGATATAAATAATCCTTTAATTTAAACATATTATTAGTTATTTCTTCTAATAATTTTGCTGACTCGTTTTTTTGTTCGTCATTATAAACTAAATATTTAGTAAAATTATCAGAACCTGTAATTAATACTACATTTTTTTTGTTATAAAATAAAAATATATAAATAAAAATAATTATAACTGCTATTAGAATACTTTCCTTCATTAAATTATATAAAACTAGAAATTAATTTATATATAAATAAAAAATTATAAAAAAAATTTCTAACCAACAATATATATTATGGGGGCATCTAATTCCTTACCACAATCTGAAACCATTAACTGGAAAAATCTTAAAACTGAACAATTTAGTGATATTCCTAACTTATATGGTATTTCAGCTGAAGCTAACAAATTAGTTCAAAAAATTAATGTACCTGAATTATCTGAATCTAGTAGTACTGATTTAGACAACTTATTTTTATCTAAAGTTAACAATACACAAACTATTTCTGCAAATAATCAAGCAACAGAAAATTTTTCTAGTACTTCACCTTTTATTTCTTCTGAAATGTACAAATATGTTATGAACAAATATCAACAACAAAATATGGTTGGTGGAGCTGGTAATGATTTAGACGATGATAGTGCTACTACTAGCACTTCTTCATCATCTGATTCTTCTAAATCTTCATCTTCTTCTTCATCCTCTACTCCTACACCTAAAGAACCTGCTAAGGGAAGAGGCAAAGGCAAAAAATCTGTTGCTAAAAAATCTAAACCTACCAAAAAAAATACTGAAGCATTTATAGATTATGTTTCTTCATCTGCACACACTGGTGGATCTATTACTGATAACTCATCTGTTATTAATGAAAACAATATTACTGTTTCTTCTGTTAGAACCAGTCAAATTAACTTAATTTCTGAATAAATATTTTATTTATAAAAATTGAATAATTTTTTATAAATTTATATTACTTTTATTTATGTACAATAATGTAAATACATGGGAAGATTTATGTAATACTAACATATTATTTATTAAAGGCAGATTTAAAAAAACATTTTATCATAATGGACCACTTGATAATGAAACTTTTGAAAACTTTAATTTTTATAATGATATTTTACAATTAAATGAAAAACAAATTTTTACTCATAATTCACAACCTACAATTAATGAAGATGGAGTTATGCAAAAAAGTTATTTAAATTTTTGTTGTCAACAAGATATTGGTTATAAATTATTACCAAAACTTTTACTTTGTGATGATATATATTTCTATTTTTTAAGTGTTTCAAAAAATAAACCTTGTTATATTGACACATTTCCAACAGATAAGTATAATTTAACTAAATTTAAAAGGTATTCATTAAATGATAATACATGGTTTTTATCTACAAATAGAAATAAAAATCTTGACATTGAAAATAATACAATTATTGAACCAGAAATTAATCAACTTGCAAAATGTTGTAACAATGAAAATATTAATAACCTATTTAATAATTCTATTAGTTGTATGATTGTTTCAAAAGATTATAATAGAACATTTTCTGCACCAAAATTATTATTGCAATTACTTGACTCATAATATTTTTTTAAACTAGTAGATTATCAGTTTCAATATTATTAGTATTTAAATCAACAAAATTTGTTACAAGACCAGTAGTTCCACAATACTTAATAAAATCAGGTGTACCATTATTATTTGTATCAGTATTTGTATTAGTGTTATTATTATCATTATTTGTATCAGTTTTATTATTATCAGTATTTGTATCAGTATTTGTATCAGTTTTATCAGTATTTGTATTTGTATTAGTGTTATTATTATCAGTATTTGTATCTAATTTTGTGGTATTATTTTGATATAATGTTGAATTACTTAATTCTTCTTTTATAATTGATAAATATTTTTTAATTATATTACTATTATTTTCTTTTTCATTATTAATTTTTTTAATTGTTTCTGTTTTATTTTTAATTATTTCTGTTACATCATTGTATCCGGATAAATTAAAAGGTTTACTTGGTATATATCTAATATCACCACCAAATGGTTGATATTTTTTATTATCTTGTTGTGTTCTTATATTTATACATTCATTAAACTTATCAAGTAATTCTTGATTTATTGTATCTTCTTTCTTTTCTAAATGTAATCTTTCTATTTTACATTCATTTAATAAAGTATCAACAGGTCTTTCATTAGAATATTTAGTTTTAATACCATAATAATAATAACCATCATTATATCTTTTCTTTTGTAAACCTAAATTTTTTAAGTATCCTGATAATCTATTTTTTAATCCTCTTAATTTTGTTTTACTTATATTAATACATGGTGAATTTTCAATTAATGAACATAAATCAGTAAATTTAATTCTATTTTCAATATTATCATCAATAATAAAGTTAGCTTCTAAATAATTTCTAATTTGTAATTGTTCATCATAAACTTTTGAGTTTTCTTTATCTAATTTATTATAAATACCAACAAAATCTTGTGTTACTTTTAATAACTTGTTAATTTCTTCTTTATTATTAAAAAAGTTAGCATTAAATGTATTTAAAATAAATGTTTTAACTAATTCATTGTTTGTTTCTATATCAAATAATTTAATAAAACCATATTCTGTATATCTTTCAATAATTTCATTTTCTTGACTATTAATATTATCAATTACTATTGTATTTAAATTATAATAATTTAATATTACTGTTAATGAACTCATATTTAAATCATCTTCTTGATTTTTTTCATTAATATATGCACCTTGTACATCATAATAATTTGCAGCTTGAACTTGATTACTGTTATATTCTTCATCATCTTCGTCGTCTTCAACTTTATTTTTCTCTTGAATAATATTAGCATGATTAAAAATTTCACTCATATCATAATCATTTTTGGAAGTAATTTTATTAAATATTAATTTAGTTAATCCTAAATCACCAAGTGTTTTTTTATTAGTTTGTAAATTATTTTGTAAAAAAATTCCAGAATCAGTATGTGTATTATTTAATGTTTGTTCTAATGTAAGTTTAAACATAAATTTTGGTAAAAAATTTTTAACAAGATTATCTTTAGCTGATACTGGTACAGGTTTAAATAAAATATTGTTTAATTCTTTTTTATTTATATTTTGTGGTATTTTAATATGTGTTTCTTCCATATCAAATATTAAATCAGACATTTCATACCATGTTTTTATAATATTTAAAAGTTCATCAGATATTTTAATTACAGGTATTACTGTATCATCCTCTTGATTTAATAATATTATTTCTTCTAAATTTTTTAAATCAAATGTTGATTTAAATAAAACATCATAAAACATTAAAGTTTTTTCTATAATATCTTCATAACATGATTTAGCAGGTGTACCAACAAATGTTCCTCCAATTAATGGTGGAAAAAATTTTAAATGACTGGTATTAGTATGATAATCTTTTTGAAATTGTTCAAATTTAGCTTTTTTTTCAGCTTCAATTTTTTGTTCTAACATATAAATTCCTAAATTATCTAATGGCATATTTTGTGAATCATTATTAGAATCTTTAAAAAGTTCTTCAGTTGCTTCCAAACTGTCAGGATTTATAGTTGATATATTCCAAGGACCAATATTAACATTTGAAGATGGTTTTATATCTCCTCTAAAATCATAGGATGAATTTTTTAATAAATCATTATTGTGAGTACTAAGGGGTACACTAGTATCTTTTTTTTTAAAAATTTTATTCAATGCACTGTCAATTTTACATTCGTGTATACTCATTTGTGTATATACACTAAATTATATTTTATTCTAAATTAAACGCACATTAATTATTTTGGATGGTAAACAAACTTAATAAATTATTAGGTGCTTCTATTCTAAATGCGGAAGCTTTTGCATGACCTCCGCCACCAAAATGTTTTGCAATAATTGATAAATCAGGACTAGTATCATGACCTCTTAAACTTACATACCATGTTTGTGTATCAATATTGTAATTCCATACAACACCAAAATCAGGTAATTCACCACTTGATAATGGTTCTAATGATAATTTATTTCCTAAATCCGAAACCATACCACCAATAATATGACCAATTCTTACATAATATGTTTTGTCTTCTACTTTTATTGATGCTTCACATGAATAATCAACTTCATTTTTAATTAGTTTTTGTTGATATTCATTAATAGTTGATCCAATTTTTATTAGTTCATTAATTTGATTTTTATCATATTTACTTAATAAATCTAACTCAAATAAATCTTCATTCATGAAATAGTTATTAAAATCAAATGCTGCTGATATTTCTTTTGAATTTGGTAATTCCCATTTCCATAAATCTCTATCACCTACATAATTAATAAACCATGATCTAGGTTGATTTCCAAAGAAAAAATCCCATGCCATTTGTGCACCTGATCTATTCATATCAAAAATCATTTCTAAATTATCAATACTATCTAAAAATTCTTTATTTTTAATATATGTATCATATGCACTTTTATGATGATCTAACACTTTTATACTTTTTGCTAATTTAGTATGAACTAACAAAAAATTAAAAGATGGACAAACATCAATAAAAATAATATCTTTATTTGTTGTGTCAAATTCAGGATCAACACCTGCTTTCATACTTATTTTTTCAAAATCAATTTGATTGTAATGGTGTGCACACCATAAACCAGAAACACCATCTGGACAACATTTATGATAAACAATTGTATCAAACTTAATATTCATACATTTAATATTTAAATTATATTGTAATAATTATTCAATTTTTTAGAAAAAATGAATAATTTAATTTTAGAAACAATAAAATATTTATATGAATGAAATTGTAAATTATGGTAAACAATTACTTAATGATTCAAATAATATTGTAAATACTGGTTTTATTGAAAATTATTCTGAATTTAATATAAATCAAATAAAATCACTAAATATTATTGATTTTGATCTTTATGATTATATTATTTGTAAAAAAGTTAATGAATCTGGATTTTTTATGAAATGGCATATTGATGATTGTGCATTTATTAAACATTCAAAAAATACTAATGTAAATAATAAAATTTGTGATAGAATATCAATATTTTATAAAAATAAACCACCAGAATTTTCACTTATTGTTTATGAGTCAAAATTTGGTGTTGATTTTACTGGTGGAAAATTAGAATTTGTAAATGGACAAATTATTAAACCAGATTATGGTTTATTTGTATTATTTAATAGTATGCATATGCATCGGGTTCATAAAATTAATTCTGGTAAAAGAATATGTTATTTAATAAAATTTTATAAAAAAAATTGAATTCATATTTTCATCTAATTTATTTAATAATTAAACAAATTGAATTCATATTTTCATCTAATTTATTTAATTATTAAAAAAATTGAAAAAATTATTTAATATAACATATTTTTTATAATTTATGAACTTCTTATTTAGACCTATTAGAAACTTTGTAAATAATGGTAAAAATGTTAGATATTTTTCACATTACCACACTGTAAACATTGAAATTTTATATCAAAAAATAAAAGATATTAATTTTCAACAAAATTTACTTGTTAAAAATAATAATGAAATGAAAACTGAAATTGAAATTCTTAAAAAACAACTTGAAATTCTTAAAAACAACTTGAAAAAAGCAAATGCAATGGTCAAGTCTTGTAAATGCAAAAAGTAAAAAAAATTGATTTATTTATTTTATGATTATTTATAACATATAATATGTCAAGATTTATTAAAAAATTAATGAAAGATTATGAAGATATTGCTAAAAATCCTATTGAAAATGTTAAAGTTGCATGCAAAGATAATGACCTATATCAATGCTATTGTTTATTTCATGGTTTAAAAGATGAATATGATGGTGGTGAATATATATTACATATTAAACTTTCTCCTAATCATCCTATGGAACCTCCAGATTTTTTCTTTCTTACACCAAATGGAAGATTTGAAATTAATAAAAAACTATGTTTTAGTAATTCAGGATATCATGCAGAATCTTGGTCGCCAATGTGGAATTTAAGAACTATTATTTTGGGGTTTTTATCTTTCTTTTTAGAAAAACAATCATCAGGTATTGGTCATATTGCTATTCCTGATAGTGAAAAGAAAAAAATGGCTCAAAAATCAAAAGAATATAATATTACACATATAGCTGAAATTTATACTCTATTTTTATAAAATTATTTTATAACTTATTTTATATGCCTTTAGAATATGAGTATTCATTTTATGATTTTGATAAAAAAGATATTTTAACAAAAATTAAATCTTTAAATTTTAAACACAAAGGAACATTTTTATTTAAAGTTCAAACATTTTATCATCCACTTAATTTACCAAATACATATATTAGAGTTCGCGATGAAGGTCATAGAATAACAATGACTCATAAATTTCAAAATAAAGATTTTGAAGATGAAACTGAAATAATTATTAATGATTTTAATTCAGCTGTAAAGTTACTAGAAAATGTTGGTTGTAAAAAAAAATATTATTATGAAAAAATTAGAGAAATTTGGACCAATAAAGATATCGAAGTTGTTTTTGATACAAATCCTGGGACTATTATTAGAATGGAAGTTGAAGCAAAAAGTAAAAAAGACTTAAATACTATTATTAAATCACTAGGTTTATCTAGTACATCACATGATCATTCCAATAAATATTTAGAATTGTTTGGTTTAATTATACCAAAAGATATTGATTTAACATTTAATACTGTTGAAAAAGATTTATTACCTTTAGTTAAAAAAAATAAAAAAGAATTTATTGCCTTAATAAAAGACCAAGTAAAACAATATAAAAAATTAAATAAAAAATCAACCTAATAATAATGATATATGATTTTATAATTATTGGTGCTGGTATATCAGGGTTATACTGTGCATATAACATATTAAAAAATAATAAAAATGCAAAAATTATTATTTTAGAAAAAGATAAAATTGGTGGAAGAATGAATGTTTATAACTTTCATGGTACTAATGTTAATATTGGTGCTGGTGTTGGTAGAAAAAACAAAGACCAATTACTTTTAAATTTACTAAAAAATTTAAATGTTAATTTTAATGAATCACCATTTAATGTTAATTATCATGATACTGTTGTTAAAATAAATTTTAAAACAATTATTAATAAACTTAAAAATAATTATAATCAAGAAAAACACAAAAATTTAACATTTAAAAAATATGCAACAGAAATTTTAGGTAAGGATGTATATAAAAAGTTTGTTACATATAATGGTTATTCTGATTATGAAAAAGAAGATGCTTATCAAACAATATATAATTATGGATTTGATGATAATATAGGTGGAAATACAATATTATATATAAAGTGGAATGAATTATTGGATGCATTATGTAAAATTATTGGTTATAATAATATAAAAGAAAATGTTAGTGTTATTAAAATAAAAAGTAATAGTGTAATAACAGATAAAAATAAAGAAATATTTTCTAAAAATATTATTATTGCTTCAAATATTGATACTGTTAAAAAACTATTACCTCAATATAAAATATATAATAATATTAAAGGACAACCTTTTTTAAGAACTTATGGATTATTTGATAATAAATCAACTGAAATAATTAATAAAATAATTAATGGTTATACTATTGTAAATGGTCCAATTAAAAAAATTATTCCAATTAATAAAGAAAAAGGAATTTATATGATTGCTTATACTGATAATAAAGGTGCATTATATTTCAAAAATAAAATTAATGATAAAGATTTTTTTTGTAGAGAATTAGAAAAAACATTACAACTTGAAAAAAATACATTAAAACTAAAAGAAATTAAATCATTTTACTGGAATATTGGTACACATTATTATAAACCTTTACCAAAAAAATTTAAAACAAGGGAAGATTTTATTAATTTATCTCAAAATCCCAATAAAAATATTTTTGTTATTGGTGAACTAATAAGTACAAATCAAGGATGGTCTCAAGGTGCATTAGAAAGTGTTAATAATATATTAAATAAACTTGAAAATGTGCAACAAAACATCGTAATTTAATATATTAAATAATTTTGAAAGTTTTAAACATAAATTATTATTTAATTTATTATTTTTTTTTGAAAGTTCAGTTATTTTTTTTTCATAATTATCATATTCAAAATAGTAAATAATATTTTGATTATTTATCATATTTAACAAAAAATTAAACATAAATAATGAATAACAAAGATCTTTTCCTAGTACAGAAATATTATAAGTATAATTGTTATCTTCATAATATAAACCTCCTCTACACCACATACCACAACCTGCATTTTCACCACAAATTGAACATACTCTTACGCTATATTTTCCTGTAACTTTTATATTATATTCATTAAAGTGTTTTAATAATTTCAAAGTAAATTTTCCTGTTAGTATTGTTTGTAATATTCTTTTTTTTATAATTTTCTTTTCTTTTTCTAACATTTGATATCGCGAGTCTTCATTGTACATATCATAATTTTCTCTGTTATTTTTTATTGTTAATAAATCTTCATTATACATTTTAATTTCCTCAATATATTCTTTATTACCATACTCAAAATTCCAATACTCATAATCATGATTCATAAAATATATAATTCATAATTACAAAATTTAAAATTCAATTTTTTATGCAATTTGATAGAACCTTTTATAAAATTCATTATAATCAAAACTACTTGTATCAACAATATTAATTATTCCTGTTTTAACATTATATATACAAATTTTGTTTATCTTTATTCCTTTTTTATGCATTAAATATCCATATGTTAAAGTTTGACAAATATATTGTAAATTACAAGTTTCAGTTTCTGAAAACTTTATTTCTATTATTGTATCATCAAAAAGTAAGTCTAGTTTTGCTTTTAATGTATCAAAATTAATATTATAATTTGAATATATTATTTTTGGTTTTAATGTATCAACTAATTTAGTCATTCCTAATTCTAATTCTTTATAAAATTTTATACTTTCTTCATTTGATAATATTTTTTTAATTTGTTGATCATTTGTATCATTTAATGAAATAAGTAGTATGTTTTCTATCATATTTGTCCAATGAGTATTTTCATCAATATATTCATAATATATTTTTTCTTTTTGTGTTATATTAAGATCAAATTTTTTCATTTTATCAGGATAATGATTTTGTAATATTTTTGGAATTAAATAATCAAAAAATGTTCCAATATGTTTTTTATTTTTAATTTCACTTAACTTAATTGAAAATTCATTATGTAATATTTTTTCTTTTACACTTAAATTTTTCAATAATTCACAAATATTTTGATGTCCATAATTTTTTATTATTGTTGTAACATCTTTTAATATATTATTAGATAATTCCATATCATTTTCTTTATTTACATTGTTTCCTATAAATAATTTTGTGTCTATTTCTCTTAAAAATGGAGAAATATTTGTATTTTGATCTACATGATATGTTATTGTTAAATATTTTTTTGCTCGTGAACATGCAACATAAAACAATCTTCTTTCTTCTTCCATATCATCTAATTCATCTTTAAAAAATGATGTTCTTATTGAAGGAAAATCAATATTATTCATATCAATAACATATACATGATTCCATTCTAAACCTTTTGATCCATGAACTGTTGACAAAAAAACTTTATTATCAATATCTATTTCTAAATTTCTATTAAGATATAAATCATTTATAAATTCATTTAATGAAGAATTTCTTAAAAAAAACAATAAATTTAATATATCTTTACGTTCACTTTCAAAATTTTTATTTTTAGCAAACCATAAATTTTCTAAATAAGTTAAAACATATTTTGCTTTTTCTAAATCTTTATTAATATTTTTTAATTGATTAAAAAATGATACTAATGTTAACATTGAATGATTTGTACTTGATAGTTCCTTTATTTTTGCATGCATATCATTTGTTGATTCAACTACTTCATTTGCTTTTGTAATATCCCAACCTTTATGTAAACTAATTACACGTTTCCAATGTATTGAACTTTTTTTGTTACTTAAAATAATTATAAAAGCTAAAAAATCCTTAATATGTACTTTATCAAGTAATGATATACCTAATTGTTTTACAAATGGTAGTTTACTTGATAATAATCCAAACTCTATTTTATCAAGTATGTCATTTTTCCTTGCTAAAATAACAATATCTGATAATTTAACTCCAGCATTATATTTATCAATTATATCATTTATTACCCATCTATATTGATCTTCTTGTTTTGTAAATTCTTTTGTTATTTTTTTTTCAAATGAATGAATGTCTGGTAACATACCATTTTCTTCTTGTATTGACTTTACTTCTTTTTTGAATTGGTTTGTATTTTTTTTTATAATTTCTTCACAAAAATTTACAATTGCTGGTGTTGATCTATAATTCTCTACTAATAAATATTTTTCATTTGGTGTAAAATTATTTGGAAAATCTAAAATAAAATTTACTGATGATCCTCTGAATGAATATATTGATTGTGCATCATCACCAACAACCATAATTTTTGATTTACCTTTAAAAACAGATAATATATAATTTTGAATTGGATTAATATCTTGATATTCATCAAAAAACACATATTTTATTTGATTTTTAAATTCTTCACTTTTATTATTTTTTAAAAAATCACAAAACATAATCATTAAATCATTAAAATCAATGTAATTTTCTTGTTTTTTTCTTTTACTAAATGCTTTGTAAATTTGTGTTATTGTACTAGTATATTTTAATAAATTTAATTTTTTTAATACTGGTTTAAAATTTAATGGATATGATGTTGATACTTGATCAATTATATAATGCATATGTTTTGTGATTATTTTAATATCTTCATCCTCTATTTTTTCATTTAATGGTAATGATGCTAAATAAACTATTGTTTCATGTTTAATTAAGGCTTTGGTTTCTTGTTCATCTAAAACAGTATAATTTATACTATAATATTTTTGTAAAATTCTATAACTCAAACCATGTAACGAACCAACGTAAAATGGTAATTTATTTGGTATTACCTCCTCCATACGTTTTAACATTTCTTGTCCAGCTTTGTTTGTAAATGTTATTAGTAAAACACTTTCCGGTTTAACTTCTTTTACTAATACCATGTTTATATATCTTGAAATTAACGTATGTGTTTTACCTGCTCCAGGACATGCAATTACTAATATATTATCATATTCAGCTTCTACAATCTTTTTTTGTTGTTCACTTAATGATAATGAATGTATAATTTCAGTTTCTGAAAATTTTGCAATTTCTTTTTCTATATTTATAAGATCATTTTGTAATGAATATATTTTTTTTTGATATTTGCTTGTCAAAGATAAAATTTCTTCTCTCTTTTTTTTCAATTCATCCATAATATTTTATATTAATATTTCTTTATCTTAGAAATTATAAAAAAATTGTATTATTATTATTTTAATAATAGGTAACTATAATTATGAGTTTAAACAATATATATGATGTAGATGATATGTATTTTACTGTTGATTTTGGTGTTAATTTTGCAAACACAAAAAGATATCCTAATAACAAATTAGTAGAAATTTTAAACAAATCATATAACGATGGTGTTGATAAAGTTGTATCAATTAGCAATGATTTCAATGAATCAATTACTAATTTATCTCTTAGTCAACAATTTAAAAATTTACATTTCACTATAGGTATTCATCCTCATAGTGCATCATCAATGATTAAAAATAAAGATAAATTTATAGAATTTGTAGATAAAAATATTAATAATCCAAAATGTTTTGGTATTGGTGAATGTGGATTAGATTATAATAGAATGTTTAGTCAAAAAGAAGATCAAATTAATGCTTTTAATATTCAAATTGAATTAGCTAAAAAATACAATAAACCTTTATATTTACATTGTAGAGATGCATATGATGATTTTATTAAAGTATTAAAAGAACAAAACTATTACAACGGTTTAGTTCATTGTTTTACTGGTAATATTGTTCAAGCATTAGAACTAACTAGTTTAGGTTTTAAATTAGGTATTACTGGATGGATTTTTGATAAAAGAAGAAATAAAGATTTAGTTCAAGTTATTAAAGATAAAAGAATTAAAATTGAAATGTTAGTTGTTGAAACTGATGCACCATGGATGCCTTTATATCCCAATAAAGAATCTACACCAACTGATACTGGTTATATTGTTGAAGAAATTGCTAAACTAAAAAATATGGATTTAATTACTTGTGGTAAAACAATTTATAATAATTCAATTCAATTATTAAATAGTTAATAATCACCTCGTGAATCCACTAAGATTTCTCTTCTAGATACTACTCCTTCTTCATAATTTTTTTTAATTAGATCATTAAGTTTTTTTGTATTTTCACAAACATTTGAAATATATTTTAAATTTATTTTATGTAACTTAAAATCTATTTTGTCTTCAAAATTTAAAACTATTTGTTCATCATTTTGTTCTTTAACAACAACAGTTTTAAAAATTTTTTCAAATAAGTATTCATCTGTGTCATTAAATTTACTGTGATATGAATATTCATAAATATTATTTTTTTTTTTACTGAAAACACCTTCATAATCGTCAATAACAATCTTAAAATAGTCATGACTATAAGACCAATAAAAATACATATTTTTAATATTACAATTATTTGCATTCATTTTTGTAAGATTTGCATCATACCCATAAAACCCCCATGAATTATCATCAATAGACCATAATAAGTAAAACTCATTTTCAGCAATAATATATTCTGGATATACAAAAGACATAAAATAAAACATATATTAGTAATAACAACTTAATTCAATTTTTATGTTGTTAACATTAATTTTGAAAATTCATTTAAATTTTTTATTTCTTGTAAACCATCATAATCAACAATAAATGGCTTAAAAATTGGATAAATATCTTTAAATGTATTACAGTCATCATCTGAAATTAATGTTTTTTCAACTAGTTTTTGTAAAAAATCAGAATAATAATCTCTTGTATTTAAAATTATTTCATCAGTAATTACATTTTCTGCTAAATATTCTAATGTATTTTTTATACTTTGCCAATAATTTAATGATTCAGGATATATAGAACTGTACTTAAAAAAGATTTGTGATTGTCCACACATATAACGAACAAAC
>JACCDO010808683.1_pt1 | contig 20370 bp, 16 predicted proteins | sample 7446101 | NCBI WGS metagenome assembly JACCDO01 (sample SAMN15323440, study PRJNA562643) | freshwater metagenome | isolation source: river surface water | place: USA:Blue River Watershed | collected 2017-08-16
CACTATCCATAGTGAAATTAATGCAATCTGCGATTGTGCAAAACGCGGAGTTAGTCTGGATGGTGCGAAAATATATATTACGCATTATCCATGTCTGCAATGTTTTAAAACAATTTGTTCAAGTGGCATTGTAGAGATTATTTATTTGAACGATTATAATAATGATGAATTGGTTGCAAAAATAGCAAAAGACTCCAATGTTATTATCCGAAAGTTAGATAAAAAAAAAGAGGCATAACGCCTCCTTTTTAATTTTAATTTTAATTTTAATTTAATTTTAATTTTATATATTTTTATTTATATTTTTATTTTTATTTTTATTTTTATTTTTTTTTTTTTATATATATTTTATTTTGATTTACAAGCCAGAATCCACGCTTTATCTTCTGCGTTTTCTAATTCACGCATACCAGTATATGTAGGAGCTCCGCCATTGCGATTAATTTTTTGATGTACATATTTGTGTTTATTTAAAGCCATAAAGTCATGTTTGAATATTTTTTCAGGAGTTCCTAATTCGGCTTCAAGTTTTTCACGCGCAAGTTGTTTTTCTCTAATTTCTTGCGCTTCTTTTTCTTCTTTTGCCAATCGTTCAGCAACTTTAATTGCCTTTTGTTTATCTTTCCATTCTTGATTTAATCTTGCAGTTTCGGCATTAGCTTCCAATATTTTTTTTCTTTTTTCTTCTGCAATTGCCTTTTTTGTTTCTTCTTCAATCGATAGTTTAACAGGTTTAATAGGTTCGGGGATTACAATCTCGTCCCATTCGTCATAAGTGTCTTCCATTTTGTTTTAATTAAGCATTTGATTTATTTTTAGACTTTACAAAGAAATACAAAAAAAGATTTCAATTTTTCGTATTTATTATACCTTTGCGCATTTTAAATGCGCAACCCAATTTTAAATGCTATTTTGCAAATACTTTTGGAATAGGTCGAATGCCTCTTTCGGTTTATAGGTGGGCACTTCATGTCCCGCCCCATGGACCGTCATAAATGCAAATCTGGATTCTTTGCTGAACGGCGTCTTGAAAGTTGTAATGTAACCCGCAGTCTGACCATCAAGGATCCATGTGTTCCACAGACTATCCACTGAAAATCCAAGGTCGTATATCCATCGCTGGGTTCCAATTGTTCCGCAAACACTATCATCGTCGCCCGAATAAACCAGAATGCGCAGGTTCGGGTGTGTCTTAGAGTTCAGAATTGTCCTGTAATACTTCTCCATTGGTAACATCTTATCCGCCATCTGGTACTTGGTGGTGCGAGAACACTCGACCCACTCGATATTATCAGGAACATGTATCGCCTTTTTGACAGCTGGGTCATTCAGGTAATTTGTGGAGAAATTGTCCTCGCAAGGTTCATATACAGATGCATCAGATCCATAAACAAATTTATGCATTGCCCTTTGTTGCGACGTCAAGCAAACAGGATAGTCCAAAGCATATGGGTTCAAATTTCCAATTTTCTTCATAAAATCCAGCGCCATATATGTGCAAACCGAATTGTTCAATTGTTGCTCCACGGTCAAACAACCATTGGCCACATATCTGTCCCATAACGGTTTGGGTAGTAGTTGTTTGCCCCAATAGGTCTCCATCTCTGCACCCACGCCCGAATAATAGTCGGTATAAGGATTGCCCACAGCAAACCCCATAAAGTTCAACTTGTTTGTTTCAGTGGCATCATCATTATATTTGATAATAGCGTCAGCCAAAGTGGGCATATAATGACCACCGTAGGATTCGGAAGTAATGTAAAGAGGTGAGTCGGCAAATTCGGGGAATTTGGTAAGAAACCCGCGAATAGTCGCTAAATTGTCTTTTGCAGCCTGGTCATCACCAATTGAATAATCGTCCTTGTTGTCCGAATAAGAGAAACCAACTCCGACTGGCTGTTCCAAGAAAACCATGTTGGCAATCTTGTTCCAGGCATATTCATTGGGATAAATGTTTCCGGATTCGTCAGGACGGAACGGGCCCTGCTCAGTCATGAAACCGATTAGACCGGAACAACCTGGACCACCGTTAGTCCAGAAAACGAGAGGTGCATTTGGGATTTCCGCCTCAACTAACCAATAATGAATATGTTTCTCAGTTCCTTCTAGCTGAATATATCCGCTGAACTGGTTGAACGCGGGCTCATAATTTAATCCTGGCATATCCAGAACTTGGTCTAGAAGTGCTTCTTCCGTGTAAGAATTGGCAAGTGTGAATAATGATAATAAAAAGATTCCTGCGAATAGCATTTGTATACTTTAGTATGATATTTATTATTATATTGTTTTGCGTATAAATAAAGGTAACAAAAAGGTTCTATCAAGATATAATGTCCAAACCATTTTACAATATTATTTTTTGCATTTACGGATGTGATACAATTGATATGTATAAGAAAGAAATTCTGAAAGTGAAAGAAACGTGGGGCAAGGCGCAGCCGGCCGACAAGGCTGCGCTAACCAACAAAGCCCCTTCAGAGGCGACTTCGGACAAAGCTCTGCTATTTTTCCTCGGCGAAGAGGGTTCACTCCAATACGACGATTGTATTCATTTAGAAAATATAGGTGACGATTATTTGTCAGCTGGTTTCAAACAATATGCTGGTCTAAAACACATTTACGAAAACTACAATTTCAATTATGTATTTATATGTGGAACCGATACGTATGTATTGACGGACAATTTAGTAAATTTTATAAATCAGGACCCGCAGATTAGTCCAGACAAACCATTAGTTTTTGGAGGTCACGGAGATAATCGTCAAATTGGCGAATCATCCGTGCATTTTTTTTCGGGAGGTGCCGGAATTGTATTAACAAAAGCAACAATGGATATAATTTATCCAGAACTTGGATTTTTGCAAGATGAATGGATGTGGTTTTGTACCGACAATGGTTACAAGACATTTGTAACTGCGTGTGATTTGTCTCTCTGTTATTTTTTAAAAAGACGTGGCATAATATTTTTGAATGTGTGTAACCGATTCTTCAATTGCAATTATTTGGGATACCATTCAAAAGTTGCGTGTTGCGCAAAATCGGTGGACATTAGAACAATGATAAGTTGTCACAATATGTCTCTTAAAAATTTTGATGAGTTGGAAAAGATTTTAATCGACCAAAAAAGATTTTAATCGACCAAAAAAGATTTTAATGGACCAAAAAAGATTTTGTTAAATCAGTAAAATTATTTATAATGTATTTGTATAGATAATGACAAAAACCAAATTTGAAAATCCAAGCCGCGCTAATAAAAAAAAAATAATTAAATCAACAAATTTATCCAGAACAAATCAAAAAACCCCTAGATTTTTATCAAGAACAAACCGAAAAAACCCTAGAATCCAGTTTAATCACGCATTTAATTTTTTTCCAGAACCCGATAATTATTGTTTTCAAATTCCAGATAATTATATGGATAAAGAAAATTTTCCAGAAGATGCGGAAATAAAAGAATTATTCATTAGCGACATGCTGGCAAATGGTTTTTTAAATGAAAATTTGATTGTCGGAGAGTTAAATGGTATATGCAAGGAACAACATGCATTAACAAGAAATTTACAAATGCAAACAACTGGTAGTATGGTTTTATATATTGAAAATAATAATGATGTTAAAGCTGCAGCAACAATTCGTTTTGATTTTTTTGAAAAAGATTATGAAGAAGACGAAGAAGACGAAGAAGACGAACCCTATAAAATAGAATTAATTCGTATATTAACATTTTGTAGTAAGCAAAAAGGATATGGAACAAAATTAATGAACAAAATAATAGGTCTATTTTTTGTTGGTATTGATAATGGTTATATTTTGGATAATGCAAAAATTGTATTAAACTACACAGTATCAAGTAAACCTTTTTATAAAAATCTTGGATTTGATTGTACAGATATCGTTAATAATTTCTGTTTTTTTCATAATACAATGGTTAATAATGATGGAGGAGCTGCGCGTAAAACAAAAGGGCGTAAAACAAAAGGGCGTAAAACAAAAGGGCGTAAAACAAAAGGGCGTAAAACAAAAGGGCGTAAAACAACCCAACGACGTTCCAAAAAATAAAAAAGAGTTTTTCTTTTTTTTTATTTTTTTCATTTATTTTTTCATTTATTTTTTCATTTATTTTTTCATTTATTTTTTCATTTATTTTTTCATCTATTTTTTCCAGGTTTTCAAAGTTTTTTATGCGTTCATCATAATCTGGAACTTGTGCTGAGCCACACATTCAATTCTACATTTTCTATCACGGATTGCAGAAGCAAGTGCATCTTCGCTAACAGCCGGTCTCTCAATTCCGTCCGCCTTAACCACGTTCACTGCCCATCTCACCAACCATACCACTTCATCGCCACGATACACAGGCTTGATTACCTTACTCACTTTGCCGGCCATCAGGTCTTTCATATTCAGCAACGATGTTGTGTTCCATGAACCGGCTTCGGCCATAAAGTCATCGTATGTGAACTTCTTTGCGCCTTTTTTACTGGTTGTGCATACAAAATCGCCGGCCTCATTCATAAAGTCGGCTTCCTTTTCCATACGCGAGCCCTTCTTTATCATCTTGCAAAATTGGTTCGCCTCTTCCAATGACTCAAATTCCTCCATGGAACCCATAATGAATTGCAGATTCTCCTCTCGCTCTTTTCGTCTCTCTTCTCTCTCTTCTCTATTATCCGGACCAATCACATCATTCAACATTCCGCGTGTTACCTTCACCATAGACTCTTGAACACCTTGTTGGAAAAACTTACTCGCGAATTCTACTGCCAAGTTCTCCTGTTGGCGGATAAGTGTGTCCGTTCTCTCCGAGACAAATATCTTGGGAACCTGGTAGGTCGCGTGTCCCTTTATGTTTCCACAGCATCTGGCAACCATTTGGTATCCTTCATCGCCATTGGTCACCTCCGGAATAATCCCGTGTGTGAACAGGAATTCTCGGCCATCAATCTGCGAAGCGAATGTGATGCCTCTGCCGATACACAAGTTGCCAGTAACTGCAAAAGGGGCGTTGAACAACTCGTGTTCGTAGTACAATCGGTTCAACGTTATGGAAACTTCCAGGTCAGTCTCCAAAAGTTCAGCGATTTCAATAGAGGGTCTTCCATCAAAGAATCTTATCTCCTTGTAGGCACCATTCATCAAAAGGGTGTTGAATCCGTTGGCCAAAAGTTCGTCGCAAATTTCTTCGTGGGACTTCTTCGTCTTGTTTCCGGGGCAGAACAGACGGGTTCCGGCGCACACTATTTCCGGATTGTATTCCAAAACTGATTTAAGATGCACGGTGGCGTATTTCGCATTCTCAGAATAAGCATGGCACAGGTCAGACTCGGAGTACTTGTGGTAAACAGGCGCGTGGGTGTTCTCGTAAGTTCGCAGGTTCGGCTCAATTCCGGCGCGATGCAAGTGTTTGTACACGGGCACCATCGTGGCAGTAACCAATACGATGTTATGGATAAACTTGGAGTCAATGAGTTCCTCGCATAAACTCATATATGAGCCCCAAATCTTGATGCACGCGTCGGCTTCGTCAATCCAGATATTGAGTTTTTTATTTAAGTTTCTCTTCATAAACTTCTTATTTAACTTGGTCAAAAGCTCCCAGACGTTCTTCATCCTGGTCTTGTTGGTGCAACAAATGATGTTGTTGATTTCGTTCTCGTCGTCGTCGGAGGTGATTTTGGCAAAAACGTCGTTGACGGACAACTTTTTGGCACTTGAAATCCAGGCGAGGGTCTTGCTTTCCTTTTCTTTGACATCCATGTCAATGCTCAAATCGTCTTCTTCATCACCAGACAAGTCGGATACTTGGCTTGCGTCGTCAACTTCTTTTTTAATTCGGCCAGCGGTTTGCTTAGTGAGCAACTTGGTGTTTGACGTGAATATCACGTTTATCGTATCGGTGCTGTTTCCGGTGTAGTCAATCAACTGCTTCCAGCGGTTGATGAGTTCGGTCATTTTGCGGGTCTTGCCACTCTGGGCGGGTAAGTGAATGAGGCTCAAAGAAGATCCCATTTTCTAATTGCTTGCTTGGTTGGTTTGGTTTTAAATTTTATGGTATATTCTGATTGTTAGCCAGAATATGTTTTATGTATGTCTTCTGTAAAAATGCAAAAAAAGAGTTCAATTATATGAAAAGCTTTGCTTCTCTTACGCCTTTTTTATTTTCTTTTTTTTTAACATTGACCACTTTGTCGTATTTGATTGAATTCTATTTCGCAAATATGCTTTCCAAATCACCGCGAGACAATTCGCCACGATACCATTCGCCACTAACCTTTTTATCGTTCTCATATTCTCCAACCCATGTTCTATTTATATGAACACTATACGCCATGCCTTGTCCGTGATACTTGCCGTCTTTCCACTCGCCCTTGTAATAGTTTCCATCGCCATAATAATATGCACCTTTTCCGTTATAAGTATTTCTCTTAAATTCGCCTTCATAATAAGGCTGCGTCTTTTCCCAAGTTTGCTCGTAAGTCTGTTTACCGAAACCCTCCGCAAATCCATCTACGAAATTGCCATCAATATATGAGTCAACCTTGTAGAAATACTTGATTCCCTTGCCATTTGGTAGTCCATTTTTCCACTCTCCCTTGTATCGGCATTTTCCGTCTTCTATGGTATACCAGGTATTGACATCGTTTTCTTTAACTTCGGCTTCCTCGGTCTGCTTCGGTGCCTCGGTCTGCTTCGGTGCCTCGGTCTGCTTCGGTGCCTCGGTCTGCTTCGGCTTTCTCACATATTCCAGAACGAAGAAGACAATAAAGCAAATATTGATTACTTTTAAAATAAGGTCGTAACTGTTCATTGTTTACTATTATTAATTGTGTGTTTGTATTTTTATGCTTTCTGTAAAAATGCAAAAAATATTTCAATTTTAACGGAACCAATCGTAAAGCTTCGCTTACGTCTGTATTTTGCTTCGCTTATATCCTTCCTTTTTTATTTTTCATAGTCTTTGCGCATTCAATTGTGTAAATAAAACATAAAAAGAATTATATTTTGTTACGGTTAATATATAATAACAAATGTCAGAGGCAAAGGAAGAAACCAAAGAAAAAACAGAAGAGCCAAAAGAAGAAATGTCAGAGCCAAAAGAAGAAACAGAAGGGCCAAAACAGAGAAAAGAAAGTAAAAAAAGATTTTCAAGAGAATACTATGCTAAAATTAAATTGTATAGTATGAAAAATATAAAAGAAGTACTGAAAAAGAATGGAATAAAATATCCTTCCAATGCGAGCTATTCAGTTTTACACGAAATATTTGAGTCACATAATTTAGAAATTACCCAGAAAGATTTAGAAGAAGAAATAGCAAAAGCAGAAGCAAAAGAAGAAGAAGAAGAAAAAGCAAAAGCGGAAGCAAAAGCGGAAAAAGAAAAAGCAAAAGCACTAGAAAAAGCAAAAGCAGAAGCAGAGGCAAAAGCAGAAGCAGAAGCAAATTCAAAACCACTCACAGAACCAAAAGTAGAAATAGTTATGACATTAAATATAAAAGCACATGGAAGTGAAAGTTCTCAATTTCCTCCATCAAGTCCAATTTCCAAATATTATAAAAACAATGTTAGGGTTCATAGTATGGCTTGTGTTCCTGGTGTACTTTCATACGCATTTATGAGTAAAACGTACGATGATATACGACGTGCCTATTATGTTTTTAATGACAAAACTGATTGTGCAACTGAAGAAAATATGAAAGTCTATTCCGATATTTCAAAACAATATAAAGATATGTTCAAAAATGTTGAAAACAATGAAAGTATTTTCTTTAGGCATGCGCGTACAAATATAGATCGAGCCGCAAGTTTTACTACTTATCTATCTAAAAAAGAATTTTTTTTTGGAAATACTGAAAAAGAAAATGAAATTATAAAACAATTATGTGAATCTCAAGTTGAAGGTTTTATTAAATCAAGGGGGTTAAATGTATCAGATATTCGGTTAAAAATAACAAATATAGATGGTTCTGTTATATACAGACAAATTTTCAATCCTGTTTATGAGGAAATAAAACACGGAATTGATTATTATGATGAATATGCTGATTATTCTCATATTGATTTTGATATTAGACAATTTAACTTAAGTTATAGAATAGGAATTGAATTTATATTAAATGTTTTACATAAAGAAGAATTAATTCCGGCTGTTTTACAAATTTTTAATTTTAAAGATGGTGAAGATAGAGTATTAAGAATAAACTTAGAACAATTATACGAGTTTTTTAAATTAGTTGGAATTAAATTTGTTAATATATTAGACGATTCGTGTCGTTATTTTCCTGAAAAATTTAAAATGACAGGGGAAAAGGCAGAAAAACTTTATTCAAAAGAGCAGAAATCTAATAAAAAACCTTATGCTTTTGGCAAGCGAAGCGACCGCAAGCGAAGCGACCGCAAGCGAAGCGACCGCAAGCTTAGAACACATAAGCTAACGAAACGTACACGTAAGCATTTAAAAAGTATAAAACTAAATCGTAAAACATAACTTATTTTTTGAAAAATTACCTGAGAACTTCTTCCGGGAATCCCATCTGAACCAGGATCAGTTTCGCCGCTTTAATTTTGGATATTCCCTTAACCAACTTATAGTGGAACACAATATTGTTGCCATCAATGGTTGCATCCATCTTGAAATTATCAATTTGCAGATTGTTCGCCTTCTTCACCATCTTGCACAACTTGACAAAATGCGTCGTCAAAATGAAATCCACATTTTCGCGTTTCTGCAGATATTTCAGGAATCCGAACGACGCCGAGGTCGCTTCTTCTGCGTTTGTTCCAGAGAACAATTCGTCAAATATGCAGAAATGCCGTCTATCTTCGTCTGAATCAATGATATCCAAAATCTCTTTGCATCTGCGCGCCTCCGCCTGGAACAAACTGTCGCGACCACTTGTGTCTGGGATGTTCAAATAGGAATGGATGTGTGTATAGGGACTTACAGACGCGGATTCGTAAAACCCTAATCCAAACTGCTGTGTGAAAATGATGTTGATGGCGGTGGTTTTCAGTTGCGTGGTTTTTCCGGATGCATTGGGACCGGTGATAATGAGATTTTTCTTCAGGTTCACGGTGTTCATCACCGAATCAGTGTGGGTCGGATAGTGCTGGTTTTTGAAAACGGTTTTGCCATGAATGAATTCGCCAAAATGAATGGACCCTTGACCAACTTGTTCCGAAAGACTCTCCAAATTGCTTCGGTATCCTTCAAACGAAACTGCATACTGGAGACCCAATTTGTATTCTGCAACGGAATGCAGAGAATAATAGCATTTCAAAAGGTAGCCGACTTCAAAGCATTTGGATGCGCCGAAACAAAAAGGTTTTACGTCTTTCAGCTCTTCTTTTAGTCTCATCAAGTAATCACAATGGAGAGACACATCGTGACAAAATCCACGATACCTAGATAGCCCCACGTTTTTCTGCAAGAATTGGTCCATGTTCACAATAGATTGGTCAACAAACCGTTTTAATGACAACAAGTTTGTATTGACCGTATTGATGTTTTTGTAAAATCGGATACACGATTTCACGTTTTGGTACATTTGGAATCCATACATTGCCACTGTGAACAAAATATAAACAAGATTGTTCAGAGAGAAATTCTCCATAGATGTGAATACCTTTCCGAGCGCGTGTTTTTTCGCAATGTCTTTGAGAACCGTTATGTAAGTATTGAATGCAATCGGCACGCGCTGAATTTTCAATAACACGAAGGGCGCAATAATCAAAATCAGCGGGAGGATGATTGAGAAAATAGGCGACAATAAATTGATGATTGTCCAGAATCCCAAGAATTTGGAAGAACTGTTGATGAAATGGAACTTATCAATATCAATGTAGCTGTATCGGTCGTGGAAAGCTGGAGTGTCGTAAATATCTTTTAACACAGCGGAAATGGTTTCGCAATCAACCAAAGAATCTAAAGAACCTGAAGTAGCGATTACCTGCTGACTCTGTTTCAAGAACTCAGTGTCACTGGTGAAAGATTTCTTCCATTGACCAATCATATCCTTGGCGAACTTGTGTTTGGGTTTTAACAAGATGTCGTACATGGGGTCAGAAGCCGTGGCGGAAACCAGTTCCAAATCAGATGCAACCACGTCAGACAATGGATGGACAACCTTTTCGTCTAAATAATCAATGGGTAATCTAAAGGGAAAGGGAACCGAAGGTTCCCCTTTGACCCCTCCTTTATTAGAATCCTCTTTATCAATGTTCATTTATAAAAATATCATAGATGTGATATGATATTTTTAAACGTAAAGGGAACTACGTTCCCCTTAGACCCCTCCTCTATTAGAATACGTTTTAAACAAATTAATAATAATAATAAGCTTACTAATTTAATTAGATTATATCTTTAATCATTTGAGGGGATAAGCGAAGCAAAAAAGGGGGTCAAAGGGGGGCGTAGCCCCCCTTAAAGGACGACATTCTCAGGCAACGGGTCTATTTGTATATGGTAATAACTCTCAATATCTCTCTGCGTCCTTATGTCTCTCGGAGTGATAAAATTGATTGCGGTTCCCTTTCTCCCCCAGCGACCACTTCTGCCAATTCTGTGCAAATAGGTGTGTACGTCCTGGGTAATGTCAAAGTTAATGACAACGCTCACCTGCTGGATATCAATCCCACGCGCAGTAATGTTGGATGAAACCAGGAAACGAACCACACCGCTTCTAAATTTACGGAAGGCTTCTTCTCGCTCCGATTTGTTCATATTGCGGTGAATACAATCTACCGAAAACCCCTCGCCCCTCATTGCATCGCACAATTGCGAAACACGATGCACACTGTTGCAGTAAATAATGCACTGGTTAACACTAATTATATTGAACAACTTTTTCAAAGCATCAAATTTGTCATCGTCATACTCGGACGCAATGTAATATTGGCGGATACCATCCAGTGTCAATTTGTCAGCGGCCATTGTAATCTTGACCGGGTCACGCATAAACCTGGGTGTCAAATCCATCACCTCTCTGGACAAGGTTGCGCTAAAAATTCCAACCTGCACATCCGTTGGAAGCATTTGGAAAATACTTTGAATTTGTTCCTGGAATCCCTTTGATAACATCTCGTCGGCCTCATCAATCACTATAATTCGTAAATTGCTCACATTCAAAAACCTTCTGCGAATTAAATCAAAAACGCGACCTGGACATCCAACCACTACATGTGGATTATGTTCATCAATGCTCTTGCGGTCCTCCATCACAGAAGACCCGCCCACAAATTTCTTGACACATAAATTTGTCATATTTGAACCCAATCCAGAACATACGGTTCCAGTCTGGCTCGCAAGTTCATGTGTGGGAGACAACAATATAGCTTGAGTCTCCATAATGGAGGGGTCAATCAATGATAATGTTCCAATGGTGAATGCACCGGTTTTTCCAGTTCCAGACTGAGCCTGGGCGATAATATCGCGCTTGCAAGTCATTGGATAAATGGCCTTGGACTGAATTGAACTGGGGTTTTCAAAACCGTATGCATAAATACCACGCAACAAATCTTCATTGCTTACACAATCTTCCCATACCTTAACAACTTTATTTTCATCGTATTCTTCGGTCATATTTTTTAATATATTATCCATTTTGTGTTTAAGTCTTTTATAAAAGAAACCTACGGTTTCTCTTTGACTCTTCCCTTAAAAGGAGGGGTTATAGGGCGTAAGAGAAACAAAGCTTCTTTGAATACCTTTGCTCCTCTAAGGTTCGCCTCCGAGCGAAGCGAGGTATAGAGGAAGGTTCAAAAGGAAACCTACGGTTTCCTTTAAAAATTGAAATAAAAAACAATATAAATATAATAACCATATACAATACAACACAATGGCAACTAAGACATACAGTTTAAACGAATTTGAAAGAATTGGAAAGGGTCCTTTGGACGAATCGGTGTTATCATCCATTCGCTTACTTTGTTCTTTAGTTGGTTACGTTGAAAATACCCAAAATACTTATATAAATCAATACAACGCAACAACAACCGTAGTATCTGCGCAATCAAAGAAACCGAAGGAGCGCGAGCGAACATACAAGAAACCCAAGGAAACCGCGGATGGCTGGAAGAGACCCGTATTCAAGGCAACCGTTTTCGCAGAGGTTGATAATACCCAGGCAAACATCAACGATATCCGTGTAGGATTGAACAAAATCAAAGATTCCAATTGCGATGAAAATATTGCAATGTTTATTGTAAAGATTAACGAAATCCGCGATTCCATTGATTTTGGCGACGACTGCGCAATGACCGAAAAAATGCAACAGGTATTTGACACCATTTACACGATTTGCATTTCCAACAAGATGTTTTCCAAGATATACGCTACTGTTTTAACCCAACTTTGCAAGACATATAGTTCCGACTTGAATCCAATGTTTGAAACTAATATTTCAACGTATTTGGACTCTATGAAGAACATCGTGGACGTGAACGCCAACGACAATTATGACGCATTTTGCGACTTCACTGCCAAGAACAATACTCGCAAGAACATCACAAATTTGCTTTGCGAAATTGCAAAGACGGGCGAGTACGAAAATATGTTATTAACCAATATATTGAAAATTACCTCCGATTTGTTGACCCACGTTTTAGAATCAGTGGACTCAGTAGAGAAGCAAAAGGAGGTGGAAGAAATTACCGAAAATATTGTTATTATATTTAGTCATTTTGACAAAGAACTCAAGGAGCAATTCAAACCAATGTTTGAGCAGTTGGCGTCTACAAAGAAGCCGGGTCTAACCAGCCGAACCCGATTTAAGTACATGGATTTGGTCGGAAAGTAAGCGAAGCAAATACCTAGGTCAAACGCAATTTATCGTTTTTATTGAGAATTATTTATTTATTTCTAATATATAAATAATATGGTCAAGTCAAAAATCAAACCGGAAATTGAATACAACGAATCCAAAAGAATTGACGCAGAAGATATGGATTATGAAACTTCCATTTATGAAGCCGAGATTTTTGGAAAACGTGTTGTCATTGGTGTTGGAAAAATAAAATACACCTATACTGGAAAAGGCATTGTTTTTTATCCAGTTTATCTGATAGCCAAAGATGTTGTAAAATCGCAAATTGGTCTATTTGAATTGGCATCGTCCGATTTACCCAAATACCAAGATGAAGAAAATACATTTGATGCAGAACTTTTTATAAAAGATGGAAACGGTTTGCTGTTATATAGCTTTGTAGACAAAGAATACTTGGAGTTTTCCAAGTCTGACCCCCAGTTTTATACAATTCCAGTTCCTTTACCCAAACCAGTTTTGGAAGAAGAAGAAGAAGAAGAATCCTCCGATGTAATGGACATACAACAAAAACATAACCCTAAACCCAAAGAAAAAGAAAGCAAAGAGAGCAAAGATGTTTTTGAAGAAATTGGAAATGCGGATATTCCAGAGATGTTGAAAGAGGAAACAAAGGCCGAAGCAGACGCGCTCAAAAATCCGTCGGCAAATTCAAATTGGGTCCAGAAATTTATGAAAAATGAAAACTACCGAATTCACGATGTGCCTGCGGATGGAGATTGTTTTTTCACAGTCATTGTTGACGCATTCAAACAAATTGGTAAAAAAACCACAGTTGCGCGGTTGCGCGAGATTGTTGCCGATTCGGCCACTCCAGAAATATTTGAACAGTATTCTACGTTGCACAATATGTTTAACGCGGATATTATTTCAAGTGAATCCAATGTTAAAAAAATATCGGAAAAAATAAAGGACTTGCAAAAACGAAGCAGTAAAGTTGTAGATAAATCTGAAAAAGAATTGTTGCTCAAAAACATACAATTAATGATGAACGACAAGAAGAAAATCAAAAATAACATCTTGATTGCTGAAGAAAACGGCAAACATTTTAAATTTATGGAAAATGTAAAATCTTTGGAAGAGATGAGAGAAAAAATGAAACAATCTTCTTTTTGGGCCGACGAAAACGCAATTAACGCAATTGAACAAAAGTTGAATATCAAAATGATTATTTTGTCCGAGGAAAATTATAAAAACGGGTCGGAAGATGCCACAATGTTTTGTTCTTCGGGGCCAAGCGACATTGCAATCCCTACCCCCGAATTTTATATAATGACCAGTTTTACTGGCGACCATTATAAATTGATTTCATACAAGGATAAGAAAATTCTTAAATTTTCCGAAATTCCATATTATATTAAAACACTGATTGTGAATAAATGTGTTGAGAGAAACGCCGGTATTTTCCATCATATCACCGATTTCCGCAGATTCCAGGAAAAGTTCGGAATTGACCCAGTGAGTAATTCGTATTCTTCGGAACCTCCAGTGAGTAGCGAGTTATACGACGACACAATCCATTTTATGTTTTACGAAAAGTCGGCGGATGCAAAACCCGGAAAAGGAAGTGGAGAGAAGATTGGAAATCAAGATATCCTTGAATTCAATGACCTTCAACAAGTGCCGAATTGGCGTCGGATGTTGGACGACGAATACGTTTCTCCCTTCACTTTTGACGGAAAACAGTGGCAAACTGTGGAGCACTATTACCAGGCCTCCAAATTCAAGAAGGGATTCCCCAATTTTTACACATTGTTTTCGTTGGATTCTGGCAGTGAATTTTGCAATGATGTGAAAAAAGCAAAGAGTGCCGGCGGTAAATCTGGAAAATACCGAAAAGAATTGGGCAATGAGAAGGTTACATTGGACCCTGACTTTTATGGAGGCAGAGATAAAGTTGAACGCGCGAACGCATTAACCGCCAAATTTGAAAACCCGGAATTGAAGAAGGTTTTAATGGATACGAAGAAAGCGAAATTGCTTCATTTTGTTCGCGGCGCAGAACCCGAAGTAGATATGCTTTTGATGGAATTGAGGAAACCGTAGGTTTACTTATAGAATTGAATTATTTTACAAATAATTCAATCATTTTTGTTTAATCATATTTCTCTAATATGTAATTCTTTATTTCACTATAAATATATACTGCAACACATGCTACCAAAGATGAAGAATAACCAATGATAATGCCAGACACGATATCCATTTTATTGTATGTTTATACAATAAAAGGAGTTTCTATACGGGTTTATATCCAATTGTTGTCTTTTTTTTCACAATTTTTTTGATGACGGTTTTCTCTGTCTTCTCTACGGCGTGCTGCTTTAAATGACATTCTTCACACAGAGCCATCAAGTTTGCCTTATGGTTTTTGTGCACGGTGCCAATGAATCCATCTTCATCGGCGTCTTTCTGCATTTCTAAATGGTGGATTTCGGTACTCAATGTCTTCTGGCACAATTCGCACAAACTCCGCAATTTCTGCGTATTGTAGTGCGATGTCTTCTGACTCAAAGTGCCAGCCTTTTCTGGAAAATACTTGTTCCTTATTTCAAATGCTTTGTCTAAAAATTCTGTGGGCAGATGCAGAGACTTGCAGACTTCTAATCCATACATGTTGTCGCCGGGTCCGTCTTTTAACAAACGGTCATAAACCAGACAGTCTAATTCGCGGTCATAATGCACCGCCATATGTTTGAGCGCCAATCTATCCATACTTTGAATCTCCTCATAATCCACAATTTCGTGGAAATGCGTGGCAAATAAGAACGACGACCGTTGTTCATGCAGTTTCATCAATCCGGCAACAAAAATACTCAATGCACTCTGGGTTTCTGTTCCTGAACACAGTTCATCACCCAGAATCAAACTGTGTTGGTCAGCGTTTTTCAAAATAACGCGCAATTCGCTCATCTCTACGCCAAATGTGGATAAACCCTTATACAAATTGTCATTTCCCAAAATGCGCGTATAAAATGACCGGTATGGTTTATACAAAAAATTAGTGCAAGGCACGAAAAACCCGCACTGCGCCAAAATAGTGGCGATTCCAATTGCTCTTATCAAACTTGTTTTCCCTACGGCGTTGGTTCCATATAAAAGAATACCTCCACTGCTGATTTCAACATCATTGGCAACATAGATTTCGTTTTGCTGGATGTGTTCAATGAGACAATGACGTATTCCGTCGGCTTTGACAAAGGAGTGGTCTCCGGAAGAGGAGTGGTCTCCGGAAGAGGAGTGGTCTCCGGAAGATGAGTTTTCTGCAATCCGCGGTTTGCAATAACGGTTTTCCTTAGCCACATAAGTTTTGGATTGCAACACATCAAGAGAAGCCACATATTCAACCATTTTATCAATATGGTCATAACATTCATTTTCCAGAACTTTCTCTACAAATTCGGCATAGAGGAGAGCAGTCTTGTGTTCAATTGCATGTTCCAACTTTAGAATTTTGTTCGTCAACTTGGTCAATTGGTCAAACACAATTTCTTCGGCGGTCGTGGTCGCAGTTTTGAATTTTAAATCACCGAATTCAATTAGAGAACTGTGAAACATAACAGTTCCTGATTTAACCTTTGTCAGAATTCCGCGAAAACAGGGCATTCCACTATACTCGTCCTTGTCCAGCAACTGTTTCAACACTTTGGCTCTCGTTTTTGTGATTTGAAGTGAAGAACCCATTTTCTCTGTTGTATTGATTTTCACATAATCGGAATCGTCGGGTAAATTAAGCGAAGCGCGCAAAACCATATTCAAAAATCGGTGGATTCCATTGAATAATTGGTTGGCGACTTCGTATTCATGCATCATTGCATCCAATTCCGCATTTACACCAGGGTTCACAATATGTTCGGACACTGTTGACGAATTAATATTTTTGCAGGCGTCAATAAGTAAAAAACCGGAGATTTTCAAACAAATTGTTTCAGATGCATCCGAAATACATTCGGAATTGGGCAGATAATCCATTAACTCTTTGTTCTCTGCGAGACACACATGGATTTGCTGGATTTTTAAAACCGATTCATACAATCGGAACACGGTAGATGGCGAAACTTTTCTCACCAAAATTTGACGCATTATTTTTTCCAGGTCGGTGACGTCGGCCAGCTGTTTTCTGAAAAATCCGACAAAATGGTAGTTCTCTGCAGATAACATATGGGAAATCATATCGTACTCGGTTTTCAACCATTCTTCATCAAAGACCGGATTCGTCAGAACCTCTTGGATTCTTCGTTTGCCAATTGCCGTGCAGGCGCGGTTCAAAAAGTTCATAACTGATGAGAATTTGCCACTTCTAATAGAATCTGCGGATTTGTCCTCAATTATATTGAGTTGTTTCAGTGTATGGTTCGCCAAAATCGCATTGACGCTGGTGCTTCCAAATGCAGGTGTATGAATTTTTTTGACGAGAGACGGATTGTGTTCCTGAATAAAATTGAGCAAGTAGCAGAACGACTGGGTCGCCACCGGATACCTGGAGAATTCCTCGCACGTCTCGTAGCATTCCGAACCAAAAAAGGTTTCCAAAAGTTGCACGACATATTGCTGCTTCATGCAGTTTTCAGTTTTATTGGAATCGCGGATACAAAGTTCGTGGACAGAGTTGCAATCAATGCCCGTATACGATTTGATGTTTTTTATGAGCCCCTGCTCGTTCTCTGTGATTTTTAAAAAATCGTAGAGAAGAATCACCTCGCACGGATTGTATACGGAAACCGCGCGTTCCAGTTCGTCAAAGGTGGTCGGGTTGTTTTCAAACGTGGTTTTGTGCTCAAAAATGAACGATTTTCCAGTGAATATGTTGATGACGGAGACACCATAAATCACCTGGACCCTGGATTTGACCAATGAATTGTAGGATGATAACCACACACACATAATGTTGTTGGATAATCGGGGTTGTTCAACGTCGTATGAAATAAACGTACCAGCCGAATGGATAGAATGGACGATGTGTTTCTTTTTGTCGCCGTGGACGCTGTTCTCTTCATCCTGGATAATGACAACACTGGTGAAACCAGCCTCGCTGAGCTTTTGCAAATAGCGTTCCAAAGTGTATTCTGGGAAACCAGCCATTAAAACTGTTTTGCCTTCCACGGAGACTTTCTTCTTCTCGCTGATGTTCATTTGGCAAATCTGAGAGAAGGCGACGATTTCACTTCCGGAAATTTCATTATCCGCGGATTTGAGCCCATAGACCTCGTAAAAAGAACCGACCATCATGAGGACGATTGTTTTTTGACCATATTGTTGTTGGTAATTTGCGGTGTGGTCCAGGTATTTTTCGTAAATAGTTTTGGGTTCGGGTCCATCGGATTTATACGAGGCGATTAATTTCGCCATCGGGTTTCTTGATTTTTTCATTTGATTTTGTACTAGATTAATAGAGATAAATCGGTTTATGTTATTTGCAAAAATAACATAAGCTTATTTGCAAAAATAACATAAGCTACGCGCGTGTTTGACTTGTGAAAAAATTGATTTAAAAATACATCAACTCAATATAATAACAAAGCATAATGGAATCTAAAACGCGCGAAGAATTAATTACAATTTGTAAGGAAAAAGGTATCAAAGGATACAGTAAAAAAAAGAAAGACGAACTTGTGAAACTAATATCCGATATTCCTGTAAAAAATGAATTTATTGAAGAGGTGTCCAATGAAAAACCATTACTTGAAATACAAGAAAAAATCATTCACGGCGATTCGCTGATTGAGTTACCCAAACTTCCAGATAATTCCGCACAAATCATCATCGCGGACCCGCCATACAACATTGGCAAAGATTTTGGTAATGATAGTGACAAACAACCAATGGACGAATATTTGAAATGGTGTGAAATCTGGATTAAGGACTGTCTGAGAATCCTCAAACCAAATGGTACGATGTTTGTGTACGGGTTCAGCGAGAACCTTGCTTTAATCTTGTCCAAGGTTCCCTACAACATCAATCGTCGCTGGATTATCTGGCATTATACAAACAAAAACGTGGCATCGCTGAATTTCTGGCAACGCTCCCACGAAAGCATCCTGGTTCTTTGGAAAGATGACAAGGTGTTTCATCGCGACGATATTCGCGAGGCATATACGGAAGGGTTTTTAAATGGAGCCGCAGGGAAGGAACGCACTGCGACCAAGGGGCGATTCTCCAATGGAAATAAAACCACCACATACAATGCACATCCAAATGGCGCATTGCCGCGCGATGTAATCAAGATTCCTGCATTGGCCGGCGGAGCCGGCAAGAACGAACGTGTTGACCACCCAACTCAGAAACCGATTGCGCTTTGTGAGAAACTGCTGCTTTCCTGCAAACAGTCTGATGGGTATGTGTTGGTTCCATTTGCAGGGTCCGGAAGCGAATGTGTGGCGGCAAAAAAAATGGGTCTTTCCTTTATTGGTATTGAACTTAACGAAGAATATGTGAAACTTATTCATCGGCGCCTTCAATCTGAGGAGAATCAAGTGAAGGAGAATCAATCTGAGGAGAATCAATCTGAGGGTCTGATTCAAGCAAAGGACCTTCATGCAAAGCACCTTCAAGCAAAGGACCTTCAAGCAAAGGACCTTGAAGCGAACTCGCAAACTGAAGAAGCTGTTCATCCGTCTGAATCTCAACTAGCGAATCCTTAACATCCGAATAATTAAACCATCGTCCCTCGGAGCTATCCCCAGTTTTATTTCCCTGATTTGTGATTTTTTTTTCAGAAATCAGGCGATTAAATGTCTTCCTGTCCATTCCCCAAAATTTGATGTCGGTATAGTCAATACCGCACAAAATAAGCATATCCCACTTATGCTTGTCCTCCACATGTTGCCACTTGTAATCGTCTTCTCCCCAATGACCTGACGATTTTTGCTCAACAAGAACGTTTTTTCCATCCAATTTTATCATATGGTCGTATCCGGTTTCTTCCTTTCCCTTGCCTCTTTTGTGCAGATTATTGAATTTGAAGCGTGCATATTGCTCCAAAGTGGTTCCCATCTTGGGACCGCCTCCAATAGCGATAAACCGCCTGATGCTTTCAGGTGAGTTCTTTTTTTCATATCGTTGGAGTTGGGTGGGTTTATCTTTTCCTGAAATAGATTTCCAGAAATTATCAATTACTTCTATTGCGTGTGTGTCCATTTTGTTTTTTATTGTTTATTGCATAACAATAATTATTTTTCAATTTTTCACGCAATGTAACCTTAGATATTTGCCTATCAGTGATTTTATATTTTGTCTTTGCAAAATTGAATTTTTTACAAACAAGTCTTTGGGAATGCATAAACTATAGAAAAAATGCCACAAACTAACGAATCCAAGTACAGTAAGAAGACCTCGTTCAGCAGGGAAAAGAAATATGCTCGTTCAGAGGCTGAAATTGAAAATGCAAGCAACAGTCTAGATGAATGGAAAAAAAATAGAAAGGAGGAGCGCGAACAAAATTTGAGAATTGCGACTGGTAAGCCTGCGACTGGTAAGCCTGCGACTGGTAAGCCTGCATTGGATAAACCATCATTAGACAAACCCTCATCAGAGAAGTATGTAACAAAA
>JACCDO011679045.1_pt1 | contig 20367 bp, 32 predicted proteins | sample 7446101 | NCBI WGS metagenome assembly JACCDO01 (sample SAMN15323440, study PRJNA562643) | freshwater metagenome | isolation source: river surface water | place: USA:Blue River Watershed | collected 2017-08-16
CAACTCCAAATAGTCCAAAGCCAACCACTACTATTAATCTTGTAAATAGAATCTTTAATCTTTGGATCTAATTTTGCTCTATGTTTTTTAAGTAATCTAGGATCATACTTCGATGGATGATCTATGTGGTTTAAAAATATAGATAAATTGTCAGGGCTATTCATGTTATCTCTTAGGTGGTAATGAATTTTGCTTTAATTCAAAAACACCATTTCCAATAAATTTACTTAATGTATCATACCCGCTATAAGATACTGCTGATGAAATACCACCCCAAAGTTCATCGACTAAGGTTTCCAAAGGTGCAAGTTCATTAAGTATAGGAACCTCCTTACCTTCAGAGTGACGATAAACTTTACCAGTTGAAAGTATTTGCTGTTTGTGAGAGGCACCTCCCCAATAGGACCCATCTCCTCTAACATGCGTTTCAGCTTCAAATGCTTTTGCAAAATAACCTCCCATCATAACATAATCTGCACCAGCTCCGAAAGCCTTAGAAGCATAGCCAGCATTTTTAATTCCACCATCAGCAATAATAAATGGTTTATCTCTCATATATAAAGCATCAGATGTAGAATCCCAAAGATTATATTGTTCAATTTCCATAATCTCTGTAATTGGTCCACGATTATATCCAGTAGAATCATTGGTTGCACAAGGACTTCCACCAGCAATTCCTACACGAATATATTCCTTATGAGATTTATTTGATGAAATATCTGACAATAACTCAAAACCACGTACAGAATGCACATTACCCATCATTAAGTGTTCAATATTTGCTTCATTGCTAAGTCTTTCAACACACTCTTTAATTTCATTATGCATATAGCCATTAGCCATATCAATAAGCCAAGCAGTAACACCAGCTTTTGATAATTCTCTTACTCTATCCCAATCATTAAGACCAATAGAAGAAAATACTGTTCTTGGGTGTGGTAAAGAATTATAAAGTTCTACCTGCTCTTCAATAGAACAAAAACGATGCAGACAAATTGTAAGACCTAACTTATTAGCTTTAACTGCAAATTCTTTTCCTACAATAGCTTCCATAGGGGAAACAATAATCCTATTTAACTCAACAGGAATATCTTTGCGACTCTTAACTTTACAAGGTTGAGCAACAAGATTTACATCATTATAATAAATAGATTTACTCTTGAGAATTTCTGCCATTTTTCTTACTTTCAATTACAGAATCAATAAGACCATATGCTTTGGCTTCTACAGCACTCATATAATAATCTCTGTCACAATCCTTGGCAATTTGTTTCTTCGCTTTACCAGTAGCATCTGCCAAAATTTGAAACAACTCATCTTCCAATTTATTTGTTTCATTAACCTGAATACGAATATCAGCAGAAGTTCCACGAAAACCAGAAGATACCTGATGAATCATAATACGAGAATGAGGCAAAGCACTTCTAGTTCCAGTACCACCAGCTAATAATACAGCACCCATACTAGCTGCCATACCTACACAAGTGGTATTAACAGGAGCAGAAATTGTATTAATAACATCAAATAAAGCTAATCCTGCACTAACACTACCACCAGGACTGTTAATATAAAACTCAATCGGTCTATGACTATCCTCCTTATCTAAAAATAACATCTGAGCGATAATCAAATTAATAATATAATCATCTACCTCTTGTCCTAAAAAGATAATTCGGTCTTTAAGCAATCTAGACCAAATATCATAAGCACGTTCTCCGGTAGCTGATTTTTCTAATACTGTAGGAATAATCATAAACCTATTTTACCACACAAAAAAAAGAGAGGCATAAAATACCTCTCTTTTTTGAGCATAAAATAAATTATGATTTCTTGATTGAAATCTTTTTAATTGTTTCTGTTGGCTCTTCTTCTTTGGCTACAATCTTTTTGAAAGCCATATAAAGGATACCGTTTTCTAAATTACAAACTTCAGGATCCATTTCAATATTTTCAGGAAGTTGAATGGTTCTGGTAAATGAAGATTGCTTCAACTCTTTGAGATGATAATAATATGATTTTTGTCTTGAAACTCTTGAACTGCCTTTGATGGTTAAAAGTCTTGTTTCTTTAACAGTTTCAATATCAAGATCTTTTTCATCAACACCTGGGACTGCAAAATCCATGCAGAAATAAAGATCATCTTCAAAGATATCCATTTTAGGATAAGAAGTGTTGGAATGGATAAAGTTTTTACGATTGTTCCAAAATTCGTCAAAAAACTTGTTAATAATTTGTTCATGTTGATCCATGATCAAATTGCGGGTGGGCATTAAAATTCTACGCTGAGGTAAATTTAATACATCATCAATACTAGCCATATTTTTCTCCTTTGCGCCCATTAGGTACGCTTGATAATAGGTGTCTAAAAGATCACCTTGGTTAATAACCTATATATATAATACAACAAATTACTAGATTTTATTCACCAAGAACCCAAATGTTTAGTAATTACACCATCTGGATTTCTACTAACACTAGCAACCCACTCACTACCATCAAACACCATAGGAAAATAAACCCTATCCTTAGTCCAAAGAGTAAATGGCTCCCCCTCAATAAAACCATATGTATCATCAAATAAATAATCTAACCACTTACCATCCTCTGGAACATAACTAACAACATCAGACCATTTCTCACCATAGCCATCCATACAATAAACAATCAAATCTCGCCATCTTACCATAATAAAATCTCCAAGGATAATATACCCTTTATAAATAAAATTAAAGATTATGAACAGATATAGCCAGATGCCAAATAAACTAGTGAATTTACATACTATGATTCAAGGTTTTGATTATCAAATTAGAGACCTTAATATATCTCAAGAACAAAAACAAATTGCTATAAAAACAATAAGAAAAATAGAAGATAAATTATCACAAGCAAAATATGTATTCCCTATTTTAAACCATGTATCTATTCATCATATTTTACTAGATGGTATTGCTAACCCAGGACAAGAAATTACAGACCTACTTTCTCCAGATGAATTATCAGCAGCATTATTACTAGATATTGATAAAATGGGAATCACTGACCCAATAACACAAAAATATAACCTAAGACAAACATACACAAATAATAAAATACAAGATGCAAAAAAATTAACATTAGATTTTTTTAATCACATAAAAGAAATAAATAAAGGCAAAGAAAAATATCTACCTGAATTCCTAATCCTAGCATCTACATTAACAAAAGATATAAACGAAAGATATACAGAAGAAAATAAAAACCACATATTCTTCAACACACCAATCATTCCAGAATTGTTCAATGTATTACAAGAACAAAACTTAACTGGAGCAAATGTACCCGAAGATATGGGCTACTTAATAAAAACAGCTAAAACACTAAACACCGATACAAAAGAAATATGGGAAAATCCTAACAGCCCTTATTATAACACAAAACCATATACCGCTGTTCATTTCTTTGGAGCTAATATAAAAGATAATAATTTCTCATTTAACAAAGAAAGAAAAAAATATGTGCTCGATAACTTAAAAGCACCTGTACCTATAAAAGAAATTAAAGATAAATTAATCGCACAAGGAAAAATATACCCAAATCAACAACCAGACGAACAACAAATAACAGAATACACTATAAAAATTAAAAAAGAAACACTGAAAAGCACACTAACTACATCACAACATTTAAACGAAACTATAAATGTCGCTAAAAATGGAATTGTAAAAAAAATACCTGTAAGAGATCTAATAAAAACATTAACACCCAAAGCTACAGAAGAAGCTATAGCTATGGACAAATTAATAAAAGAATTAAAACCTGAAGATATTAAAGACCAAACATTCTTCAAAATGTATTACAACTACACTAAACCATACTTTAATGCTAAAAACTTCCTCAGCTTACAAACCTTATACCTGGAAAATAAAAACCAAAGACCAATCAAAGATATACATATTATAGAACCAGATACAAAAAACGATAAAATATACACAGGAAAATTATTACCCAAAAATAATCCTACATATCTTTTCGCTGGCAATATAACTGACTGCTGCCAAAAAATAAATGGAGAAGCTGAATCGGTAGTCTGGGATACTGCTCAAAACCCTAATTCATGGATATTCGCTGTACTTGATGACTCTAATAAAATAATCGCACAATCCTATATATGGGAATCTCAAGGAACATACACAATAGACAGCATAGAATCACAAATAAAAAGTATACCAAAAGAAAATACAATATTACAAGATTTCTTTAACATACATCTAAATAATATATATAAAAAATTCGCAGCAGAATTAGGTGACCTCGTATTTATAGGTAATAATAATACACCAGCTACAAATATTTCACCAATATCACCAAAAGTATATGAAAGAGAATTCACAAATCAAACAGGTATATATAAAGGCGACTCTAATAAGAAAAAATTATTCCATAAAGATTACTCAAATATAAACCTAAACGAAAAACCAGATAACCAAAAAGATAAAGAATTATACCTGCTAAAATTACTAGACGCATTTAAAAATTCAAATTATCAACAAGGCAAATATATATACGAACTAGGAAAAACTAACGTCAACTTTACTAGCATGGACAAACACTTACTAGAAACAGAACTATTTCAAAAAGCTCTCAATCAAGAATTCAATACAGAACAATTAAAACAAACAGACCTATACCAAAACTTTACACCCAACGCTGATCAAAAAATATATGAAGAAATAACTAGACGAATAATAAATGATATAGAAACAAATTATCTATATGAACTAATCGACATATACATAAGAACAGACGCTAAACAAAGATTAACACAAATACTAAATGAATGCTTCCAATGGGGACAAGAAAACCAACTATCTACTAACATCAAAACTAAATACAAAGAAATAATACAAGACCCAAAAATAAGAATATACGAATACCTGAAAAATAATAATATCAAATACGTAGCAACATCAGGAAACATACACATATTAGAAACAAGACCAATAACATTAGACCCGAAAATACTTGACCTAGCATTCTATAACCACATCAATATAACACAAAGATCCGGAGATGTAGAAAACCCCATAGAACATAAAAAAATATTACCAAACAATACACAACAAGAACAAGAATAAAACAAATAATAAAACAAATAATAAAACATAAACACCTCAGAAATTAAATGAGGTGTTTATTTATTTTAACACATATACATAATCACACATAAAAAATATACATAAATAATAAAACACAAATACCTCACCATTTACACCACAATAAAATAAACATCACCAAGAAGAATATGACATCAAAAAAATAACCTGAAATCTTTACAATAATACCAAAATAATATGAGAAGAATACAAATACTCTAAATAGAAATAATATTACTAAGAATAACCCTTTTTTACACTTAGCAACAAAATAACCCCCGTAGTATAAAAGATAAGATAAAAAATCACCAAATCAAATATAAGAAGAGACCGTAAACGAAATATAAGAAAAAAATTATACAGAGTACCTTTAGGATTAGAAATTAGCCTTTAAGTATGAAAAATGAAGGAAAACAAATAAACATAAAAAAGAAATTTAATTACACCCTATAATAAATAAAATCACAGTGGAGAATAACATACATACTAAACCCAAATTAGAAATATTATATAGAACAAACAAATAATAATAAAACACCTAATGGATTCTTAGTGGAGACAATAACCCAAATACAAGAAAAACAATTAATTTCTCTATATAGGAAAAATAAAAAATTCGAGCAATTTACAATACACATAAATAAATAAGAAAGAATAATTTACCTATATAAGAAAAAAAGAAATTCGAGCATTTAAGAATAGATAATAATAAAACACATTACTACAAGCTAATCACTAAAGAAACTACTACTAACAGCTATTGATACATTTTAGCCTATAGAGATAAAGATTTTCGAGCAATTACATTACTGAAGATTTATTTTTCCATATAGAAGAAATACAAAATACTCTATATAAGAAAAAAGATATTTCGAGTACTTTAAATAGATAAATATTAAATTACCTATATAGAAAAAATAACATTCGAGTAAAAAGAAAAGAATCTAATCCTATTATATTTTTGATAAGAGAAACAATAACATATCAATTAATATATATAGAAGAAAAACAAATACTACAATAAAGAAATAGAAAAAACAAATAGATAAAAGTAAATAAGGGCATAAATGAGAGTTAGATAAAGAAGATGATTATAGGTTATTTGGAAGATAAAAGAAGATAAATAGAGGTTAAATTACTTTTAAGCTACAGGATGGTTAATCAGCACACATTCGAACAAAGAACAATAATCGGTAGTTAAACTATAAAAGATTAACCGTAATTGTTAATATTCTGTGTAGCTGCTAAGTATTCCTGCAAACTATATATTATCGAACCTATTTTTATATCTTTTTCTATATGTTAATCCGTCCTAGTTTAATTTTTATTTACGTTCGATTAAAATATCCACTAATCTTATAGAATTTCGAAGCTAAATCCCAAGCCCTATTCTTCTTCTATATTTTTGTATTTATTTTAATATCCCTTTGTTATATAGTTTTTATTCTACACTGCATATTCTAGATACCTGCTAGACATATTTTGTATAATATTGTTGCCTATGTAGTAATGTTCTATATATGTATTCTACCGTTGTTTTTTATTTACCTGCTACTTTTTATGTTAACTGGCAATATCTATTCTTATATTTCGAGCTCTTTTGTTAATGGTCCTGGTAATCGTTTTGTATTATGGTTTCAGGGTTGTACTAAAGGATGTCTCGGTTGTTTTAATCCTGAGACATGGAGTGATAAACCTTCTTCCTTATATACTGTTTTAGAATTAGTTAATATAATAAAAAATGTTAATCCTTCAGGAGTTACTATATCTGGTGGTGATCCTTTCGAGCAATCCCAATTCCTATTAGAGTTATTAAAAGAAATATACAAGATGGATTTAAAGGATGGGATTATTGTGTTTTCTGGTTTTACTATAGATGAGATTAAAGAAGAAAATACTATGAGGGAATGTTTAGGTTATTTAGATGTTTTGATAGATGGTAGATTCGAGAAGGACTGTATAACTAAGGATGGGTTAAGAGGCAGTAGTAATCAGAATATAATTTATTTTTCTAGTAAGGTTAAAGATCTTTTTATTGATCAGGAAGTAGAAGTAGGTTTTGATTATATTACTGGTTTTCCTCTTATAAACAGTGAATTAATAAAGTTAGGAATTCGAGTAAAGTGACAGAGACAAGTAAGAGTTATGATTTAAGAATTCGAGAGGGTCATTTCGAGAAGTATTTAAAGGGTAAGGGAATTGATATTGGTGCTGGTCCTGATCCTTTAGTAATTCTTGATGGTACTGTTAAGAGTTATGATTTTAAACAAGGTGATGCGAATTTTATGGAAGATCAGAAGGACAACATTTATGATTTTGTTTATTCGAGTCATTGTTTAGAACATATGAAAAGTGTTAGAACAAGTTTATTTAATTGGTGTAGGATTTTAAAACCTGGGGGATATTTATATATTACAGTTCCAGATTTCGAGTTATATGAGAAATTAAATTGGCCGAGTAATTTTAATCTAGATCATAAATTCTCTTTTTCGAGTAAATATAAGAGAAGCGATGTTAATAGGATTAATCATTATAATATTACTGAGGATTTAGAGCCGTTATTAAATTCGTATAATGTTAATTTAATAGAAGCTGTATTACAAGATGAAGGTTATGATTATTCTTTACCTAATACTGTTGATCAAACTTTAAGTGGAGCTTTGGTACAGATTAATATTATCGGACAGAAAAAGTTATAAGGGGGATATTAATATGGGTAGACCGAGAAAAGTAATTGAAGTGGTTGAAGAAGCTGCTGAGAATTTCGAGTCTTTAGAGGAATCAGTAGTAGAGGAAGTAGAGGAGGATGTTTCTTCTGTTCCTTTTTCATTAGGTAAGATTTATGCGGTTTTCGAGGATGATAGATTAATCGGATATGCAAAAGAAAATTCGAGCAAATTAGCAGAATATCAAAAATCTAATTATGATGAATTAGGTGAGATGTTAAGAAGATATAGTTTGCCTTTCGAGGATGAGAAGGATATTTTATTTGCGAATCTTGGATCTGATGCGAATAATTATAATTCTTGGGCACAGTATCAACATCAATTAGGAGTAGCGCCATCTCAACCTCCTGTAGTTAACTTACTAGGATATCATGGTAAGAGACTTAATACACAGGACCCAGAAGAGATTGTAATTCGAACTCATGCTTTTAAGTATGTGTTCCAGGAAATCGAAGAACTTGATTAACCTAGAGGCGATGACTGTTTATAGTTATAGTATTAAATTAAAATACTATAACTATACAAATGAGTTTTTCGAGTATCTTAAGGGTAAAGAAGATAAGAATGATATTTATGATTTAAGATTCGAGAACCATACAATATTTTTCTTTTCGAAGAGTAAACATACCGGCAATAAATTAATTCAAGAATTCGAGAAGATTAAGTTAGAGAGCATGGTATAATGTTTTAGATAGATAGGTTGTTTAAAGTAGGTTAGAAATTCGAGCTATTTTAATATTATCTATATAAGGAAAATAAATATGAAGATTCTTTTATCAATTGCAGCTTTATTTGCTGTATCTAATTGTTATGCGTTAGAGTATGGTCCAGCCGCTCCACCAAAGGCGCAATCATTTTTTGTTAAGCCAGGTTTTAAGGATGGCAAGATTCAGAGTGTTTCGCTAGGTGTATCTTTAGATGGCCGTAATAGTAATGCTCTTCTTGTTACTAATCTTGATTCTTACAAGGTTTTTAATCGCACAGTAGAAACCGTAGCAACAGTAAGTACAGATCGCTATGGTAATAAGGCTGCTGTAGGTGCTGGTGTTCTAGTTCCATTGGGCGAGCATTTTGGTGTATCATTAAAGGCTGGCGGATATTTCGAGGGAACAGATCTAGCAGCAAAGGGACGTGTTAGTAATCGTTTAGTTCCAGCAGTTACAGCTAGAATTGATTTAACTAAGACACTATCCGTATTTGGTGTTCGTCTCTAAAGTATAATCGTACTTAATCTGGAAATTATTATATATGATAATTTCCAGTTACACATTAAAAAGTAAATGGGATCTCTGCAAAATTTGTGGAGATCCTTTTCTTACTTGTACCTTTAGTAACATTTGTAGTAATTGTGAAAAATATGAAAAAGACAGAATAATAATAATCGCTAAAATAAAATTCATCTTATTATTATTTATTATCTTATATCCAATATTAGCAACAGGATTATTTTTCCTATTAGATTATTTTAAAGCTAGTCTTATTCAAAAGCTGGCTGGTCTATTATTTTTAATCCCACCATTTGGATATATAGTAAATAAGAAAATTAATAATACAACATTATGAATATTGTTCTTTTATATACCCAAGCGAAATTATTAGCTTATATTGTAGGATCTTTTAAAAATGTAATCAAAGGAGATTTAATTCTTATTATCCCATTATTAGAACAGAATATTACCGCAGCTGTTAAAGAAGGGGAATTAGAAGAAATATTCCTAGCTAGATTACATAACTTAAAATACAATCTTTATACTATACAAAAAGATATCAAATACTTAAATGTATTACAGGAAAATAAAATAATATTAGATCTTAAACATAGATTAATATCTTTCTCTAATAGGAATAAAAATAATCCTAATATTGGTATGCATTTTGATATTACATTAGAGGAAATAGATATTTTAAAAGATTCATTAAACTTCTATATTAATATTATGATAGGCGATTTAGGATCTGCTTTTAAAGTAATAGAAAGATATAGAAGTTTTAACATAGATTTTTCCATATATAATAATCTAGCTAGTGGTTTTTTGGACGACGTAACCTTTCATGAAATTACCTCAAAAAAGATATTCCGCAAAGTTAGATGGGGGTATGATATATATAGAGGATTATTACAGGAAGACCATAAATTAATTGGAACTTTACCTGGAATAAAAATAATAAGATGACATTATTAGATTTGACCGCTATTGATAGATTAATTGATTTATATGGAGAAGAACAATTAGTTAGATTTTTAGAAGATGACAAAGTATATAGTCTTGAAGAATTCCGATTATTGTGCGAAGATAATAACTGGAATTTCTCTATTGATGAATTCACTGTTAACGTATCCGATTTCCCTCTATCCCAAGAAGAACCAATTTTAGCCCTTGTAAAAAATGACTAGCGACCTTTATCAACACGAATACAATAATAATAATCATTACAATCATAATCGTCTCTCTAGATTCTTAGCAAGTATTAACTATTCAGACCCAAGATATGTTAAACCAAAAGATATAGATAAAAATATTAGAGAAGGAATAATTAGAATAAATAAAAGTGATTGGGTCTGGACTGTATTCTCTTGTTCAGGACATAAAAATAAACCTTATCATCCTTATCTAGTATTTATTGTTGATAATAAATATAAAGGATTACTGTTAGAGAATATATATAATTCTTTTTCTACTAATGTTCATAGTACTTCATTTCCTTTATGTGGCGGAAGAACATTTCAAATACATACAGGATACAATGATGATAACTTTACTATGATTACTCTCCATTTCACTAATTATAAAAAGAGCCGACTAAAAGAATATCAATCTGTTCTTAATAACCTCCTAATGAACATCCCCCTATCACCATAGATATATTATCATATGCTACATAGGATGCAATATAATCCCTAATTTATTTTAGGGATTTTTTGTTTTAAATCACAATCCTAACTGCCAGTCTAATATAATAGGAAAAAGAATGTTGCTAATGTTATAGTGCTTGTGATATATTAGGTTATGAGAAAAATGAGATTAGTGTTTACAGCCGAGTTTGAGATACCTGATAATGTTGTAATTCATGATGGTGGAATATTCGAGTGTGAAGATGTAATGTTTGAACCGGAATTACAATTTAATTGTGTCGAGGTGGATGTAAATAATCCAGAAGAGTTAATTCAATTTCCTAATGATATCTGGTCTGTAAAGGAATATGAAATTAAACATATTGGAGTAAAGTCAGAAATATTTGTGGAACAGATTGAAGATTAATTACTGTAAAGAATTAACTTCAAAAATAAAATACCACAAATGGGAAGAAGTGACATATAATTTTTATTATCTCTCATATAATAAATTAAATTTCTATAAGAGAAAAGTATCGAAGAATTATTGGCACTTCACTGTATCAGATGGTATAACGTCTTGTTCGTTTAATATGTATGCTAAGGAAGAATAATGAAAGTTAATTTTTCAGTTTCAGGCACTATGGAAATTCCTGATGATGCAGTAAAGCATTATGATGTTGCTGGTGAATTATATGCATTTGAATTTAATAATAATATGTATATGCTTCAGGTTTGTTTAGTTGCTGAAAGTCCTGATGGTGAATATGATATCGTTCATCAATACGACGAAATGCATGAACATAATATTAATAACCTTAGATACGATACAGCAAACTTTATTGAATAAAATATAGCCCAGAAAATAATCTGGGCTTTTTCTTGCAATCATATGTAACAGATGATACTATTCCTTGTTGGTGATTATTGTAAGGAGAATCGAGAGATATGCCTAACTGGGTAATGAACGAACTAACCTGCATCTTTGAAACTAAAGAAGAATGCGAAGGGTTTAAGAGCAAGGTAGATGTAGAGGAACTATATAATTCTTTCTTTCCTATGCCTGAAATTTTGAGCGATACACAAAGTCCTGATGTTAATGTCAGCAAATTGATTCTTGATTACAATCGGGAAACAAATTCTACAGCAATTGGTCTCACTGAAATTATCAATAGTGGTCATTCTTGGTTGGCTGGACTCGCACAACAAGCACTAAAGAATCAAGAAGCAAAAATCGCTACTGGTTTTTCTAACTGGTATGATTGGAGTTGTACGAATTGGGGTGTTAAATGGGATGCTTCTGATGTTCAAGTTAAAGAACTCCCTGATTTTAATACAGTAATCTATTCTTTTAATAGTCCTTGGGATACTCCAGAGAAATTTGTAAAAGAATTGTCTAAACTATATCCTAGTGCTATATTTGAAATGGTATCAGGCTCTATTGAAAATAATAACCATTACGAATTTACCTGTAAGAATGGCAATATGGAAATTACCAGTTGCTATGGTTCTTTTCAGGAAGCAGTAGAAGATGGTAAATGGGGCGGTATGGATGAATGGGCTGATGTTTTTACATCTAATGAGGAGGATGAAGAAGAATGACAATTAAGGAATTGATTGAATTGTTGGAAAAGATTCGTGCTGAGTATGGGGACGACATTCAAAGTGTTGTTTCTATTGATACAGACGATGCTTTTAACATCACCACTTGTACCGAAATTGATGTAGTATTCACAAATAGCGGTGAACGTAAAGTTGCTTTCTGTGGCTCTCTTGAATCTACAGAAGACTAAATAATATAGGGGAGATGTTTGCATCTCCCCTTATCATATGTTATACTACACCAAGGAGCCAGATATGACTAAGAAAGACCGTAAGAAGATTGACCACATTATAGGATATCTTTCAGAATCCTCACATAGAATTCAATCTATTCGCCAAGTAACAAATATTAATCCACAATATTCTTTTACTAGAGAAGCGGCAATTATAGAGTATCATTTTAATCATGTACTTGACCTCCGTAAGAAGTTTGATGGTACTTTAATATCGTCTTCATCATCTGGTTGGACTGTTAATTATATTCGCCAACACAAGAAATTTAAGAAGGATGAAGATTACAGCCTCAATATTTATTTTTCTTTTGTTGAAACTGATACATACGATTGATATAATAAGCCATGGAACATACAGACCTTAAATGGATATCAGCAATGTCAGAACGCTTGCGAGATGAACTTTCAAAAGAATATGATGATGAAACAAAAGAACTTATCATCAGAGCATTTCGAATCGGACTCTCTCAAGATTCATTTATCCTTCAAGAATTAAAATCTTCTTCTCTTATTGAATCGGATTATTTCGAGGATGAAGAATAATGAAAGAATTAAAATTTACAATCACTGGTTCAATCTTTGTTCCTGATGATACTGAATACGAATACAATTTCGAGAACCAATGTTATTCTTTTAAAATTAAAGACAAAACATATGTCCTGATTGCTGGTTTAGAGGCAGATGAAAAAGAAATCATTGTAACAGATGAAAATTTCAAAACACATAACATTGGATTTTTCGAGTATGAGGATGCCTACTTTGAAGATTGAAAAATTTATCTATATGTCTGATGGCTTCTATGTTTATAAAATGGAAGATGGATATGCAGTTAAAGACGAATTTGGCTATACTTTAAAAACAGCCAAGACTGTTAAGACTTGTGATACCTATGTCCAAAAACAATTAGACTGTAGACGAACTGCTGAAAGATATGCAATTGAAAAGATTAATCAAGACAAGAATACCAATCTCCCCTTATAATGTGTATCAATTAGAAGATTGTTATATTGCTGAACTAGATAATAAAGAAGTATTTAGAACAAAGCATCAACATCTTGCTACATCTTTCTGTCAAATTCGCTTGGCAGAACAGAGAAATCTTATCAATCAAAATAAGATTAAACAGATTCAAGAATTAAAAGAACAAGGTATAATTTAAATATGTTGCCTCTAATCAGTGTATTAATTTTATCTTCCTTAGACCCTATTAAGAACTTTGTATCTTTAAAAACTTATATCTCTGAGAATGCTAAGATTCATTGTCAGGTATATTTTATTGATGAAAATATCTCAGACTACCCTAGAGTAAATGTAATCGAAAAATCCAGAGATGATTTTTTCATATATTTAGATTCTATTGGGGTGGAACATAAACAACTAGGCGGATATTATTTTTTTAAGAAGAAATAATACAAAATGATATATATTATTTTGTTTGATATAATTGTAACAATTGCTATACTTTTTGTTATTACTAGGTTGAAATCCAGATTACGGTGATATAATACCTTATGAACCTCTCCTTGTGTTGTATATCTAATGTCTTGGCTGAACAGGGACATAAATTCCGTACCATGACATATAAATCTTTTTCTTCTAAACCAAGAGAGGAATCGTTAGAAAAGTTATCATCTATCATAAGTAATAATTTTTCTGTTACTGAGAAGATTATTAGACATTGTGCTTCTTCTGGTATTAAAGGATATCGTTTGTCTTCTGATTTATGTCCTGTAATAAAGCATCCAGATGTTATGTTAAATTTAGAAGATTTGCCTAACTATGGATTTATTAAATATGAGATAAACAAAGTGAAGAAAGCGATTGTAGATACAGGTATTCGTGTATCTGCTCATCCATCAGAATATATTACTCTTACTTCTGATGACCCTATAAAAGTAAATCATTCTCTTATTGATTTAGAATTTCATGGGGAGATATTTGATAGATTAGAATTGTCACAAACATATTATAATCCGCTTAATATCCATGTACGCAAAGAAGGCGATGCAAAAGAATTAACTAAGACATTTATGGATAATTATAATAAGTTATCCGATGGTGTTAAGAAGCGTTTAGTATTAGAAAATAATGATACAGGTAATACTTGGACTGTTGCTAATCTAAAGAAATATTTTTATAATGATTACGGTATTCCAGTAACATTTGATAATTTACATCACGAAATGCTTAATCATGATGTTTCTCATTATGATGCTTTTTATGATGCTCTTTCTACTTGGACTGTTCAACCATTATTTCATTATTCAGAAGGTAAAAACGGCACTAGGTCACACAAAGATATGGCAGACAATTTACCTGTGCATTACAACGAAGATGTTATGTTCGATGTAGAGCTTAAGAGTAAAGATTATGCTATACTGGATATATTGAGGAAAAACAATGGATAAAGTAATCTCCCAGTTAAAATCTTTTGATATCGTAAATAAAAATGAAGGTTTACAGACACAATCTATTACCTTTAGAGATGATAATAATAATCTTCATATGATTATTAGGAATCGTATGTCATCTGATTCTTGTACTTTATTAAGTAATGTTGATGGGGAGAATGTTAATATTGTAATCCCTAGAATTCATTTTGATAAGTACTGGAATATGTAATGTGGATATTACATTAAAAGAATTATTTGACAGATTAAATAATGAACCTTGGGGATGGGCAGTATCTCCTATTTTAAATACAATAGGAGGTTCTGGTTTATTCCCCACTGTTGCTTTCTTCTTATTAAAAGAACATAAAGCGATATTAGGAATAGGTGATAGAAATGAATCATCTATTTTTATTTTGCCTGATTTAGATTTGTCATCCCCAGAAGCAACAAAAATATCTGTAAATATGATGCAATTAACAGCATTCGAACAAGAAGCAGATGGTGTTGCGATTATTGGTGTTGGATATAAGGATGATGATTTTAAAGAATATATCGCATACTGTAGAATAGAAATGCCTAACAAACATTATTTATCCAAAACAGACAGCAATATGAAAGGTGATAAGTTAATATTTAATTTATCTAATCTATTCAATTTTACCGAATATGATAATTTAAACTTAGACCTATCATACTCTAGAATATTGCCAAACAACTATATTGAAATACATCCAGAAATTTGATACGCTATGCAAGAATACAAATTCTTAGTGGCTGGAACTATGAAGTCTAACCTAAAACCCCATAAAGATGAAAATGGGAATGTAATGTTAGAAGACGAACATGGGAATTTATTTCTTCCATGTTTAGGTATAGTCAAATTAGATTCAAATAATAAAGAACATTTTATTAATGAATCTATACTTAACTCTATTGGTCTCCAATCAATAGAATATAATGTAAAGACAGGAATCTATGGGAAATAATTATATCACTTACAATTCAAAAGGTGCTAAACCACAACCTGAAAGAATCGGAACTCATGCTAAACTAAATAGAGTAAGATTAATTTATAACCAAAGAGTTCGTGAATTAAATTATAATAATGTATCCGTATGTGACATTATTACAAAAAATGGTTATGTTATCTCCTATCACAATCTACTAACAATATTATCAAGAGGAACTATGAACGCTAATCATATCAAACAATTAGCAAAAGCAATTCAAGTTGATGAGAATGTACTAGCCGAAGCCTGTATTAAAACATACAATAACTGGAAGAATAAAGTAAATGATGATTATACTGATGTTGACCAGTTTATAGATAACTTTTAAAATATAAGAGAGACAATAATATGTCTCTCTTTTTTTGTCCCGACCTTGCAATGTGTAGCATATGTGGTAATATCAATGTGAAGGGATTTTATTATGATAGCAGAAACAACCAACAATGTTATTCTTAGGAGTAACAATAGCGTCGAGACATTTTTCTCCATAAAAGAAGAGAATACAGCACATATTTTCTCTATTCTTAGAGGACAACTATACTCTGATAAATTAATGGCTATTATCAGGGAATACAGCACAAATGCATTAGATGCTCATGTTGCTTCTGGTGTTTCAAAGCCTATCAGTGTAAGCCTTCCATCTTTCTGGGGTGATGGTAAATTTGTAGTTCGTGATTATGGCACTGGTTTGTCCGATGATGATATTAAAAACGTATTTGCATCTTACGGTGAATCTACAAAGCGAAATACAAATAATCAAGTAGGAATGCTTGGTCTTGGTAGTAAATCTGCTTTTGCTTATACTAGTACATTCCTTATTACCTCTTATCACAATGGTATTAAAAATGTATACAATGCTTTTATTGACGAATCTAATAAAGGTGTAGTATCTCTTGTATCATCCACAGAAACAGATGAAACAGGATTAGAAATTACAATCCCAATCAAAGCACAAGACGCTAAAATATTAAGTGATAAATGTTATTCCTTCTTCCGATATTGGGATAATATTCCTACGTTTAATAATGATAATATTGTCCGACAGATTAATGTATTCAAGGCTTCATCCAAAACACTAGAAGGCAATAATTGGTATATTGTTAAAAAGACCTATGGTGAACCGACTCTCATCGTTCATATGGGAAATATCGCTTATCCTGTATCAACCGAAAATATTAACATTGAATCTGATGATAGAAAATTACTAGACCAAAACGGTTATACGATTCATCTTAAAGCAGATATTGGCGATGTTACAAATTCTGCATCTAGAGAATCATTAGAATTAAATGATAAAACCCAAAAATGGATTATCAATGCTATCAATAATATTAACACTGAAATCCAAAAAGTAATACAGCAAAAGGTTACTAAATGCCGTAGTTTGTTTGAAGCGAAATCAATCTATTATGATGTTTCTTTTGCTAGTATGGGAATTCCATCTTATAAATTTGATTCCTACACTATAACAAATAATTATCTTCAAATATCAGGAGCCAAAGTAAAAGTATATTATAATACTCTTGCTAATCGTGCTAGAATTGATAAGAATATTGTTTGTAAATCTAATATGTTCTATTATGTTGCTAGTCCATGTACTCCTGAATATACGATTAAACAAAGATTAATCCAATATCTCGGTGACAATGCCAAGCCTACAGTAATATATTTTTCTTCTGATGCTAAAGCGGATGAATTTATTAATAGTCCTGAAATGGTTGGAGCATCTTTAGTACATATTAAAACTCTACCTGCTATTCAATCTGTTAGGTCAAAATCTACTAGAACAGCAATGGTAGATGCTGAGTATTATTCTTATAGCAGATATGGTTGTAATAACAGCGACCATTGGAAAGTTGCGAAAGAAGTAGACTTGGATGAACAGCGAATATATGTTGTTATTTCCAGATTCTCCCCAGAACGCAATGGATTAAAATTTGATATCTCTAATAGTACTCTTGCTGATTTAGATAAATATGGCATTACTGATATCATAGGTGTTAAACAAAAACATATCAAATCTGTTGGTGATTCTTGGCTTACTCTTCCAGAAGCGTTAAGGAAAAAAGCAGATGAACTTTATTATAACAATGAACAAGGTATTAATAAAATCCTTGAATCAGAATGTGTAGATGAAGTTTTTAAAGTAATGCATAGATATAAAAATTCTAAGTCTGATATCAACAATCCTGAACTTAAATATATTATGGATTTACTTGATACTGTAGACAATGATTATAAGAGTGCAAATGCTTATAGAGATATTAGGATGATATCTGCTTATATTAATTACATTGTTCCTCATCAGCCATATATTGTTAAAGAAAAACAAGAGGTGCTAATGAAGGACGAAAAGATTAATATCATTTCCAGATATTTGAAAAGTCCTATCGACGTATACAATCAACTACTGCAAATGTAACACAAATATTGCTAGGAGGGCTTGCATCCCTCCTAGCATATGATATACTTACCGTGAAAGGAAATTAGTATGGAACCTTCATTTACCTGTAATCCTGACCCAACATCCGGATTCCTTACAGTGTTTCTTGACAACGAACAATACACCATTACAGCGGAGAATGTTAATTTCTCCAATGCTATCAAGTTTCTCTCCGAAAAGAATTGGGATGAACTGAAATTTGTTCTTGACCCTACTCTTAAGTTCAACTCCCTCTATGCACAATATGAGAATATTATTGTTAAAGATGGGAACGTAACAATCGACGGTGAATTGGTCAACGGTATTATTGCATCTCGTATTATTAATCTCATGGCTAGTAATATCGACTGCACTCCGATATTCAAGTTTATGACAAGACTACAATTAAATCCAAGCAAAAGAGCAGTGGATGAATTGTATACATTCCTTGAACATAAGAATTTACCTATAACGTCCAATGGTACAATTCAAGCCTACAAAGCAGTGAGAGAAAATTACACTGATTGTCATACTGGAACATTTGATAATTCAGTTGGTAATACTCTTCAAATGCCTCGTAACAAGGTAGATGATAATAAGGATGTAGGATGCTCACATGGATTCCACGCAGGTACATTTGAGTATGCTAGAGAATTCATGCCTTCCAACGGTCATCTCCTTATTGTAGAAATTGACCCTGCTGATGTTGTAAGCATTCCTACAGATTGTCAATTCCAGAAGTTGCGTACCTGTAAATATAAAGTAATCCAAGAATATCATATGACCTTGGATGAAAATAAAATACAAGATTCATATTTGGAAACAGACAATGATACTTATGTTAATCAGAAATGGGAAAATAAACCATTAATGATGGATGTAATATCTGTATCCGATGTTGTAAATCTGCTCGACAAATGGGGCGAAGATGAAGCGGTACAAGATATTAAAAAAATATCTCAGACCGAAGATGTAATGCCTCTGGATGTATTAAAAGATACTATCCCAGAAAACCTCTTTGACGAACTGATGGAGGAATTCGAGGAACAAGATTCTGAGGATTTCGAGGATGAGGATGAGGATTCTGAAGATTTCGAGGGAGATACTGTAGACCTTTCATCTCATCTCGATATTCAGGCTACATTAAAAAACCTCGATGAAGCACAATACATCAAACTCAAAAATGCACTAGAAAAAGAATATAAGAATTTCGAGTCGGTGCAGTTGGGTGAAGTATTAAAATATATTGAATCTATCTACGACGATTCAGATTATATGTTCGATATCCTTCTGCAATATAAAGTAGAAGCATAAAGAATTTCGAGGGAGATTGCTTGCATTCTCCCTCTTTTCATGTTACACTAAACTATGATTCACTTCCTCAAGAACTTTGATACTAGCCTTGAAGAACGAAGGGATGATATCGAGTATTTAAAATCTTATGTTCTCGATACAACCAAACTGTATCATGTAGCATCAGGTAATATCATCTTCCCTGACAACGATATCCTGTCCCCAAAGAGATTATGGATTGAATCACTTTGCCTCTTCACAGACTCCGAAATCCCGTTCTATGAAAGAAATAATGTCACCTTATATCATCCCAATCCAATAGGAATTAAATATGGGGATGTTATAGGAAATAATAAAATAGGATACGCTCTACGAATCCCATACCCAAATATATTCTTTCCAATTAAAATGATAGATTTCACATTCGACCCTTGCAACCTGTAGCATATGTGATAATATATGTGTGGAGGAAATAATGGAACCCAATCAAAACATCATCGAGAAGATTCAGAAACTACTCGCCTTATCCAAATCACCTAATGAGAACGAAGCATCCACCGCCCTAAAGATGGCAATGGATATGCTCTCTAAACATAACCTCTCTATGACAGAAATCAACGTAGAGAAAAAAGAATCTGTAGAACATGAAGAAGTAAAGTTCACCGGCAAAAGATTCTCTACATGGCGAACTGGATTACTTAACTCTGTTGCCGATGCTCA